>Ga0207689_10000491_pt1 | contig 37430 bp, 42 predicted proteins | sample KBSMisM52_FD_184312 | JGI IMG/M metagenome (GOLD analysis project Ga0207689, IMG submission 184312) | Miscanthus rhizosphere microbial communities from Kellogg Biological Station, Michigan, USA - KBS Miscanthus M5-2 (SPAdes) (version 2) | ecosystem: Host-associated > Plants > Roots >...
TCCTCACTTGTTCTAATCTGGTCGAATCATGGCAAGCCTGCCCGATTGCTTCAAGGACGCTCCGCTGATCGCGGGCGATGTCGCGCGCGGTGTGTCGCGGCTGTTCTGGCGGCAGGATCTGGTCGGGATTTGCGAGGTACCGCTCGGCAATGGCCGGCGTGCCGACATCATGGCGATCGACGCCAAGGGGGCGATCACGATCGTCGAGATAAAATGCTCGCGTGCCGATCTGCGCGGCGATGCCAAGTGGCACGAATATCTCGATTATTGCGACCATTTCTGCTGGGCGGTGCCGGCCGGCTTCGCGCTGGAGCCGTTCGAGGAGGCGCATTTCCGACCCGACATTGCCGGGCTGATCGTGGCTGATCGCTATGATGCGGAGATGCTGCGCCCGCCCGCTTTGCGCCCGCTCAACGCGGCGCGGCGCAAGGTGGAGACGTTACGCTTTGCCCGCCGCGCCGCGACGCGGATTCTGGGCTCGCTTGATCCGGGTCTGCAAGGGCTGGATTGAATCAGAAGCCCAATACCGGCCCCGAAACCACCTTCTTGGGCGGCGCCTTGGCGTCTTCCATGATCTTTTGGATCGCTGACAGGCGCGGGTCCTGCTTGGCGTAATCGAGCGCGCTCTTGCCCGCGATCGTGTCCTGGATCTTGGGGTCGGCACCGCCGTCGACCAGCAGCCGGACCGCGTCGATATCCTTACGGTGGACCGCAAGAATCAGCGGCGTCTCGCCATTATTGTTGGTCGCATTCACCCGCGCCTTCATGCCGATGAGATAGGTGAGCGCGGTCTGATCGCCGAACAGCGCCGCATCGTGAAGCGGGGTATTGCCCTGGTGATCCTTGATCTCGGTATTGGCGCCCTTGTTGAGCAGGAAGCCGACCCAATTGTCCGCATGCGTCTTTATCGAAATGTGCAGCGCGGTCTCGCCGGTGCCGGGGTCACGCGTGTTGAGCACGGGCGCGCCGGGCTTGCTGAGATATTTCATCGCATCGTCGCCGTTGCCGTCGCGCACCGCCTTCAGGAAATTGTAGCTGTCGGAGAATTGCGCCATCGCCGGCACGGCACAGGCGAGCATGGCTCCGCACAGCATCGCCCTGGAAACGCCGCTCTTCAGTCCCATATCGAAGCTCCCCGATAGCGCCGTCGCGCTTGTCAGCGGCCCCATAGCAAAGCAAGGCTAAGCGCACCATGAACAAGACATTGGCAGGCTTGGGATTCGCGGCCGCCGTTGCGGCGATGACGCTGTCCGCCTGCCACCGGGCGCCGGCGGAAAAACCGCCGCTGGAAGGGGCCGCGATCGGCGGCGATTTCACGCTGACCGATCAGGACGGCAAGCCCTTCTCCAGCGCTGCGCTCAGGGGCAAATATCGCATCGTCTATTTCGGCTACACCTTCTGCCCCGACGCTTGCCCGACCGACATGGCGGTGCTGGGCAAGGCGATGCGCCAGCTCGACGCGAAGGACCCGGCGGCTTCGGCGAAGATCCAGCCAATCTTTGTCTCGGTCGATCCGGCACGCGATACGCCTGCGGTGCTGAAGCAGTTCACGGCCGCTTTCTATCCGCGCCTGATCGGGCTGACCGGCAGCGAGGCACAGATCGCCCAGGTCGCGAAACATTATGCGATCAGCTACCGCAAGGAGCCCGCACCCGCAGGTACATCCGGCTATTTGATGGACCATCCGCGCGTGGCCTATCTGTTCGATCCGGACGGCAAGCCGATCGAGATGCTCCCGGTCGACGCGAACGCGGACGCGGTCCTGGCCGATCTGGAGAAATGGGTCCGATGAGCCGTTTCTGGGAAGCGAAACCGCTCGACAAATTGAGCAAGGACGAATGGGAATCGCTCTGCGATGGCTGCGGCAAATGCTGCCTGCACAAGCTTGAGGACGAGGAGACCGGCGAGGTCTTCCCGACCAATGTCGCCTGCCGCCTGCTCGACCGGCGCGAGAGCCGCTGCAAGGATTATGCGAACCGCAAGACTTATGTCCCGGATTGCGTGCGGCTCAATCCGAAGAAATTGCACGAACTGGAATGGCTGCCCTCGACCTGCGCCTATCGGCTTGTGGCGGCGGGTGAGCCTCTGCCCGAATGGCATCACCTGATCAGCGGCAGCCGTGAGACCGTGCATCAGGCGGGGATGTCGACGCGCGGCTGGACCGTGTCGGAGGACGAGGCCGGCGAACTCGAATTCCACCTTGTCGACCGCGAGCTCTGACCTCACTTTCTCGGGCGGGGCCCATACCCGCCAATTGACCGTGCGCCGTTCGGCCTTGGCGCGGCGGATGCGGCTCGCGGTCGATCCGCGCGACGGCGCGGTCAAGCTGACCCTGCCGCGCCGCGCCGCTTTAGGGCCAGCGCTCAAATGGGCGGAAAGCCAGCGCGCCTGGGTCGAACGCGCGCTTGCCAAGCTGCCGGCGCCGGAAATGCTCGGCCCGGGCAGCGTGATTCCGTTCGAGGGCGTCGAATTGCGGATCGAATGGCGTTCGGACGGCTCGCGCACGGTCAAGCGTGAGGGCGACCGGCTGATTCTTGGCGGACCGGAAGAGATGGTGAAGGCGCGTGTGCTGCGCTGGCTTCGCGCCGAGGCGGCACGCTTGCTGGAGAGCGAGACGCGCACCGTCGCCGCGCGTGCCGGCGTGACGGTGGGGCGGGTGCGCGTCGGCGATCCGCGTTCGCGCTGGGGCAGCTGCTCGTCGAGTGGTGACATCGCCTATAGCTGGCGGCTGATCCTGATGCCCCCGGCGGTCCGCGAAGCGACCGTGGTCCATGAGGTCGCGCATCGGCTGCACATGCATCACGGCCCAGAATTCCATGAGGAGGTCGAACGCCTGCTCGGGCGCGCGCCCAAGGCGGAACGCGCCTGGCTCAAGGCGCATGGCGCGGCGATGCATCGGGTGGGGCGGTAAGGATCAAGGACGTCACGCCAGCGAAAGCTGGTGTCTCGTGAGATGAGTGCACGCATGTTTCATGAGATCCCAGCTTTCGCTGGGTGACGGTCAGGGGTGGGGCTGGGTTGTACCCGGCTTCGGCTTGTCCTTGAGCACGGTGTCGAGCCATTTCTGGTCGATCTGGGACTTGCGATCATTCGAGCGATCGGTGGGCGTTCGCTCATAGGGGAGCTGCGGCGTGGGACCCGGCGCGGGCTGGCGGCGCGGTGCGGGCGGGGGGACGGGCTGCGACGATTCCTGCGCGGGCGCGGTGTCGTCGACGGCGTCGGGATTCTGCACGTCCTGCGGCGTGGCTTCATTGTCGCCGCCCAGCCCCTGGTCGGGATCGCCGTAATAAGCCTCGGCGTCAGGCTCGAGCTGCCATTCGGGGAGGGTCACCTCGGTCTGGAAATTCTGCGCCGGGCGCGTGCGAAGCGCGACCTGCATCATCTGCGAGAAGGCATGGGCCGGGTTGCGCGCGCCGGCGAGGCCGGGGATCGGTTTGGCATCGTCGCGGCCCATCCAGACGCCGGTGGTGAGGCCCGAGGAGAAGCCGAGGAACCAGCCATCCTTGCTTGACGAGGTGGTGCCGGTCTTGCCCGCGACGGGACGGCCGATCTGGGCGGCGCGCGCGGTGCCGGTATTGACCGCGGTCTGGAGCAAATCGGTCATTTCCGCCGCGACCGCGGGTGGCACGAGCACGCGCGGCTCTTCGGAGGCATGCTGGTAAAGGACCGTGCCGTCGGTCGTGCTGACCTTGGTGATGCCATAAGGGGTGACCGCGACGCCGTTGTTCGAGACTTCGGCAAAGGCGCGCGTCATCTCGATCAGGCGCACATCCGACGTGCCGAGCACCATCGAGGGATGCGTGTTTATCGGCGTGCTGATGCCAAACCTTTTTGCCATATCGGCGACCGCATCGAAGCCGACTTTCTGGCCAAGCTGCGCCGCGACGGTGTTGATCGAGAAAGCGAAGGCATTGCGCACATCGATCTGGCCGAGGAATTTGCGCGAGCTGTTGCGCGGGCTCCAGCCGTCGATCGTGACCGGCTCATCGGTCACCGGATCGCCCGGTTTCACGCCCGATTCGAGCGCGGCCAGATAGACGAACAATTTGAAGGCGGAGCCGGGCTGACGCACCGCCTGGGTCGCGCGATTGTAGATCGAGCTGACATAATCGGTGCCGCCGACCATCGCCCGGATCGCGCCGTCATTCTCCATCGAAACCATCGCGCCCTGCGCGCCCTGAGGCGTATTGGCGCGGATCGCGTCGTCCGCCGCCTTCTGCATGCGGGGATCGAGCGTGGTCCAGACGTCGAGCGGAGCATTCTGCTCGTCGACCAATGTGTCGAGCTGGGCGAGCGCCCAGTCGGTGAAATAGCGTACGCTGTTCTGCTTGGGCTCAGGCGCGAACACGACCTGGTCGAGATGCGCGTTCTGTTGCTGCGCGGGCGTGATCGATCCGGCATCGACCATGACTTCAAGCACGACGTTAGCGCGGTCGCGCGCGGCCTGGGGGTCCGCGGAGGGTGAATAATGCGACGGCGCCTTGAGCAGGCCCGCGACGATCGCGGATTCGGCCAGGCTCATATGGTCGGCGGGATGGCCGAAGAATTTGCGGCTGGCAGCGTCGATGCCGTAGGCCCCGCCGCCGAAATACATGCGGTTGAGATAGAGTTCGAGGATCTGCTGCTTGGAGTATTTGCGCTCCATCGCCAGCGCCAGGATGATCTCGCGGAACTTGCGGCCGACATTATAGGCCTGCGTCAGGAACAGATTGCGCGCGAGTTGCTGGGTGATGGTCGACGCACCCTGCAGGCGGCGGCCATTGTCGTGCAGCCTCTTTGCGACATAGATCATGCGCGCCATGCCGATCGGGTCGATCCCGAAATGGCTGTAAAACCGTCGATCCTCGACCGAGACAATCGCGTCGCGCATCACCGGGGGAATGCGGTCGTAGGGCAGCCAGTCGCCATAGCTCGGCCCGAGCGAGACGAGCAAAGTGCCATCGGCGGCGTGGACGCGTACCGTCTGGCCGTTGGGCTTCTGCATCAGCGAATTGAACGCGGGGAGACTCGCCATCGTCACCAGCACGGCGATGACCAGCGCGACCAGAGCGCCCAGAAAGCCGAAAAGACCGACGCGGAAAATCAACCGGCCGGTCCGGCGGGCGCGCCCAGGCGCGGGAGGGCTTTGCGGAGCGGCCATGCAGGAAGCGTCCGATTATCGTTTAACACGCTGTGCTACAACCCCACTACACCCAAGGCTGCCATCGGTTCGGCGCATCGATCCGCGCTTCAGGCAATGGTGATTGCGATCGCGAAGCTGTCTTCCCCGCCCGGCGGTACCTCGATCACATAGGGCTTGGCGCGGAAATCGCCGTCATAACCAACCGGGTCGGCCAGTCCCTGCCAAGGCTCGATGCATAGGAAGGGCGCGCCCGGTTTGGTCCATATTCCCAGCAGCGGCATCTTCGGGAAATCGACCTGGAGCATGCGACCGCCCGGCACGCCGAAGCGCACGCTGCGCGAGCGCAATTGGTCGAAGATCAACGCGTCGGCGACGAACAGGTCGTCGCGCGGCGCCAATATGTTGCTCTCGACCGGGGTCGCGCGCGGCTCCGGCAGGACCAGGCCGCTCGCGACATCGATCCGCCGGATCGGCGCGGGCTCGGCCTCAGCGAAGATCAACCGGTGATCGCCGCGTGTGCCGCCCCAGGGCAAGGGCCAGCGAAAGGCAGGGTGGAAGCCGAAGCTGGCGGGAAGCGCCGCGCCGCCGGGATTGGACAGCACCGCCTCGGTCGTGAGCGTGGCGCCTTCGATCCGGTGGTGGACGTCGAGCCTGAAATCGAACGGATAGTGCGCACGGGTGGCGTCGTCGGCTTCGAGCCGGAACGTGACGCGGTCGGCCTGATGGTCGATCAACGCAAACGCGCTTTTCCGCGCGAAACCGTGCTTGGCCATGGCGTAGGCTTCGCCATCGATATGGATGCGATCGTCCTGCACGGCGCCGACGATGGGGAAAAGGAAGGGCGCGCGGCCCGTCCAATATTCGGGCGGCCCGTCGGACAACAGGTCGCGCCCTACCTCGTCGCGCAGCACGCGCATCTCCGCGCCCAGCGTGCTGAACTCGGCGCTTAACGCGTCGGTGGCGATACGGATCGTGTCGGTCATGAACGCCCTTTGCCGCAGCTGGCGCGCGCAAACCAGAGCCATTGCTTTCAGCGCGCCGTCTCGTGTTGCGCCCGAAGGAACGCTCGGCGTTCCGGATCGCTTTTCCGGCAACGACATGCGAGGGGTCCCGAAACGCAGCCGGATCAGACTTCGCAGGCGCCGCGCGCGGACGGACGAAGGGAGGTGCAGAGGCATGGCAGACAAGGTGAAGACTGCCCATTATGACGGGCCGGCCGGGGGCTTCGGATCGCTCAAGGGCATCGCCAGCATCTACGGTACCGAATGGAACCGGCCGGATGTCGCCGCGACTTTGTTACGGCAGAATAAGCCCGACGGCTTCGCCTGCGTCTCCTGCGCCTGGGGCAAGCCCGCCAAGCCGCATCCGTTCGAATTCTGCGAAAATGGCGCGAAAGCAACCTTGTGGGAACTGACCCCAAAAAGGTGCACGCCGGACTTCTTCGCGCAGCACACGGTCACCGATTTGCGCGCGTGGAAGGATTATGACCTGGAGATACAGGGCCGGCTGACCCATCCGATGCGGTACGACCCCGCGACGGACCATTATGTGCCGTGCGAATGGGACGAGGCTTTCGCGGCGATCGGCGCCGAGCTGAAGGCGATCGATCCCAAGGATGCCGTCTTCTACGCATCGGGCAGGGCAAGCCTGGAGACGTCCTATCTCTACGCTTTGTTCGCGCGGCTTTACGGTCACAATAACCTGCCCGACAGTTCCAACATGTGTCACGAGACGACCTCGGTCGCGCTCAAGAAACTGATCGGCGCGCCAGTCGGCACCTGCACGTTCGAGGATTTCGAACATTGCGACGCGATGTTCTTCTTCGGGCAGAATACGGGCTCGAACAGCCCGCGTTTTCTTCACGACCTCCAGCGGGCGGTGCAGCGCGGCTGCAAGATCGTGACCTTCAATCCGGTCAAGGAGCCGGGGCTGGTCAAGTTCATCAATCCGCAGGACCCGGTGCAGATGGTGACGCAGAAGGCGACGCCGATCTCCAGCCAATATCATCAGGTCAAGGCGGGCGGCGACATTGCCGCTCTGGTCGGCCTCGCCAAGCATGTGCTCGCGGCCGAGGACGCCAAGTGGGCGGCCGAGAAGGTGCATGTGTTGGATGTGGATTTCATCAAGCAGCACACCGATGGTTTCGACGCATTCGCGGAAAAGGTGCGCGCGACCGGCTGGGACGAGATCGAGGCGGAATCGGGCCTGACGCGCGAGGCGCTGGGCGAGGCGGCGCAGGTCTATATCGAGGCGGAGAGCGCGATCGCGGTCTACGGGATGGGGCTGACCCAGCATGTCCACGGCTTCGATAATATCGCGATGTTCGTGAATCTGATGCTGATGCGCGGAAATATCGGCCGGCTGGGCGCGGGCATCTCGCCGGTGCGCGGCCATTCCAACGTGCAGGGCCAGCGCACCGTCGGCATCTCCGAAAAGCCGGAGCTGGTTCCCAATGACCGGCTGAAGGAATTGTTCGGCTTCGAACCGCCGATGGATGAGGGGATGACCACGGTCAAAGTCTGCCAAGGCGTGATCGACGGGACGGTCCACGCCTTCATCGGGCTCGGCGGCAATTTTCTGCGCGCGGTACCCGACCTGGAACGGGTCGAGGCGGCCTGGCCCAATTTGCGGCTGACCGTGCAGATCGCGACCAAGTTGAACCGCAGCCATCTGGTCAACGGCAATGTCGCCTATCTGTTACCCTGTCTCGGCCGCACCGAGCTCGACGTCCAGGCGGGTGGCGAGCAGGTGGTCACGGTCGAGGATTCGCTTTCGTGCATCCACGCCTCGCGCGGGAAACATGCGCCTGCGAGCCCGGATCTCCGCTCCGAGCTGGCGATCGTGTGCGGCATCGCCAAGGCTACCTTGCCGGCCAACCCCAAGGTGCATTGGGACGAGTGGACCGGCGATTATGCCAAGGTCCGGTTACTGATCGAGCAGACCTATCCCGAAATCTTTCACGATTTCGAAGCACGGATGTGGACGCCGGGCGGCTTCTACAAGGGCAATAGCGCGCGTGAGCGGATCTGGAAGACCAAGAGCGGCAAGGCCGAATTCACCACGCCCGAACGGCTGTCGGCGATGGGGGTCAAGGATGCGAAAGGCCGCTTCCGGCTTATCACGATGCGTTCGAACGATCAGTTCAACACCACCATCTATGGCTATAATGACCGCTTCCGCGGCATCCACGGCACGCGCCATGTGCTGCTGATCAACCCGAAAGAGATGGAGGCGGCGGGGCTCAAACCCGGCCAGATCGTCAAGCTGGTGGGCGATGCGGAGGACAATGTGGCGCGCGAGGTGGATGGATTGCGCGTGACGCCGTTCGACCTGCCCGACGGCTGCCTCGGCGGCTATTATCCCGAGATGAACCCCCTGATCCCGCTCTGGTATCACGATCAGCAATCGAAGACGCCGGCGGCCAAGGGCGTTCCGGTCCGGATCGCGACGCGCTGACGTCTCCGCGCTCATGCCCAATCCAGCATCTATCTCATGGCCGCAGAGCTAGCTCGACAGGGTGGGAGATGGGCCCCGGCTTCGCTGGGGCGACGAGAGATTGCTTCTAGCGGCAGCCGAATGACTCTAGGCTTTGGCGAATGGACGGCAGCAGCAGCTTCGATTTCCGGCGGGTGGCGGCGGACGGTGCGACCGAGACGAGACCCCGCGCGGTCGCGCGCGAATTGCCGGTCGCGATCGAGGTCAACGGCATCGGCTATGCCGTGCTGATGGCGACGCCTGCGGACCTGATCGATCTTGGCTATGGTTTCGCGCTGGCCGAGCGGCTGATCGATCGAGCGGGCGATGTGATCGGCACGGATCTGCACGAAACGCCGCAGGGGATGATCCTGCGCCTCCAGCTCGGTGAACGCTGCGCGCCCCGCGTCGCCGATCGCGTGCGGCATCGTACCACCGACTCCGCCTGCGGCCTGTGCGGCGTCGAAAATCTGGAGCAGGCGCTGCGGCCATTGCCGCGCGTAACGGCGGCGTCGGGCGCTTCGGATGCGGCATTGTTCCACGCGCTGGCCGCCTTGCCGGCCCATCAACCGCTCGGCCACGCGACTGGCGCGACGCATGTCGCGGCGGCCTGTGCCGCCGATGGTACGATCCGGATCGCGCGCGAAGATGTCGGGCGCCATAACGCCTTCGACAAACTGGTCGGCGCGATGCTGCGGGCGAGCCTGGACTGGGACGGCGGCTTCGCGCTCCTGTCTTCGCGTTGCTCCTACGAACTGGTCGAGAAAGCGGTTCTTGGCGGCTGTCCGATGCTCGCCACCATTTCGGCCCCGACCAGCCTCGCGGTCGAGCGCGCGGCGGCGGCGGGACTGCCGTTGCGCGTGCTGCTGCGGGACGATGCGGTGCTGGCTTATGGCTGACCGGAAAGCGCGTCCCGGTGTCGACGAGGCGCTGGCGACCATCGCCGCGCACATCGCGCCGCTCGGCAGCGAGACGGTGGCGACGGGCGATGCGTTCGGGCGCGTCACCGCCGCGCCGCTCCAGGCGCGCCGCGACGTGCCTGGCTTTGCGATGTCGGCGATGGATGGTTTCGCGCTGTGCAGCGCGGATACGCGGGCCGCATCCGATGCCGCCCCCGTCAGGTTGCAATTGGCAGAGCCCGTTTTTGCCGGCAGTTGGCCGACGCCACTCGCGGCCGGAACGGCGACGCCGATCGCCACCGGCGCGCCGATACCCGCAGGTGCCGATGCGGTGCTGGTGCGCGAACAGGCCGAAATCGTCGAAGGTCGCCTACTGGTCCGACGGCCGGCCGAGCCCAATCGCAATGTGCGGCAGCCCGGCGAGGATATGGAAGCGGGCGCCAGGGTCGTGGATGCAGGTGTCGTGCTTTCACCCCACGCGGTCGGTGCGCTTGCCGCATTCGGGCTCGATCATGTCGAGGTCAGGCGCCAACCCAGGATCGGGCTGATCTCGACCGGCTCGGAACTGAGCGGGATCGGGGAGACGACCGGCCGCGCAGGGTTGATCGACAGCAACGCGCCGATGATTGCGGCCTGCGCGCAGGCGTTGGGCTTCCCGGAGCGCTTCCTCGGCCGCGCGGCGGATCAGGCGGCGGCGATCGACCTCCTGCTCGAAGGATCGGCCGGGTGCGACCTGGTGCTTTCGACCGGCGGCGTGTCGGTCGGCGACCTGGATCTCGTGCGTGGCCGGTTGGAGGCGCATGGCGCGCGCATCCTGTTCCATGGCGTGCGGATGCGGCCGGGCAAGCCCTTGCTGTTCGCGCTGCTCGCCGACGGGCGGCCCTATTTCGGCCTGCCCGGCAATCCGGTGGCCGCGCTGGTGAGCTTCCGTTTCTTCGTATTGCAGGCGCTGCGATGCCTGCAGGGCCTCGCCCCCGAACAGGGTTTGCGCGTGACCTGCAACGCCGAGCCGCGCGAAGGCACCACACTCATCCTGCGCGGCCGGCGCACCGCCGACCCGTCCTTCGTGGACTGCAGCCTCGATCAGCGCTCGCACGTGCTCAGCTCGACCTTGCAGGCGGATTGCTGGGTCAAGCTGGCTGAAGGCGGCGCGACAGCTGAATCCTTCCCGATCGTTGCGCGGCTTTAGGGCATCCAGACCCTCAACCGGTCTCCGCGAATATCCAGTCGTGGAAAGCGGCGATCTTGGGTTCCGCGACGCGATCGCGCGCGCAGACGAACCAGAAGCCGAAGCTGCTTTCGATCCGGCATGCGAACGGGCGCACCAGCCGGCCGGCGGCTATGTCGTCGTTGATGAGCGGGCTCAGGCCGAGCGCGAAGCCTTGCCCGGCGACTGCCGCCGAAAGCGCCATATGGCTGTTGCTAAACAATATGCGCTCGCTGCCGATATCGCGCGGCGCGCCGGCTTCGGCGAACCAGGCGCTCCAGGTCGGCAGCCCCGGCGCCACCAGCGCAGATTCGTCATGCAGCAGCAGAGCCGTGTCGATCCGGGCGGGATCATCGCCGATCTGTGCCGCGAGCGCGGGGCTGCAGACCGGGGTCGCGGTGGCACGCGCGATCAATTCGCAATGCAGACCGGGATAGTCGCCATCGCCATAGCGCAGGCCGATATCGATCCCATCACGCTCGAAATCGGCGCGGCGGTCCGAACCCATCACGCGCACCTGGATATGCGGATGAAGCGCGCGGAAGCGCGCCAGCCGAGGCGCAACCCAATTGGATGCGAAGCTCGGCATCGCGCTCACCTGGAGCGAGGCGGCATGGACCTTGGCGACCTGGCCCAGCAGGCGCTCCATCTCGACGAACAAAGCGGTCAGCCGTGGCGCGAGCGCCTGACCGGTGGTGGAAAGAGCGATCGAGCGGTGGCCGCGCAGGAAGAGCGGCGCCCCGACCCATTCCTCCAGCCGTCGAACCTGGACGCTGACCGCGGCGGCGGTGACGCACAATTCGTCGGCCGCGGCGGCGAAGCTCAGATGGCGTGCCGCAGCGTCGAAGCTGCGCAGCGCGTTCAGCGGTAGAGGTCGGTTGGCACTTGCCATTGCGGTCCAGACTATTGGCCAACTTTTGTTCGCTCAAGCGCTCAAAACTTGTCGTTTGAGCATGCCGGCAGGGCCAGCCATCCTCGCCCCATCCCAATGTGAGTGTGAGCGATGAAGAGCGGTTTGTTTTCCCTGCTGTGCGGTTGTGCGCTTGTCTGCGCCGCGCCGGCAAGCGCGCAGCGCGACGGCGCGCACGATTTCGATTTCAACGTCGGCACCTGGCACACCGATGTCACGCGGCTGGTCCATCCCTTTTCGGGCTCGGACGAGACGATCGCGCTCCATGGCACCGTCACGGTGCGGCCGGTCTGGAACGGGCGCGGCGCGCTCGAGCAGATCGAGGCGGATGGGCCCAACGGGCATTGGGAGGGGATGACGCTCTTCCTCTACAATCCCAAGGCGCATCAGTGGAATCAGAGCTATTTCAACAGCGCCGATCCCACGCCGGGCACGCCCCTGATCGGTGAATTCCGCGACGGGCGCGGCGATCTCTATTCGCAGGACAGCTATGCCGGCCGTGCGATCCTGGTGCGGGGCAGCTGGTTCGACATCACGCCCGACGTGCATCGCTACGAGGAATCCTATTCGCAGGATGGCGGCCGGAGCTGGGTGACGGTGTTCAAGGCAAAGCTGACGAGGATCAAGGTATGAGCAGGCATCACTTTCTGGCGGCGGGCGCCGCGCTCCTGCTCGCATTGCCGGCCGCGGCGCAGGCCCCGCGTGACGGAGCGCATGATTTCGACTTCGACCTCGGGGCCTGGAAAACGCACATTGTCCGGCGCCTCCATCCGCTGAGCGGATCGACCGAGACGATGCAGCTGAGCGGGACAGTGACCGTGCGTAAGCTGTGGGACGGCCGCGCGCAGGTGGAAGAGATCGAGGCGGACGGCCCGAAAGGCCATTGGGAGGGGATGACGGTCTTCCTCTACGATCCCGAGGCGCACCAATGGAGCATGAATTTCGCCAATAGCAGGGCGGGCAAGTTCGCCACGCCGATGATCGGAAGCTTCGCGGACGGGCGTGGCGAATTGTACGGGCCCGATACGCTCGACGGGCGCGCGATCCTCGTCCGCGCGGTCTGGTCGGACTTTACTCCGACCTCGCACACCTACCAGGAATCCTATTCCGCTGACGGGGGCAAGACATGGGAGGTCGCCTTCACAGCGACCAAGACGAGGGCGTGATCCGGTCGGGCCTTCGCAGGCTGACGCCTGGCCTGTTGCTCTGCGCAAGCCTTCTCGGCCAACCCGCTTTGGCGGCGGGGCGTGACGGCGCGCATGATTTCGACTTCGATCTTGGCCGCTGGCACACGCATTCGACGCGGCTGATGCATCCGCTCGCCGGATCGAAGGATTGGGTCGAGCTGGACGGCGAGACCGATGTGACGCCGGTGTGGGGCGGCAAGGGCAATCTCGCCGAATATAAGGCGCTGGGGGCCGACGGCCCGCTCGAGCTGATCGCGCTGCGGCTCTACAATCCCAGGACGCGGCAATGGACGATCAATTTCGCTACCCCCGGCGTGGGCGCATTCGGCACGCCGGGCGTGGGCGAAGTGCAGGACGGGCGCATGACCTTCTACGATCAGGAGGATTTCGCTGGCCGGCAGATCTGGGTGCGCTTCCAGATCTGGTCGATCGATCCGGAACACGCCCAGTCCGAACAGGCCTTTTCCGACAATGGCGGCAAAAGCTGGGAGGTGAATTGGGTCAATCGCTACACGCGCCTGCCCGTGTGATGCGCAAGCGATAGGCGCTCCTGACAAAAAAATTCAACCATATGGTTGACTGTTATCCCGGCGGCGGGATATTTAACCACATGGTTGAACTTCTTCCCCCGGAACTCGATTCGGTCTTCCACGCTTTGGGTGACGCCACCCGGCGGCAGATGCTGCGCCAGCTTGCGGGTGGCGAACGCACCGTCGGCCAGCTCGCCCAGCCCTTTGCGATCTCGCTTGCGGCGGCGTCCAAGCATATCCGCGCGCTCGAACAGGCGCGCCTGATCCGCCGGGAGGTGCGCGGGCGCACGCATGTCTGCCGGATCGATCCCGGACCGCTCGCCAGCGCGCACCAATGGCTGAGCTTCTACGAACATTTCTGGACCGGCCGTCTCGATCAACTCGATCGCCTGATGCGCGAGGAAGCGGCGACAAGGCCCGCGCCTTCACCCAAGGATTCCAAAGGAGACAGGAAATGACCGAACTTGCTGCTCTCGACGCGCATGGCGCGCTGATCGAACCCACCACGCTGCGGATCCAGCGGCTGCTGCCGGGGCCGATCGAACGCGCCTGGGAATGGCTCACCGACAGCGACCTGCGCCGCCGCTGGCTCGCGGCGGGCGCGATGGATCTGACGCCGGGTGCCTCGTTCGAATTCGTCTGGCGCAATGACGAATTGTCCGATTCCCCGTCGGAACGCCCCGCAAATTTCGAACCGGAGAGCCGGGCGCGAATGCAGATACTGACCGTCGACCCGCCGCACAGCCTCAGCTTCGAATGGCCCGGCGCGGGCGAGGTCTCGTGGGCGCTCGAGCCGCAGGGCGACGAGGTGTTGTTCACCGTGACTCACCGGCGCGTCAGCGACCGGTCGCTCCTGCTCAACGTGAGCGCCGGCTGGCACATGCATCTCGACATTCTGGCAGCGCGCGCGGCGGGGCGGAAAGCGCCGTCCTTCTGGGCCGGGTGGCGCGCGCTCAAGGTCGATTACGAACAGCGCCTGCCGGCCTGACGCCGACGATTCCGGAGGGAAAGATGCGCAAGCTTATCGCGGGAATGAAGCTGTCGCTCGACGGCATGGTTTCGGGCCCGGAAGACATGGCCGATTGGGTCGACGCCTGGTCGGAAGATTATGGCCTGACCCCGGAGATCGATGCCTGCCTGCTCGGCGGAGGCATGTTTCCCGGATATGAGAATTATTGGACCGCGCTCCGCGCCGATCCCGCGATATCGCACTGGATCCACGACACGCCGCCGACCCCGGCCGAACTGGCCTGGGCCGACATCCTGCCGCGCATTCCGCATTATGTGCTGTCGAACAGCCTGAACGAGACCGGCTGGCCCAACGTGACCTTCCTCCGAAGCCTCGCCGACGTAGAGGCGCTCAAGCAGCAGCCGGGGGAAAATATATATCTCGTCGGCGGTGCCCGGCTGACCGCGAGCCTGATCGAGGCAGGGCTGGTCGACGAGATGCGGCTGATCCTCTATCCGCTGATTGCGGGCGAAGGCCGGGCCCTGTTCGTCGGGAATCGCCGCCGTCCCCTGCGCCTGCTCGAGAGCAAGCCGCTCGACCAAGGCCGCGTGATGCTGAGCTACGCCGTGGGGTGACGCCCGGAATCAGACGTCGAGATTGGCGGCGTCGGGCGCTCGGTCAGATCTCCGCCTTGCGCGCCGCCAAGAGATCGCCAACGAGCCACAGCGCCGCTGCCATGCAAAGGCTGATCGCGGCGCCCGCCCAGCGCAGCCATTCGGTCGGATGCGTGACGGCCCCCGTCAGCCACACGAACAGTGCGAAGCAGACGTACATCAGCGCGCCGAGCCGCGTTGCCGGCACCGCGAGCCGGTTTGCGATCAGGGCGAGCCCGACGGCAAGGTGCCCCGCTCCCGTCGCGAGTGCCCAGAAGATCTGGCCGCCGGGAAACCAGGCCGGAATCATATTCGCCGTGAGCTTCAGCCCGGCGATGTGGGCGAGCGCGAAGTTCAGCGAGCAGAGGCCGAACACGATGCGGGCGGTCCTTACCGCCGCTGGTCCGCCCCCGCGTATCCGGAGCAGGATAGCCCAGCTGCCCACCACCACCGACGATTGCTCGGACAGGCCCAGCAACGCCACCGGATTGTGGGGCGGGCCCACCAATTGCAGCACATAACAGGCGTCGTAGAGGGCGAAGAGAATTAGCAGGACCATCGCCGCAGGCCGAATTGTGCGCGCGTTCAGCAAGCCCGCGCCGCCCAGGGCGAGCAGGCCGGCGGACAGGTAAGCGAGCGGCTGCCGGAAGGGCAGGCTCTCCGGGACGGGTTGCCAAGGCGTTGCGAAGCCACCCTGCAGGAAACAGGAAATCCCGTATGCGATCGCGGCTACGCCCAGGAACGCTACCCCACCACCCGGCTGGCTCAGCCGCCGGAGCATCTCTTTGGTCTGCATCGAAAGTCCGTCCTCTTTCCCGCCGGTGCCCGTGCACGGCCCGGCCTCGTCGAGGGCGTGTGGGGCAAGGATCGCGGCGAAGGCGAATAAGGAAAGAATCAATTTCTTCTACCCCGCACCTGGCGGGGCCCGGCATGCTTTTCAATCGGATCGCGGCGGTGCAAGAAGCGGGCAGTGCGAGGGCCGTTGCGAGTTTCAAATGACGAAACACATGATCGGCGCCTGGACGTTCGAGGCGGGCGCCAACGAACTGTGCCGCGATGGCGAACGTCGCCGCCTGGAGCATCGCGCCGCCGTTACGCTGGAGCTGCTCTGCCGCCGCCTGGGCGAGATCGTGACGACCGAAGACATATTGGCACAGGTCTGGAACGGCCGCGCCATCAGCCCCAACAGCGTTCCGGTCGTCATCAGCGACTTGCGTCAGGCGCTCGAAGACGATGCCCGGAGCCCCCGCTACATCGAGACAGTGGCCAAGCGCGGCTATCGCCTGATCGTCGAACGGCCGGCTGAGACACCGGTCAAAGCGTCCAGGAAGCATATTCGTCCGGCGATCTTCGTGCTGATCGCGCTGGTGCTCGCATCGGGGGCCGCTTTTGCCTTTGCCCTGCTCATGCGGCCGGCGGCACCGGTATTGGCGGTCAGGCCGGTACATAACGTCACCGGCAACCCCATTTATGATCCGCTTGCCACCGCCAGCAGCGCGGTGCTGTTGTCAGAGGCCGAGCAACTCAGCGGCGTCGAGGTCTATCGGGGGCCTAGCCCGCGCCCGGATGCGGTCGGGCTCGATGCGATGCTCATCATCTGGCACGGCCAGCCGACGGTCATGCTGTGGGCGCACCGAGCAGATGGCCCGGTGCTGTGGACCGGAATGACGGCCGGCGGCGAACAGCGCATCCCCTACGACATAGCACATGAAATGCACCAACTGGGCGAACGGCTCCGGCGCTAACCGGATCTCTTCAGGCACGCAAACTCCGGAAACAGCCGGAATTCCAGTCCCCGGATTGCGCCTCTACGACATCCAGAACGGCTTCCATTCCGTCTTCTGGCTTGGCCGCTCGGAATAGTTGGTGTGCTGGTCGCTAAGGTCGTCGAGCGGTTGATCGTTGACGTGGGCGAAAGCGGCTTCCATCGCCCGATCCCTCCCGGCCGTCCAATCGGCGAACCGGAGTGGGACCAATATGTCGGGCATGGTCCAGATTCGCTTGTCGTAGGGGTGGGAGTCGAACCAGGGCAGGGTCGACACATAGGCTCTGAAGCCGTCGCCTTGGAACGGCGTGGCGTCGCCCTCGTGATTGGGGGCGCCCCCGGAGGGTTCGCCCACGAACATGGCCCAGGTCTCCCGCTCGATCCTCGAGGTCAGGTTCTGGGCGGCCGAGAAGGTGTGAGGTCCGATCAGCACATAGAGCCCGCCGGGGCGGTTGAAGCGCGACCGCTCGAGATGTTTCCTCAGGCCTTCGCCCATGCGGTTGTCGCCGCCGTCGTTGCGGCGCAGGTCGAGTACGACCCGTTCGATCGCGGGAGACTCCATGGCCGCAAAGGCTTCCCGCACGAAGGTCAGGATCGAGTCCTTGCTGGCGAACAAGCGGTCGAACGCGATGACCAGGACGTGGTCTTCTGCGTGGGCGAAGTTGGGCGCAGGCCCCGGCCGCCAAGTTTCGACCGGGAAGGGCTTTCGGGGAAGCGGGATTAGAGCCTCGCGTGCGTCCGGGCGCGGGATCAGCACTGCCTTGACGAGCGAGCCGCCTATTTCGGCCTCGACGGTGACCGGCGCCGAGACGCTGGCGGGTGCGGCCAACCGCGCGCCGCGCAGGACCGCAGGTCTCAGGATCAAATCCGCATCATGGTGGGCCCGGGTGGGGTTGTTGCCGGGCCACATAGCCGCGAAGGATCTCAGGACCTTCTCAATGGCGACCCCATCCACACGCGTGATCCGTGTACCAAGCAGAGGCGCGCCTTCTCCCTTAGCCGCGGTGACATAAAGCCCGTCGACGAAGGGCGCGGTGGCAATTGGAAGGGTGAGGTCGAAGCCAGGCGCCTTGATCATTCCCGCTGGTCCCACACGCCCATCCACGTACATCGTCGTGTGGCCGTCATGGAACCAAGCCAACCGCGCCATGAGGCCCATGAGATAGGCGTCGGGGCTCATGGCGTCCGCCTCAGCGGCGAGGCGATCCCAGCCGGATCGCCAAGCCAGGTCTGCGGCGGCTATCCAGCCGCGCGGGTGGGTCGCCTCAGCGTACCTGCGCAGTCGCGTGGCTTCCGAGCGGCGGGGTTTGGAAACGGCTGCCGCCGCCGGCACCGCAAAGCTTCCTGACAACAGGATGGAGAACTCGCGTCGCGTAGGGACATATGATCGAGTCATGGTCCGATATCCCCTGGTTACTTGCTTACACGGGCCATCCTCACCTTAAGCGGCGATGGATCACGCCACGCACGCTCGGGCGATTGGGGGCGACACGTCGCGCCGGGCCAGGCTGTTGAGGAATGACGGGCCAGAAACGGGAGTGGAGAGGCGAATGCCGAGCGTAGCGTCGAACGTCACGGCTTCCTCGCGATATGGAAGCGGAGCTGCGGTGATCGCCGCCTCTTGCGGGCGCGAGGACGCGGAAGGACCAGCCTGAGTTTGCGCAGCTGCCGCCGTTGCGACGAGCGTGCCGACCGAAAGAGCAAAGATCGGTAACAGCATGGAGCCTCCGGAGGAAATGTCGCGGGGTCGGCGGCGCCCCCTCGCCTGCCAGCTGTATTAGTGATATATGCATGCAACACAGTCAAGAGGTGAGTTCTCGCTTCTCTCGCCGCACGCCGAGCACATCTGCGCGATACGTTTGTCGGCTTCAAGTTGACTGATACCCTTGAGGCGGCTGCTTTCGGATCGCGAGCGACTAACCGACATTGGGCCGGAAGTTGCCATTCCGCGTTTGGCTTTCCGAATGTCCGTTTTTCCGTCCCAAGAGCCTGAAAGCGGACAGACAGCTTAACGGCCCCATAGTGGCCGCACCGTCTACTACGACGGAGCACACAAGCTGCCGCGAGAAGCAACGGCTTGCGACCTAGCAAAGCCGAGAGGGCTGGAGGTGCGTGAGTTCTATACCGACAGGCAATCGCCCACCGGCGACTGTCCCGGGAAGGACCCAAATTTCCAGCTTTCAGCCGGTCATTTCCAGTTTACAGCCAGACCGACCACGTCCTTATTGTCCGGTGAACCGAAAGTTTGCGACGGCATTTTTCTGAAAAATACGACATGGTAGCCGAAAGTTGCTACCCGTAAGGTTGTAAACGCTGCCACCCAATTGGCTGCGGAAATCCGCAAATTTGGAACCTAGTGACTGCGAAATCCCACAGACGCTGTTGGCTGAGCGTATGATCGCCCGCGGACGTTCCACATCGGCCGACTTCGCCCGATCGGCATTGCACCCCACAATCGGTCGCTCAAGCGGACCGATGACTGGACGGTGGCGCAATTGTTGCGCGCCACTGACCTCGATGCAGCTCGCCTACTGCCTGACTTCCGCCTTATCTCGAGGTTAAGACCCGGTCGATACGACGGAGAACAGACCAGTAGGGATTGTGCGTTGCTCAGCCAGCTCAAGGATATGCACGACGAGGTGCGAACGACGATCGAGGAGCTGGCCCAAATATTGTCTGCCTCGAGCCCTGATCTTCCGGCGCTCGCCAGGACGCGGATGAAGTTGACGCGGGTCAGCGGCAAATGGCGAACGTTCGTCCAATGCGTGGCGCTGCCGGAGCTCACCGACGTGTCGCCGGACCAGGCACGGCTGCTCGCGGAACTGCGACGCGAGACTGCGGAATTCACGGTCACGAAGGCGGAACACATCGCCCGCTGGACGATGCGCGTGACGGAAGACGACATCGCGGGCTATCGCCGCGCTTCCGCCGAAATCCGCCGCCTGTTGCTGGCCCATCTCGACCGCGAAGCAGCCATTCTCTACCCGCTCATTCAAGCGAAGGTGCCGTTTAGCGACCGGGCCGAGTCCTGACCTGCCGAGGCTGGGTTGGCGCTCGCGCAGACATCTTCAGCCGCTTCCAACTGCCGTGGTAACGAAATGCAAACGAGCATAGACCTGCATCTGATAGGCCACGGAGCTTCGTAAAGGCGGGGGTTATGACAAGAAGCGATAGAATCGTGATCGTTGGTCTTGCCCTATTTCTTGCAGCATGGGCGTTTGTCATTTGGACCGCATGGCACTTTTGAACGGTGAGATGCGTCTGGGATCACGGTCGTAAGGTAGAAATCGCTCGGGCGGCAATAGCCGTCGGGCAATCGTTTGGTTCGACATCGCCGATCACTTCATGTGGAAAGTGTGTTTGACACCTCCTGGGCGCACCTGTAAAAGACGCTTTACAGGAGAGGTAAATGTTCAAACCAAAGCGCTATGTAATCGAGCTATCTGCTGCAATGGGGCTGTATGCCGTCTTGCTAACGGGCTCGAACCTCACCGAACGGGTGATTCACCCGACCGGTCTGCTCAACTTGGCCGTCAATCTGACGCCGATGCTTGGCGCCCTCGCGGCCGCCTACGCAATCGTGCGTAACCTCCGGCAAATGGACGAGATGCAACGCCAGATCCAGTTCGACGCGATCGTGATGTCATTTGTCGGTACCGCCTTGATCACTTTCGGGTGGGGCTTCGCGGAAGGGGCCGGGCTCCCGCAACTTCGCGCATTCGCGGTCTGGCCGATTATGTGCGCCCTTTGGGCCTTATCGTTGGTATTCGCTCAGCGTCGGTATCGATGAATAACCGCCTTAAGGAACTGCGCCTTGCCCGCGACTGGAGTCAGGGAGATCTTGCGGAAGCCCTCTCCGTTTCCCGACAGACCGTCAACTCAATTGAAAACGGCCGATATGACCCGAGCTTGCCGTTGGCTTTTGAGATTGCCGAGGTCTTCGATCTGAAGATCGAAGACGTGTTCCTGCGAAACTAGGCATCCGCATCAAGCAGCAGGAGCGCCGATCGAAAAATGGTGGCAGCATCCCGCACCTGCATCCTGCCCATGACGGGCCCGTGAATATTGGGGGGAAATATGAAGCGGATCGGACTGGCGCTAATCGTATCGCTGGTAGCCTTGGGCGCTTATGCCGAAAAGAAGACCGGCGTGGTCAATGCGGGTTTCGAACAAGTGCTGCCCGACGGAACGCCGGATGCGTGGTTCGTTTCGCATGGCCCCGGCGTGCAGAGCTTCGCCAGCGACAAGGGACGGCACGGCAAAGGCGGCCGGTTGCACGTGAGCGGCGGCGCCGCGGCGATCGGAACGATCGCGCAGCAGATCGATCCGGCGCCTTATCGCGGCAGGCTGGTCCGCCTGAGCGTGACGTTCCGCGCGGCGGAGCCGGCGCAGGCCGGGCCCTTTCTCACCGTGATGAGGCCCGAGCCCTACAGGTTCGGCTTCATCGAGGACGATTCAAGTCGGCCGGCGGCGGCCGGAAAGTGGCAGGAAGCCACCATCACCGGCCGGATCGCGCCGGATGCCACTGCGATCTGGATCGGCGTGAAGGCGCTGGGCGACGCCGACGTCACGATCGACAATGTGCGGCTGGAGGTGCCGAGCGGGCGCGGCAAGCCGCCGAGCCCGCAGGCGCTCGCCTATCTCGACCAGGCAATCGCGCTGCTGCGCGCGCATCACATCAACAGCGCGAAGGCCGATTGGCCGCGCCTGATTGCCGAAGCCCATGCCGAGATTGCCGGCGCGAAGACCTCCGCCGGCACCTATTCCGCGATCCGCGACCTGATCGGTGCGCTGGGGGTGCGGCATACGTTCCTGATGCCGCCGCCCACCAAGAGCCAGATCGACGCCGCGGCGAAGGCCGGTCCGACGGGCGTGGTGGCGGGCACCGAAATGCCCACATCGGCCTTGCTCGACGGGCGCATCGGCGTGGTGCGGCTGCCCGGCCTCGACACGTTCGCGCCGGGCGGCGCCGAACGCGCCAAGACCTATCCGGCGATCCTAAGGGCCGGTCTGGAGCAATTGGACAAGGCCAACTTGTGCGGCTGGATCGTCGATCTGCGCAACGATACGGGCGGCAATATGTGGCCGATGCTGGCCGGTCTTGACCCCCTGCTGGGAGCCTCTCCGTTCGGCGTGTTCGTCAGCTCCGCCGGCGCCACCCAATCGTGGAGCAGGACGCCAGGCGGTATCGTCTCGGTCGCCGCCGAGCCGGCGTCGCCGGCGCCGCCAGCGTTCGCGCTGAAGCACGCGGCTGCGCCGGTGGCGGTGCTGATCGGCCCCAACACCACCAGTTCGGGCGAGATGACGGCGCTCGCTCTGATCGGACGGCCTGGCGTTCGCACCTTCGGCGGCGCTTCCGGCGGCTTCCTATCAGGCAACACGGTGCTGCCGCTTCCCGACGGCGCGCATATCGCGGTGACCGAGGTGCTGGTCCGCGACCGCACCGGCAAGGACTATGCCGAGATGATCCAGCCGGACGTGCCGACCAGCCCGGATATGGCCGAACAGGCGGCCAAGGCCTGGATTGAGCAGCAGTGCGGGAAGTGATCGGCGACGCATGTCTGGAGGTGAGCGATCGTAAGTCGGGTTCGACAGAACTCTCCCGATCCGACGAGTCCGAACCGGGTGGAGTGGGGGGCGCTAGGTGGTGCAGCGACGGAGCCTGATTTTCAGGGTGATCTACGCAGTGTGCCTGGCCGGTGCAGCGTACAACCATTGGGTCACGATCTTTCAGCATGGCCTTTTTTGGGATCACGGCGGCTTTCCGAAGGCCAGTGACACATTTTGGACGATACTGGCGTTACTGGATCCGGCTGTCGTGATCCTGCTGTTCGCGCGGCCGAATGCAGGCGTGGCTGCAACCGCGGCAATCATCGTTGCCGACGTGATCCACAATCTTTGGATCGAGGAACACTACTTCCCGCCGCTGCTCCGCGCTCTCGCGGATACGCCACAGGTCATCGAGCAAATCGCCTTCATGATCTTCGTCCTGGCGACCTTGCCAATGGCTTGGCGCCGTCTTCCACCATCAGCTCCATCGGGGTGAGCGGTTGCCAGGAAACGCGGCTAAGAAGCCAATTGCCCGCAGCAGGGTGTTAACCAACCGCTTGCCGTCATACGCGGAAGCGTGACACGGTTCGGAAGGCAGATGTTGGAGTAGCCAAGATGAGACTGTGGAGCGCTGCGACCATTCTTGTTGCGATGGCACACGCACCGGACGCGTCGGCAGCACGGTCTGCGCCTCCCCAGTCTCCTTCGCGTTCGATCACCGTACCGATCGAACTTGTCTCCAACCTCCCGTTTCTTCCGGTGCGCGTGAACGGGTCTCGGCCCCTCAGCGGCATATTGGACAGTGGCGCAGGCATCAGCGTGGTCGATCCAAGGGTCGCCAGTGAGCTAGGGCTGCTCTCGGCCGGCTCGGTCCAGGCCGGAGGTTTTGGCCAGGGCACAGACCAGACCTTGCACCTGGTCGACCAAGTCGATCTTAAGCTAGGCGCGCCGGGAAACGAGCTGGATCTCTCCAGCCAGACGATCGCAGTGCTTCCGATTGATTATATCGGCAGCCAGACGGGCCATCGAACCGATGCGCTGTTTGGACACAATCTGTTCAAAAATTTTCGAATTACCGTGGATTATGCGCGGCAGAAGGCCGTGTTCGCGCCCTTCGAAGCACGATTCCGAGGCGGCGGTGTCGCCATTCCCATCGACGTCAGCGGGAACGTTCCCGTGGTCGAGCTCACGTTGACTGGAGAGAAGGGGGTGGAGGTCAAGACTAGGTTCGTGGTCGACATTGGCACCACGAGTGCCTTGATCATGAGCAAGCAGTTCTTGGATGCTCATCCCGAGCTCACCACGGGAAAAACGTGGGTGAAGGCGCCATCCGCCTCGGCCGTCGGGGGTGTCATCGAGTTCAACCTTATTCGCCTCGCCGGGATGGCGCTCGGCCCGTTCCGCCTCGATGGGCCGATCGCTGCGGTTCCCACCAAGTCGTCGGGGGTGTTGGCGACACCAGGATTGGCGGGGTTGCTCGGCGGCGAGGTGCTCAATCGGTTCACGGTGACCTGGGACTATCAGCGCGGGCAGATGTGGCTTGTGCCGAACGATCGCCTGCACCGTCGCTTTGAGGCAGATGCAAGCGGGCTCCATCTGATCGCCAGGGGCACAAGCCTCGACGAAATCTATGTCGACCAGGTGCTCGCCGGTTCCCCTGCCGACCGGGCCGGTCTACGCGCCGGAGATCGCATCAAGGCGGCAGAGGGCAAATCGCCGCGGCTTTGGGAGCTTGGGAAACTCTTGATGCGCTCTGGATCCGTCGTCCGCCTAACGATCGCCCGCGATAATGCCGAGCGACAGGTCCAGTTGCCTTTGCGAGCCTTGCTTTGAAGCGAGTGAGCACGCGCGTCGGAAAAAGCGAGTTCCCAAGCACGCGTGGAGGTCTTTCATAGGCCGGGAGTCGTCTTTTCGAGCAGCCCGGCGCCGATGACGGCAATGCGCCTCAACCCCGGTCATTTGCGCAGCTGCTGCGCGATCCCGAGACCTGCCATTCGGGAGCCAAACGCCAGGGTCCGGACCCCGGTTTCCGTACACGATCCGGAGTCCTCCCTTATAGGCTACTTCCGATTGCGGGAGGGAGTGAAAGATGGCGTTCGGCTTAGGTTATATGGCGCTGACGCTCGCTTTGGTCGCCGCTGACCGTCCGCGGCTGACCGATGTCGGCATGTGGTCGGTCTATGGCAGTGCGGCTGCTTTCTCACGCGACGACCACGTTGCGGGCCACGGCGCGCTCACGGTGAAGCGGCCGACAACCCCGGGCGACGAATGGGCGGCAGGGGCGATCATGCCGATCCCCGAAGCCTTGCCCCATGATCGGACCTTCAACGCCATATTCTGGGCGCGCGCCCCGCGCCCGATCCGCACTACCGTCACGATCCAGGCGGAGGCGCCGGATTATCCCATTCTGGTCAGCACTACCGTCGATCTCACGCCCCGGTGGCAACAATACGTTATCACGGGCGTGCCAAAGAAAGACCTCGCCCCCGGATCGCAACAACTCGTCGTCCGGCTCGGCAAGGCCGATGCCGACGTCGCGCTTGGCCCTGTCCTGTTCCAACCCGGCACCATCGATCAGAAGCAAGTCCGCATAGCCTTCGCCCGCTTTCAGCCTGCTGAAATCGTGCAGGACGTCCGTGTGCCTTCAGAGTCCGGCGTCATATTGGCAGGCCGGCTTCGTCTGCCCGGACGGCACGGCAAGGGGCCCGTCCCCGTCGTTCTGTTGCTCCCGGGCGCCGGACGGAGTGGGCGCGGCGTTTTCCCGTTGCTTGAACAAAGGGTGCTCACCGATGGCATCGCCACCTTCGATTACGACAAGCGCGGCGTCGGCGAATCCACCGGTGTGCTGGAGGATACACTCGAACAGGTGGAGCGCGACGCCGCCAATGTCGTGACCTGGCTTCGCGCCCGGCCGGAAATCCTTCCCCGTCGCGTGGCCATCGTGGGCCTAAGCCAAGGCGCCATCGTCGCGCCGGCGCTCGCTTCCGCCGATCCCGACATTGCCGCAGTCGTGATGCTTGCCGGGGTCGTTGCGCCGCGGGAGGAGCTGGTCTTCGATCAAATGGCGCATCAACTGACCGCCGTGGGCTTCAAGAAGGAAGCGGCTGATGGTGCGGTCGCCGCCACGCGCGCTTTGTTGGAAGCGAAGGATGCGAACCGGCCCATCGCCACGATCATCGCCGCGCGCCAGGTTCTGACCGACGCCCTTAGCGCGGGCGGATTGCCGGCCGCGGATATCAAGGCGGCGGTCGCCAATATCGACAGCCCGGTTGCGCTTTCCGCCTACCGACTGGATCTTGTCGGCAGGCTTGCCCAAATCCGCGCGCCCGTGCTCGCGCTGTATGCGGAAAAGGACGAGCTGGTCGACACCGCCGCCAGCCTCCCGTTCGCCAAGCGAGCGCTTCGTGCAAATCCTGACGCGACCGTGATGGTGATTCCCGAGACCAATCACGGCTTCCAGCTGCCCCGCAAAGATTCAGCCGGCAAATTGGAATGGACCGGTGCGGTCGCCTCCGCTCCAGGGGTAGCGGATCTTATATGCCGGTGGCTGGATGTGCGGCTGCGCGGACGGAAGCGCTGACCTCTTTCTGCAGAGTTTGCACCCCGATCACTATTGGCACCGCTGGTCACGGCATACTGCCTAAGCGATCGCCTTGGCTGCTGCGTTCACGACAGCGCGATCGGCCGTCTCTTCAGCATTGCGCGCCATTTCGTCCCAAATCGCCGCCGATCGCTCGTGCATCCTCTTCCGATTCAGCAGGTCGGTCTTAGCTGCGAGAAGCCGCTCCCGAGCGGCGCTTTGGCGATAGGTATTTGAAATGCTCATGCGCCGGCTATGACCCATTTGCCTCAAACGACAAAGCGGCCAAGCCATCCCGGGCGTTGCTTTCGCTCGGGACGGCGCTGATCCCATTCCTGCCCTGGTCGCACGCGCGCCTGTCGCCTTTGGGATTTGCCTACACGGTCGGCTCGGCGCCTAGGAATCATCAAGTGACCCGATCCGCGCCCTGCATTCCGCGCGAGACCGACAGTCCAAATTGCGGACCATCACTCCGGGCCGACCCGCTATAGCGTTCGGCGGGCGCCCGGCGCCACTATGGTTTGAAGCAGCGGGTATAAGATTGCCGCTTCCAGATCGAGGCGGGCCAGCAACAGACGCCGCATCTCAGCGGATGCGAGGCGATATCCGGCGATGTCACCTTCCGTCGCGCGCGCGCTCCAGCGCGCGATGTGATCGGCCTTCGCGACTGCGAGTTCCGCAGCCTCCCGACGCAACTCGGCGAGTAGCCGCGCCTGATCCATCGGGACTTCGGCAATTTCCGGCAGCACCACGCACTGGACGAACGTGCGCCATTTGCCACTGAGTCGCGTAAGCTTCATCCGCGTCCTAGCCAGCGCTTGAAGATCCGGGCTCGCATCGGACAGGATGCCCGCAAGCTCCGCGATCGCTGCACGCATCTGGTCGTGCGTTTCCCTAAGCTCACTAAGCAACACGCAATCCTTACTGGTCGGACTGCAGAATAGCCCGTCGAGCTTAATCTTAGGATAAGATCAGGCCAGCCTCCGGTCAGGCCGCCTCGCAACGCCCGGGGGGACGAGCACCACATGCTGAAAGGCGACAGGAAGGGTGCATAGGGGAGCAACTAGCTCCCGAGCCCGTTAGTTCATCTCAGTAACGCGAGAGCGACCGATCCCATCGTGTCGGCGACTTACTTGATAGTCGATATCATGACCGAGCTGCCGGAGTCCCGCCGCGATGTACGTCTCGCTAATACCTTCAAATCGTCCATTGAGGATTTTCGAGAGCTTCGGCTGTGGGATGCCGATCCGTTGGCTCGCAGCGGTCTGACTTAGCCCGAGTTCACGAATGGAACGGAGCATAAGAGCAGCGAGGTCGGATTTGACCTTAAGATCGTCCGCATCGGGAAGGCCGAGATCGGCAAAAAGGTTGCCACTGCTAGTGATCATCCATCTGATCTCCTTATCTATATTGCTCGTCCTAACGATCCCGTGCCTCTCGCTGGTTATGCCAAAATGGGTATAATATCAAAGGGGACGACTCGGCTGATGGTAGACGCGATGGGCCCGAATAAGGATGGCTCGTTCGACCAATAAGGCTGCCTCAACGCATCGTCAGCTTTGCGCCCTAATAGTCGCCATTCAGCGGCCCCGCGGCTGATCCCGAAAGCGGACCTCCGTTTACATGACGCTCCGGACGGCTAACTTGCGCCTACACCGGCGCCGGGCAGTCACTGGCCGTTAGAGAAGACTGCATCGAACTTGTTGTCGTGCAGTGCGCCGATGTGCCAATTCGACGGCGGGCCAGCAGCGAACGACACCTTGTAAGTCTCGAATCGTTCACCGTTCAGCTGCTCTGCCATCACGAACGTGATGCTCTGTATTGGGCCAGCGGCCTTCAATGCCGGAGCCATATTGGCAATCTGCTCGCGGCAGGCTTTCAGCAGCCCTTCACCCATGATGTCGGCTGGGCAAGTTCCCGCTGCCGCCTGGGTGAGCATGGTTCGCAGCGCATCAGAATATTGACCCGCAGCATCGGCAAGCGGTTGGATTTTTCGTGGCTCCGAACCCGGCCATCCGAGCGCGCGACCCACCGCCATCATAATTGGCCCGAAAAGAGTGTCGCCGCTGTCGCTATTCGTCATGACGACCATTCCGTCGCCCGTTCGGGGGAAGGCGACGAGGTTGGCGCGATAACCCTCGTTCGCGCCACCATGCTCGAATTTCAGCCATTTGCCCTCTCCACCGACGCTGACGCCGAGTCCCCAGTTGCCAATCCCCGGCGTGAGCATGGCGACCGCAGTGTCATGGCGAAGCATGCCGGCACCGCGCCCGTTGAAGCTCGCGGTCAGCGCAAGTGCCCAGCGCGCGAGATCGGAAGGCGTCGTCCACAGTCCTGCGGCGGCCTGCTCGGGGTAGATGTGGTAACCGCCGGCGATGGGCGATCCGTCGGAGCGATGGCCAATGGCGGCTTCTTGGCGCCGGTGATCCGGCAGAGGTTGAGCGTAGGTGCTGTGGCGCATTCCCGCCGGCCCCAAAACGAGGCGCTGCATCAGTGCGGGGAATGCTTCGCCAGCCGTCTCGCTCAGCAGAAGCTGGACTATCGTGAAGCCACCGCCTGAATACCGCCACGCCGAGCCCGGCCGCTGATCGACCCGCACGGCGGGAGTATTGGCCGGTGGAACCCCGTCGAGGACCTGCAATAGGCTCGGTCGCGGCGCGTCTGTCGCATATCCAGGAAATCCATGGACCGTCAGGCCAGCAGTATGGGTGAGGAGTTGGCGCAACGTAACCGCTTGGCCTTCGGCGGCAGAGCTGTCCGGGATGTGCCACGAGCGCAACCGATCGTTGACCGGCTGGTCGAGGGCGATGCGATCCTGTTCGACAAGCTTGAGCGCGGCCGTGGCGGTGACCGGCTTGCTGATCGACGCGGCCTGAAAAAGCGTCTCGGGCGTGACGGCCTGTGTTTTGCGGGCCTCGACCACTCCGAAGCCCTTGGCATAAATGATCCGTCCATTGTGGAAGACGACGATGCTGGCGCCCGGTACGTTTTCCTGCCGCATCATCTCGGAGAGCGACTTAGCCGTATAGGAGCGTCCCTCGACCTGCGTGGCCGGCAACATCGCGGAGAGAGCTTTGTCGATCTGCTGCCCTTCCGCGGCCGGGCCGGCATGGGCAGGCCTGGCGAAGCTTAAGCCAGCGACCAGCAGTAACGAAATCGTTCCCCGCATGCCCATCCTCCCTGACGATTGCTATGCGCCCGCCCCAGCGAAGGCAAGTTTGCTTGGAGTTTTCGTCGCCTCTCCACTCTAAGAACGGACACTCCGCTTTGCGCCCCAATATGGCGCCATTCAAGCCGGCCGAGCGATATCCCGAAAGTTGCCATCATACCTCGCCTTAAGACCGCGAGAAATCGAGGCTGCGCTTCCCGACGTTTGCCATTGAACCCGCTCTTTTGGCGGTGACAAATGGAAAGGAAATTTGACAGGGGGAGCTCACTGGTTGTAAAAGACCCTTTACAGGGAGGCGCTGGTGTTCAAACCCAAACAGTATGTAATCGAATTGGCGGGTGCCATGGGGCTGTATGCCTTGCTGCTCGTAGGCGCCAATATGCTCGAACGAGCACTCGGACCGGAAGGATCGTTGAAATTGGCGATTAACCTAGTGCCCATGGTGGGCGCCCTAGCAGCGGCATGGGTGATTTTGCGTCACCTTGGTCGAATGGACGAAATGCAGCGGCGCATACAGTTCGATGCCATATCCCTTTCGTTCATTGGGACTGCGCTTTTCACGCTGGCTTGGGGGTTCGGCGAGGGGGGCGGTCTCCCTCACTTGCGCGCCTTTTGGGTTTGGCCGATCATGGGCACGATCTGGGCCTTCGGAGTGTTCGTCGCCCAACGCCGATACCGGTGAATAATCGTCTCAAGGAACTGCGTCTCACTCGTGATTGGAGCCAAGGAGCGCTGGCCGAGGCTCTCTCCGTGTCGCGCCAAACGGTTAACGCGATCGAGAACGGCCGTTACGATCCAAGTTTGCCTCTCGCTTTCGCCATCGCGGCAGTGTTCGAGCTCAAGATTGAGGACGTTTTTCAGCCTTAGTTTCTCGCTCGCGGCCGAGCGCCACGGAAGCTCGCGCCGTTGCCTTGCGGATGCGCGCGTCCAAGCTCAATGACTCATGTAGAGGCTTTACGAGGGGGCGAATTCTGGTGCGAGCAGCTTCCGTGCCGAGGCTCCCAGCGAGCACTACGCCGGTGTCGCCCTCCGAGCGTATCTGGGCAATCGATGCTCTACGAGGCGTGGCGCTATTCGGCGTGCCTGCGATAAACCTTCATACGGAATTCCGCGTCTCGCTCTTCGAGCAGTTCCCGCCATTTTCTTGAGCCGCTATTCTCTGGGCGCATCAGCCTTAAGGAAACCGACACCGCCGGCTACCGCCTGGCGGGCGGCTGCTTACGCACGGCCAAGCTTATGAAACTCCATCCATAAAATCACGTTATCGCCGACCGTACGAGCCGTCACGGCAGTAATTGCCCAGAGCATCGGGCCTGCGCGGATATTAGTCGGCCACATGATATGCGAGAGGGCTTGCCAACGTGAAAAGACCAAACTGGCAAGAGCGCGTTACTGCATCAATCAGCGACAATGGAGGCCGCACTATTGTGGCGGAGGGCCAGTTTGGAGAGATCGTGCTGCGCTTGTCGACACGATACTCCGAACCAGAGTGCCGAAAGATCCTGCTCGCTTTTCCCGATAGGGGTGCACCTCCCTATCGCATTGAGGGTGTGCAGATTTCGGCTCTGGTGAGGGAGTTCCAGAAACAGAGACTGGTGGATACGCTCCTTGGGCGTAGGACCAGCGAAGTGAGCCGCTCTCGGTGAGGAATAGCACCGGTCCAGACGACTCATGCCACCTGCGAAGTAAATCCGACGGTGACATCGTGCCGCGGAGCGGCTCCGACGAGCGCTGCTACCGTTCGCAATAGAAGGTCGGCTCGGTACGGCTTCTGCAGCATTACAGCTCCCGGGACTGAATTCGCAGCGGCATCGTCGATACAGCCGCCGCTAGTGTAAATAACGGGAATGCCGGGCTGTGCCTCACGCGCTCGCCGAGCGACCTCCCATCCGCTCACATCGGGAAGCCCGATGTCCGTGATCAGCGCGCTGATCGGTTGACGCAGCCACTCCAGCGCGGATCCGCCGCGCCTCGCCGTGACGACCTCATAGCCGCTCGATTCGAGTGCCGACTGGGTTGAGAGCAGGATGAGAGGTCCGTCTTCGACCAAAAGCAATGGATACGCCACGCAACTCCACCGATCCGATTGTCAGCTCGCCGGGCCGGACCGCAGCCGGCCGCTTAAACAGTTGCAGCCGCCACCACCGTCAGCAACCGGGCTTTGCCCGCACATCGTTTTTCCCGCTTTCGCCGAAAGTCGCGAGCTGAAACGGGTCACCAGAGTTTCGGTTGCGCTGCAGCATGGCGATGCGCCACGCCTCATCGTGCTGAAGCGTCAAGCTGCCGAGAACCGCTGCGGCCGGCGAGATAGCGGCCCAACAATAGATTAGTCCGGCGCCAAGCGGCGTGTGTGCGAGCCTCCCGCGGTGCTTGTCGGAATGCTACCTCCCTCTGGAAAGGAGACGGCGGGACGTAGCGGACCGAGACTGTCCTGTGTATCGGCCTTCTCCAATCCGGTGATCCTGAAGAAGCATGAAGCGCTGGTGCTCGCGCTTCCCTGTCACCGATTCGCGTGTTCTGGCGGCTCGGCAGCATCGACTGATGCTGACATTGATCGTTGCGCACCACCGATCGGGATGCACCTCGACTGTACCCGTCTTCCGCCTTATCGAGAGGTTAAGACCCGGCCTATACGACGGAGAGCGGACCGGTAGGGATTGTGCGTTGCTCAGCCAACTCAAGGATATGCACGATCAGGTGCGAGCCACGATCGAGGAGCTGGCCGAAATATTGTCCGCTACAAGTCCGGATCTTCCGGCGCTCGCAAGGACGCGGATGAAGCTGACGCGCCTCAGCGGCAAATAGCGAACGTTCGTGCAATGCGTGGTGCTGCCGGAGCTTACCGACCTGACGCCCGACCAGGTGCGGCTGCTCGCGGAATTGCGACGCGAATCTGCGGAATTGGCGGTCACGAAGGCGGAACACATCGCCCGCTGGACCACGCGCGTGACGGAAGGCGACATCGCGGGATATCGCCGCGCATCCGCCGAGATGCGGCGCCTGTTGCTGGCCCGGCTCGACCGCGAGGCAGCCATTTTCTACCCGCTCATTCACGCCAAGGTGACGCCAGGCGGCCGGGCCTAGTTCTAGCCTCGCAATGGCTCGGGTGAGTGGCCGGCGGCGAGATACAGCCGCGCTGGAGTGCCGGCGTAACGAGATACAACGAACAGGAACTACATCTGGCTGGCCCACGGCCTCGGAACGCAGGATCATGACCAGGAACGATAAGATAGTATTCGTTGGTTTTGCCCTCTTTCTTGCCGCGTGGGTGTTCGTCATTTGGACTGCGTGGCACTTCTAACCCGCCAATACACGTCTGGGATCATGAGCCCGACCGAAAAGGCCGTCAGGACGCAACACCCGGCCGGGATCCAGAAGGCTGCGCCATTTTCGACAGCGATGTGATCGGTGGCGATCTCTCATGAGCCGGAGTCAGGTTGACTAAATTTATCCTTTGATGTCGCGGCCTTTCGGATCACCGAGCCGTTGTTCCATCCTCGTGCAAGTAGGTTTGTGTCAGCGAGCCTGATCAGCTTGATGCTGACTCGGCCGGCGACGCTGTTGGAAGAAGGACGGGTTATGAGTCGGGATCCAATCGGCGGGTGTGATCCTATCGTCGGAGCAGAGCGGATGCTTTGGCTGCCCGTTGACGCCTGGGCTGGCATCGGCCTGTTTTTCGCGCTGTCGCTCCTTTGCTACTCGATCATATAGCCGGGTCCGATTCCCGCCGCGTTTCGCTTCAGCTTCGCACCCCCTAGCGCCCGCGCTTCAGGGGCCCAGCCCGATGGCGCACCACCTCAGCCCCTTTCTTCGGAGCACCGGCTTTTTCAGCGGATATGCGCGCGCGGCGGCACGTTGCAGAAGCTTCGTAAAGGAGAGAGATCATGGCTGATAACGATATTGCGGTGGACGAGACTGATCGTCTGATCGCATCGAACAAGGTCGAGGGAACCGCCGTGTACAATCGTCAGGGCGAGCGGCTCGGAACGATCCACAACTTCATGGTGGATAAGCGGTCGGGCAACGTCGAATATGCGGTGCTTTCGTCGGGCGGGTTGTTCGGCATGGGCGGTGACTATTACCCGTTGCCGTGGAAGGTGCTGACCTACGATACGTCGCAGGGTGGCTACGTGGTCGAGCTGGACAAGGACGTTCTGGAAAGTGCCCCTCACTACCAGTCGGGCAACGAGCCCAACTTCGACCGCGACTATGACCGCGAGGTCCATGGACATTACGGCCTTGGCGACCCTGGGCCAGGCCGGGGCAGCTTCGCCTGAAATGGTGAAAGCCGGGCGGGCTCATACCCGTCCGGCGACCACCCTCGCAAGGTTCACCGTCGCTTAAGCGACGCCTCAAATCGTCGTTGTGCTGCTGCCGCTCGTTGCACCTTTGCTTATGGCGAGGCGCATCTCGCAGGCCACACCTTCTGGCTCGAAGTGGACCTGGACAGGCGACCCGATCTGCCCTGACACGGCCTGCTGAATCAGCCGCATTCCGAAGCCTGGCTTGCTGGGAGCCTTCGGCTCGGGTCCGCCGCGTTCTCGCCAGCGAAGAAGGGCGTGGTCCTGATGCCCTGGATCGACGTCCCATGTGACGGCCACGGTCCCACCGGGCACAGAGAGGCTCCCGTGCTTCAACGCATTGGTGCACAGTTCGTGGACCGCCAATGCCAGCCCCATCACATGCTCCGAGGTGATGGTCAGGTCCGGTCCACTCATGTCGATCTTATGGTCGAGACCGAGCGCGGCAGCGACCTCGCAGACGACGTCTCGAAGCTGCGCCTCATCCCACGAAGCCTCCCGTAAGAGTTGGTTCGCCTGCGCCAGCGCCAGGAGCCGATTGTCGAACCTGCTCTTCTGGTCAGCCGGAGCGTCGGGAAAGCTGGTTCGCGCAAGCGACTGCACCACCGCCAACAGGTTTTTGACGCGATGCTCCAGTTCGCGTGCGAGCAGCGCCCGCTGCTCCTCGAGCTCCACGTGCGCCGTTATATCGGTGATCTGTTCGATCACCAGCTGACCCGCAGGGTTGCGGCCTTCGCGCAGGCGCCAGACGGACAGCGTCCATAGCAGCCGGCCCTCTTTGGTGATGTGCCTGAGACGACCTGACCACTCGCGCTCCCTGCTGAGCCTCGCAGTGATCGCCTCAAGGCTTTCCGGAAATACCGTCTTGAGCAGGTCATGGGAGATGCGGCCACGGGCCTCATCAGGTGTGAAGCCGTACAGCTCGCGACATCCGTCGGTCCAATGTAGGATTTCGCCGTCGGGCCGGCGCAGGAACACGGGTGCGTGTTCGAGATACTCCAGGAGCGTTGCTTCCATCTGTGGTATCCCCGTCGTGGGCGCAGCCCATCGCCGCATGGCATTGCCGTGCGTCTGCCCCGGCCTTCCCGCAGGCTAACGTCGTAGCGGAAATAAAAGGAAACCGGTGTCGTGAAGCCGACACTTGCGGGAAGGTTTTGGGGTACAAGCGATCCGCGTGTGCGGCGGCAACATGCGCCTGCGGCAGGCGTTTTGTCGGTCCTGACGGCCGCGCAAGTTGGGACCGAGGTTCAGAAGGAGCTGAGGCCATGGCGGGAACGAACGCGTACGAGAAGCCGCTGTCGGTTGAAGTCTATGACGGCGAGGTGGTGCTGAGGACGAGCGAAGGGCCGTTCAGCGCGTCACTCACCGCCGAGGCGGCGGCCAAGACCGCGGTAGACCTGGCAGAGGCTGCCAAGGAGGCGCTCCGGTATCAAGCATCGCAGGCGGGAGCCGCCCGCGATTGAATGTCCTGTCGCGCATAGGCCAGCGTCTCGCGGCAGCTGCAGGCCGACATGCTCAGGCGCTGCGCATCCAAGACCTCGATGCCGCCCGCGCGGCCGGTACGAATATGCCCCGCCCGCTGAAGCCCCGAAATGGCCGCCGCAACGGTGGTCCGCTGCACTCCGAGCAGATGGGAAAGGGCGACCTGGGTGATCGGCAGCGTCGAGGAGCCGAACTTGTCGGCGGCATCGAGAAGGGTGCGGGCGAGGCGGTTTTCGACGCTGTGGAGGGCGTTACAGGCCACATACTGTCGAGACTCGACCATGAGGATCTCGATATATTTATGGATGGCCGTCCGCAGCGCGGTGCTGCTGTTGTAGAGTGACCGGTAGGTCGCCGCTGAAGTCTGCCAGAGGGTGCCGCCGAACTGCACGGTGGCGCGGGAATAGATTTGTCGGCTGCCGCACGCTTCGAAGACGCCGACGGCCCCCTCATTGCCCAGCAGCGCGACATTGACGCTTTCGCCCGCGACGGTTTCCACGCCGAGGACCACCACTGCCGTGGTCGGAAATTGGACCTGATCCACTTGCTCACCGGACTGGTGAAGCGTCATGCCGCGGGCAGTCTCGAGCGGCTCGAAACGTTCGCTATACTCCTCCCAGAGCTCGGGTTCGATGCTTGCGATGAGGGCGTTGCTTCTCGGCATTTCGACACATTTTCCCCTGGCCCGCACGGCCGATCACGCAATCCATAGCGGGGCACTGCAACGCATGCTGTAGTGAAGTCGACAACCTTCGCACCGCGGCTTGGCAAGCGCGATCTGAGCGGGCGCATAGGGAGCGATAACGAGCGTCGGCTGCCGAAATAGAAAGCCGACCGAGACAGGACGGTGCGGGGCGTCCGTCGGGCTTACCTGCACTTCGATTCCGGTCACCTAACCTGCACGGTGCGCGGGCTGGCGGTCAGTAATCGCTCTCGTCCAGAACGATCATTTTTTCCCGCTCGTCGCCCGAGCACTTTTTCTTGGCGGCCTCGATGAGCATGCGCGCATGCTCCGTTACATATTGAACGCGGTCCTGATCGCGCGCAGTGAAGGGAAGGTGGCGCCGTAGAAGGCTTGAGCTCACGAATACCTGTCTAACCTCCTCATCTACGCTGATCGAGAAGATCACCCCATCGGCAAATGCATGTGGTCTCGCGACGAACCCGTGGGGCATGGTGGCACAATGCGTCCGCGTTACCGTGGTTGCAGGACATTGGGTGCGCGTCTGAACGAGCGACGCAGGTTAACGTCTCCGGCAGGCACAAGGGGGCCGACGGGAACTTCAGCATACGGGGAGCGCAGCCGAGAGACCGGCCATTGGCCCCGCTCGCCGGTTCTTGTGAAGTGGGTCCCGTCTGGCCCCCCCGGCAGACGGGGCGCTTTCGCCTCGATGCACCGCGATTTTCGCGGGAGCGTGCGTCGCGGCATTGGACGCAATACAGGAATGACCACTGGGGTCGCGCCAAGCGGTGGCCGCGCAAGCGGGCGAAGCGGTTTTCAGCCCCGCCGATTAGCTACCCGGCGGGGCTGTTTCAGGGACCAGGCGTGTGCACGCCCGGCGCTGCAATAGCTCGGGCGGCCCAAGGTTCCCGTGCTGGCCGGTCGACTTACAAATGGGCGCGAATTCATCGCTCGTCACTACTTATGATAGCTGTCGGGTGGGAGCGGGACGCAGCTCGGATCCTCGATCCAAAGGCAATCGTCGGCTTGGCTAAAGGCTTTTCGGCTCGGCCTCGTGGCTACCGGTCAGTCCGGCCAGAATGCGCCATTGCGCCGCAAGCAGCCGATATTCCTCTGCGAGTTCCTCATTTGCCGCGCGGGCGACGGTCGCTTCAAGCTCAATGGCCTTGGCCAGGCACTCGTCTCTGGTCATTCACCGTCCCAAACGAAGCCCGGTCGATCCGCAGACCAACCGGGCGCTGCGCATCTCCGAGGGAGGCTAATCGTCGGAGCGCACAATCTACGCAGAGATGAGCGATAGGTTGCCCCCAGCTTGGGCATAGGCCTCCCTGCACAGGTGGCGAAGCTGTCGTCGCACCGAAGGGCTTTGGATATACGGGTCGCTCTTCGCATAGCCCTCTCCGGCGAGCGCTTTTTCAAGCATCTTGACGTTGATGAACTCGCCGGTGCGGGCGAGTTCGAACGCTCGCTGGAGAATGGGGGTCTCATTATAGCTCATGTGGTACCAACCGTTTCGGGTCCGAACGGTTTCGGCGAATGCAGGTTAAATTGCTGCAACCTCAGGTCGGGAGTTGCTCTATGCCCTGTTTTTGCACCTCGTCCCTGGTCGTTCGACGCCTACAGCGAATATATCTTGTTCGGCAGGGAGCCTAGAGTGCGGGCATCAATGCTGGCTAGCCGGGCCGCAAAAAGCGGTCATGTATTCAGAAGCTGTCGATGGCCTTTCCCGTATGCAGCGGTCGCACCTCCTATGATTGTGGGAACTGGATCCGGAACGTCGTCTCCGGTTCCCCGCTGAGCGTCAATGTGCCGCCATGGGCGTGCGCGATCTGCTTGGCGAGACTGAGGCCGATGCCGGTGCCGTCCGGCTTGGTCGTGTGAAACGGGCGGAAGATGCGGTCCGCGACGTCCGGCGGCACGCCGCCGCCATTGTCGCTGACCTCAATCACCAATCCATTTTCGAGCGCGCG
>Ga0207689_10000492_pt1 | contig 37382 bp, 30 predicted proteins | sample KBSMisM52_FD_184312 | JGI IMG/M metagenome (GOLD analysis project Ga0207689, IMG submission 184312) | Miscanthus rhizosphere microbial communities from Kellogg Biological Station, Michigan, USA - KBS Miscanthus M5-2 (SPAdes) (version 2) | ecosystem: Host-associated > Plants > Roots >...
CGAATCCCATGCCGGAGAACCCGCCGGTCTGCGAGACCAGGAACGTGTTGATACCGATTACTTCACCGTGTGCGTTGACCAGCGGGCCGCCGGAGTTGCCGGGGTTGATGGCAGCGTCGGTCTGAATAAACTGGCCGGGAGCACGCCGGTCCTGCGCAAACGGGTTGGGGCGATTTAGAGCGCTGACAATTCCGCGAGTGACCGTGAAACGGAAGCCAAGCGGATTGCCAAACGCGAGAACGCTCTGTCCGGGATGCAATTGTGTCGAATCACCCCATGGAATACTGGGTAGATTGGTTTCGTTCACTTTGATGACTGCGAGATCGGTCAGCGGATCGGTGCCGATGACTTTCGCTTGTAGGATACGGCGGTCGGTCAAGGTGACGCGGATGTCGGTTGCGCCATCGACCACGTGATTGTTCGTCACGATATAGCCATCGGGCGAAATGATGACTCCGCTGCCAAGACCATGCTCAATCTGCGGCTGGCGCGGTTGCATGCGAAATCCACGGCCACCGAATGGGTTTTGTCCGAACGGACTGTTGGGGCCGAAAAATTGTTGCAGGCCATTGTCGTCGTCATCTTCGTTGTCGTCCTGCGCGTTGACATTCTGCTTCGCAGACATCTTTGACGTCACGGTTACGTTGACGATGGCGGGAGTGACTCTGGCGGCCAGGGTTTCCATGGCCTTGTCCAAAGAGACCAGCGCACTCACACTGTTGTCGTCGAGTGCTGAGGCTGCGGGCGCTGGCGGCGCGGCTTTCGCTGGGCTCGCGAATTCATAGGTGGCTAATCCAAAGATGGCGACTGCGGCCAGCGCTGGGACTAGGAAACGCCGCTTGAAAGACGTTTTCATGCGTTCGATCGGACTGCTCATTGGTTTCTCCTTTAACAACTAAATCTTTAGTTGATAAGCACAAAAAATTTTCTTACAACGACTTTGTTGCCTGTTCAGGATGCAACTGCTTTTGCATCGCTTTGGTGTTCGGAACTTGCCAGACGCAGAGTGTCCAGACAGAGACTCCGGATTCGTCGTACTGCACGGCGCGCAAGACCACGAACATCGCTGGCGGTGCGACGGCTTCTACTTTCGCTTGAATCATTAGGGGAATGCGGCCTGGCTTTACCTTGATTGCGGCTGTTTCAGTTCGGCGAGTCTGTTGTTTTATCTGAACCGGCTTTTGGCCACTCATTGGCCGGATTTGCACGGATTCTTCCAGCGTGACCGGGACCGCAATTGTGGCACGGTTCACATTCGCCAGGGTTACGGTCGACAGATTGAGTTTTTGATCCTCGAACGAAACTAGATTTGGCGTATAGGGAACAGCCATGATGGCAATCGCCGACACCGCCGTCACTACGCCTAAGGCTGGCTTCCACACCCGTGTTGCTTTTGGCCGCCTGGTGTCGAGAATTTGCAGGATGCGATGCGTTGTTTGATGCGCGCGTCCGAGTGCAGCTTGGGCCAGGGCGATTCCCTTTCCGAGTCCTACGCGCTCTGCTAAAGACAGCAGTGACTTTGCGTAAGTTTTCGGATTGCTGGTCTGCGCCAGGACCAGATCATCGCATGCCATTTCGCGTTCTAGCGTCAGCTTGCCATCGATCCACCACACGCCGGGATGGAAGAAGAACAACGCTTTCACGATTTTTTGCGCGAGGTTGGTCCAGTCATCCCAGCGACGCAAATGGGCTAATTCGTGCATCAGGATCACTTTTAATTCCTCGACTGGGAGTTCTTCGAGCGTCCACGTTGGAACGATCACCGCAGGTCGAAAGAATCCCAATGCTGCGGGGACACGGACTTTATCGGAAGCCCGCAGTTCGACTCGTCGAGATGTTTCAGCCCAAATGGTTCGCAGAGTGGGATCGAGAGTTGACGGATCAATGACTGTCGAACTCCGGCGAAGTTTAGCAATGTGCCACAGCGAGACCATTAATCTTGCTAACAGCACGGATGCTACCGAGGCCCACGCGATCGACAAATAGATCGCCCATGCACTTGGCAATGCCAATTGTGAAGATGAGGAAGATGCGGCGCTTTCAACCGAATTCGGCCGCGACAAAAATGGTAAAGCAACGATTGCCAACAGCGTTGAAAACCAGACCGCAAACCGCGTTCCCGAATTCAGCGGCTTAAACCAGCGCAGCGCAAGCCAGATACACGCCGACACAACCAGCCCTTCGGCGATCGTGTTCAGCATGCGTCCGACAAATTCGGGGGGAATCACTTCTCTTCCTTCTCCAGCATCCCGCGCAGGCGCTTCAGCTCTGCGGCTTCAAGTTCGTTGTCTTCGAGAATGTTCAGCACTAGCGCTTCATGTGAGTCGCGGAAGAAGCGGCCAACCAGGTGGCGGATTTCTGAGCGCGTGGCCTCCTGGCGTCCAATCAGCGGCTCGTAAATGTGCGCGCGTCCGTCCTTGGCGTGCTTAACATATCCCTTCTTCTCTAAGATGCGCACCGTGGTCAGCACGGAGTTGTAGGCCAAAGCAGGCTTGTCCGGAAGCCAGTCCAGCACCTGCTGGACGGTAGCTGCACCCTTGAGCCAGAGCACATCCATGATGCGGAGCTCGGCTTCGGTCAGGGTTGGAGATTGCTTTGGGGGCACCTGTTTTCCCTTCTGCTTATTTGACGTGCGTGTCTGGCAAAGGTAACTAATTATTTAGTTGCTGGCAAGAATGGAATTGGTTGTAACCTGATGTAGTGCGTGTAACTATATGAAAGCATTAAGCAAATAATTAAAATAAAATCCCTTTTTTCTCTTGTTTTCGTGTCAGTCACTTCCTTGTCATTCCGCGCGCAACGCATGCACCGGATCCACAACAGCCGCTTTTCGCGAGGGCAAATACGTCGCGAGCCACGCGATGGTTACAATCGAGAGAGTCGCTGCTGCATACGTCCATGGGTCTACCGGACTTACGTGATATAGAAGTGAACTCATCAGGCGCATGGTGGCGAAAGCTACCGACAGTCCGCAAACCACTCCAATAGCAGTCAGCGTTAATCCTTGGAGAACAAACATCCTGGTGAGCGCCGAGCGCTGTGCACCCAGTGCTGTGCGGATTCCGATTTCACGTGTGCGATGTGAGATCGCGTAGGCAATTACGCCGTAGAGGCCGACAATGCCCAGCAGCAGCGTCATAGCTCCAGCTACGGACAGCATGACCAGGGTAAATGAGGTGCGCGCCATCGACTTGGTGTAAAGAACGCCCAGAGTTGTCGGGTTGGCAACAGGCGCATCTCGATCGACCGACCAGACTGCGCGCTCAATTTCGCTCATGAATGAACTGGAGCCTGCACGCGGGGAACGGACCACGAAACTTATATAGCGCTGCACCATTTCTTTCTGGGTTTCAAAATTGTCCTGATAGAGCGGCCAGTACACAGAAGTCGTCGCGTCTTGGCTGACGCCATCGTCGTAAACATTGCCGACTACACCGATGACTTCGTGCCACGGGTCGGTCGATCCGATATGGATGAGTTTGCCCATCGCGTTCGATGGTGATCCCCAATATTCGCGGGCGAAATTCTCAGAGATGATGGCGAGAGGCCGCTTCTCGATTTCTTCGGTCCAGGTGAGGTCTCGGCCCGCCACCAGCGGTATACCCATAGTCGAAAAGAATCCCGGGGAAACGAACTTCTGACGGCGTAGCGGCGCTAGTTCACCTTCCTTATAGGTGCGGTCGCTGGAATAAACGGGATCGAAGGAGCTGTTCCCCGACATCGGGACAGCTGTAGTTATGGCGACTGAAGAAACTCCAGGAACGGTCGCCAGCTGGTTCGCAATGGCCTGCTGAGTGCGCACGACTTGGATCCGGTTTGTATCAGGTACCTGGCTTTCCGGGATGTAGATATTGAAGGATTGCAAACTGTTCGGATCGCTGAAGCCCGGCGAGACGCGGGCAAGAGCACGGAAGGTGCGAATCATCAGCCCGGAACAAATCAGCAGAACCAGCGCCAATGCAACCTGTACTACTACCAGCGCGTTGCGGGCGCGATGACGCTCACGGCTTTGGCTCAAGGTGCGCCCCCCCTCGCGTAATCCTGTGCTGGCCTTGATGCCGGAGTATTTCAGGACCGGAATCATGCCAATAACCAGGCTGACAAAAAATGCTAAGGCGAGGGTGAATAGAAGAACTGGCAGGTCAATGCCGATCTCTTGCAGCCTTGGCAGGCCTGTGGGTGCTGCTGATATCAGAAGACGGAGAGCTGCATAAGCGAGCCCCAAGCCGATCACACTTCCAGTGCATCCCAGCATTACGCTTTCCAGAAGCATGCCCGCGATGATGTTTTTACGGTCTGCTCCCAATGCGGAGCGGACGGCAAGTTCCTGACGTCGACCTTCCACACGCACAAGCAACAGGTTGGCCACATTCGCACATGCCACCAGTAAAACAATGACAATCGATCCCATCAGTACCCAAAGAACGTTTCCGACGTCACCGACTACATCACTTTTGAGCGGGTGAATATCCATCGCCAAGTTTGCTTTTTCAAATAGCGCTGCGCTGAAACCTTCGGGCGCTGGGAAACTACGAATGGCGACCGGGAGCAGACGAGCCAGATCGGTGCTGGCTTCCGGAACAGTGACGCCGGGTTTGAGGCGTGCCAGTCCCCTATAGCTAAAGCCACCAAGCTTCACTTTGCTGCGGTCGATTTGCATGGGAACGACCAGTTCAACATCGTAGTCGTCGAGGAAGCGAAATTCCCTGGGAAGAATGCCGATGACCTCGCGCGTCTCGCCATCAAGCGTGAGCGCGCGGCCTACGGCTGAAGGATCGCCACCAAAATGACGTTGCCAGTAGCCGTAGGTCAGAACGACGGTCTTTGGCGCATCGGGTAAATCATCACGCTTGCTGAAGAGTCTTCCGCGCTCGGGTTGAACGCCGAGGATCGGCAGGGTGCCATCGGTCACCTCGAGACCGCGTAGCTGCTCGGGTTGTGCGCCGCCTGTGAGGCTGAAGGCGGAGTTACGGTACAGGCCGATGTCGTCGAGGGTTTTGTTCTGCTCGCGATAGATGAAATATAGGAACTCTCCCATATTGAGTTGGGGGATGTTCACGCCCGGAGCCTTGTGCCATACACCAATGAGACGATCCGAATGCGAGTAATCGAGCGGCTTTAAAAGGACACCCTCCACCACACTGAAGACGACGGTATTTGCGCCAATCCCGACGGCCACGGTAATCAGAGTGACGGCCGTAAAGACCGGCGTGCGGGCCAGACGGCGAAGAACCTGCTTGAGTTGGCTGAGAGAGAGACCCATAAAAGCCTCCTGCGTTTAATCGAATATGTTCACATCTGGACAGTGTTCATTCGTGAACAACGCAGACGAGGGTCTGCGCTCGACCGTCTGTGTAATGGGTACGTAAGAGTCCGAAAGAAAGTTCTCATGATAGTTCGAAATCTTTCGCTCCGACTTATTTGAACAATCCCTCTGTCCTTGATAGCTTGCTTGCGGAGCGGACAGATGCCAGCGCAAAAGCGAGTGTGGGTTGCGGCAACACTGGATACAAAGAATGAGGAAGCTGAATATCTTTGCGGATTGCTGGAAGCCGCTGGGCTCGCTGTCACCTTAGCTGATGTCTCGACTTCAGGAAACTTTGCTGACGTTGGTCGCTCTACTTCCGGCGTAATTCGAATTTCCGCAGCAGAAATAGCTGCTCATCATCCGCAAGGCAAAAATGCAGTTTTTACTGGCGATCGGGGCAGCGCCGTGGCTGCGATGACACAAGCCTTTGAATGCTTCGTGCAATCGCGTGACGACCTCGGCGGCATGATTGGAATTGGTGGCTCGGGTGGCAGTGCGCTGATTTCACGAGCTATGCGCACTCTGCCTGTGGGCGTTCCAAAGCTGATGGTGTCCACGATGGCATCGGGAAACGTTTCAGGGTACGTTGGGCCTTCGGATATCTCCATGATGTACTCGGTCACCGACATGGCCGGGCTAAACCGCATTTCGCGTCGTGTACTGGGCAATGCGGCACACGCGGTGGCCGGCATGATGTTGCACTCGATACCTCCGCTCGAGCAGGAACGCCCGGCGCTGGGGCTGACTATGTTTGGCGTGACCACGCCTTGCGTGCAGCAGATCTCCAAGCTGCTCGCTTCCCGCTTTGATTGTCTGGTGTTTCATGCCACCGGAACGGGTGGGCAATCGATGGAAAAGTTACTAGATGATGGCTACATCAGCGGGCTACTTGATATCACCACGACCGAAGTGTGTGATCACTTAATGGGCGGCGTTCTCGCTTGCACCGACGATCGTTTTGGCGCGGTGGCGCGTACTCGCGCGCCGTACGTGGGATCGTGCGGCGCGCTTGACATGGTAAACTTTGCCGCGCCGGAGACGGTGCCAGAGCGTTATCGCGGGCGAAAATTTTATTCCCATAATCCCCAGATCACGCTGATGCGAACCACCCTCGAAGAAAACATCCGGCAGGCTCGCTGGATCGCCGAACGGCTCAATCGCTGTGAGGGTGAAGTTAGATTTCTTTTGCCGATGGGAGGCGTTTCAGCGCTGGATGCACCGGGCAAGGCATTCTGGGATCCGGCTGTTGATGCTGCGCTGTTCGAGACATTGGCTTCGGAGCTGCGGCCAACAGACCGCCGGAAACTGGTGCGGGTCCCTTGCCACATCAATGATCCGCTTTTTGCGGAAACAGCGGTAAAAGAGTTTTTAGCCGTTTACTAGTTAATTCACCACTGCTTAGGAATGAATCCATGCCACGTTTTCGACGCCAGGAATTACTGACAAAATATCGCGAAATGATCCGTCGGCGACAGCCCATTATCGGAGGCGGCTCTGGGACTGGCTTGTCTGCAAAATGTGAGGAGGCGGGCGGCATTGATTTGATTGTGATTTACAACTCTGGACGCTATCGCATGGCGGGTCGTGGATCGTTGGCGGGGCTGCTCGCTTATGGCAACGCCAATCAAATTGTCATGGAGATGGCGCAAGAAGTTTTGCCGGTAGTGAAGAAAACACCGGTGCTGGCCGGGGTAAATGGTACCGATCCATTTTGCATGTTCGATACTTTTCTGGATGAAGTTGCGGCCGCTGGTTTTTCAGGCGTACAAAACTTCCCTACCGTCGGACTGATCGACGGTATCTTCCGGCAGAATCTGGAAGAAACTGGCATGGGCTATGCGTTAGAAGTGGACATGATCCGGCTTGCCCATGAGAAAGACCTGTTGACTACGCCTTATGTCTTCGAGCCGAAGCAAGCAGAAGACATGGCTCGCGCTGGGGCAGACATTATCGTTGCCCACATGGGGCTGACCACAGGCGGCGCCATCGGCGCAGAAACCGCGTTGACGCTTGAGGAATGCGTCATTCGGGTTAACACCCTGGCCCAGGCTGCACTTGATGTGCGTTCCGACGTCATGGTGCTCTGCCACGGCGGCCCGATTGCCTCACCCGCCGATGCCACTTTTGTCTTGAGCAAAACCCGCCAGTGTCATGGCTTCTACGGCGCGAGTTCCATGGAACGGCTTCCGACCGAAACCGCCATCACCCGCCAAACACAGGACTTCAAGCAAATCACTTTTTGACTCGAGGAGAATATGCCGAACACCGTGTACATCAGCCATGTGATTGACGCGCCCGTCGAGAAAGTTTGGGAGATCATGCGCGATTACAACGGCATGCCGTCTTATCATCCCGGCATCAAAAACAGCGTGATCGAGAACGATCTGCCCAGTGACCAGATTGGCTGCGTGCGTCGGCTGACTTTGGCCGAAGGTTACGTGCGCGAGGTTCTGCTCTGCCTTGATGACAGGAACTATGTGTTCACTTACGAGATCATCGAAGGAACCTTGCCGGTGCGTGGTTATGTTGCGGGAATACGCTTGCATCGCGTTACCGATGGCAACCGGACATTCGCAGAATGGTGGGCGGATTTCGAGGTAGTCGGCGCGGACCGCGATGCCATGATTGCGCAGATCGGCAACAACGTGTTTGCAGCTGGCTTCAAGGCGGCCGCGGAGAAGATTGCCGCAGCTGACCGTTAGGCTCTGTTGCATTGATGTGAAAATCTTCTTTTCGCAAATTCCTATTTCTGAAACAAAGTAATTGCCACCGCTTTTCCCATCACTTCGTATCCCACAGGAGACGGGTGCAAGTGGTCTCCAGAGTCATATGCAGGGAGCAAGCGATCGGGATGCGCTGGATCGGCAGTTAACTTGTCGAAATCAATTACCCCATCGAAGTGGCCCGGTTGGCGGATCCAGTTGTTCACTGCGACCCGGTCGGCTTCGTTGGCTGGCCTGGGGTGATAATAGTCCGAACCGACATCCGGCAGGATCGTTGCGCCGTAGACTTTGATTCCATGGGCGTGTGCGCGCAGGATGATCTGCTCATACGCCGCGATCATCTCATGAACCAGCATGTCGTGTTCGGCTTTTGGGACTTCTCCTTCGCGGGACAGCCTGCCCAAATCATTCACTCCTTCAAGAACAATCAGGTACCGCACTCCGGTTTGCGCGATGATGTCGCGATCCACTCGCGCTAGAGCATTCGGACCGAGACCGTCTGTTAGAAGATGATTGCCGCCGATGCCATGATTGAGCACAGAAACATGGCTGGTTTTGTGGTTCGCCTGTAATTGGATCGCGAGGATATCGGTCCAGCGGTTGTTTTCATCTGTGGTTGAACCGCGACCATCGGTTATCGAATCCCCGAGCACAACGATGGAAGCGGAATCTTTTGCCGCATTTACATCCACGCTTCCGATCCAATACCAGTGCTCGACCTTCTTGGCTTCCGGCATGTCTGCGGCGGAGACCAGGTCTCCATGTTGAAAATAAGAGGTGGTGCGCGAACCCGGATGGCCCGTCTGTTGCTCCGGCGGCGTGTTCATATGGAGGCTGATGGCCAAATCAGAGAGTGCAGGCATGGGATATTCGATGGGGTCAGAAATAAATTCTGCACCCGCCGGGATTGTGACATCCGGTTTGCCGGAAAATCTCAACATCTTGTCGGTGGCGATATCAATTTTTGATTGTCCAGGCGATCGTGGACGCGCGATGTGGACCGAGGTTAAAGACAAGGGCGTCGTTCCGAATGCGTTAGAGATGTGCACCCGCAGAGTTTTTCCTCCGACTGACAAATGAACGATCTGGCGCAAAGTGGCGTCACGGAGATCATCCGGGCTCAGCGCGTTGTGAGGCTCGGGAATTTGTTGCGATGTAGCCCAGGAGGCCACCCAATCTCCACCGACCGGCTTTGAGTTTGCGAAGGCCGCTGACGTGAAACAAAACGTAATGAGAAAAATTCGCAGAGTTGGGTTCATGGGCTTTTGGAAATGACGGAAGTTAGACTACTTCGTTTTTGTTTGAGTCTGCAACAAATATACAAGGGGCGTTGGCGAGCTTCTCCCAGCGGCTAAAGCCGGTGGGAGGGTTCAGCATAAATCGCAGCCATGCAAGGTCTACAGGTGACCACCTTTGGGCATAGGCGAAAATCACGAGCTAAAATGGTTCAGGTGGTGAGAGAAAGGTCGAGAAGGTCCCGCCAGTTGTTCTCTCCCGTCATCTAACCTATTGTTTTCACCTACGACAAGGACGTTCCTCATGCTTCGTCAAGCTCTGGTCTTGATACTGCTGTCTATTTCTGCTTGGGCGCAGGGGGCGCGCCATTTTACGTTTCACTATGGATTCATCGTGAAGGATGTTCCGGCGGGACAAAAGGTGCGGGTTTGGATTCCGGTGGCGCATTCTGATGATTTTCAAGAAGTGAAGATCGTTTCGGCCAACGGCGATTTATCCTTAAAGAAAAATCGCGAGTCGAAGTATGGAAATGCGATGTACTACGCCGAGGCGGGCAAGGCTTCCAAGACAGAATTACATTTTGAAATCGTGTATGACGTGGTGCGACATGAGCGTGTGCTGCTGGGCCGTTCGATTCCGCGTCTGAGTGAGTTTACGTTGGACAAGAAAATTGCCAAACGAGATACGGCTCCAGATGCGCTGGTGCCAGTGACTGGAGTACCAGCCGAGTTGGCCGCTAAAGTTGCGGCCGACAAGAAGACTCCGCTGGAAAAGGCACGGGCGATTTATGACTATGTTTTGGAGAACATGAGTTACGACAAGTCGGGGGCTGGTTGGGGGCAGGGAGATGTGCTCTACGCCTGTGAGGCCAAGAAAGGCAATTGTACGGATTTTCATTCTTTGTTCATTGCCATGGCGCGATCGCAGGGGATTCCGGCGCGGTTTGAAATTGGGTTCTCGCTGCCTACGGACAAGACATCAGGCGAGATCGCTGAATATCACTGCTGGGCGGATTTCTTTGAACCAGAGCATGGATGGGTGCCCGTCGATATTTCTGAGGCGTGGAAACAGCAAGAGAAACGGGATTATTTTTTCGGAGCGCATGATGATAACCGGGTTGAGTTCACCATGGGGCGAGATTTGAAGTTGGATCCGGCGCAGGATGGGGAAGCACTGAATTATTTTGTTTATCCGTATGTCGAAGTGGGCGGGAAGAAGTATGAGAATGTTTCGCAGTCGTTTTCGTTTGCGGATGCGGCTGGGAATGCATCAGCGCAGAAATAGGCCTTAACCTTGTCATTCCGAGCGCGTTGTTTGCACGAGGAATCTGGGTTTCCGGACAGCACCACCAACACTGTCAGCAAAAAGCAGATTGCTTCTTGTCGCTCCGCGACTGGTCGGAATGACAAAGAAAACTAATTGTCATCGTCATCGTCTTTTTCTTCACTCGCCGGAAATACACTGTGTTTCGGCTCGGGCATTGGCGTTGCGCCTTTGCGGTCTCTCCATAGAATTTTGTTCAGCAGGGTTGTATTCACTACGTCGGGATGGGTGAAATCCATCTTGGCGGATTCCACTGACCCCGGCGCGTGTGCCGGATTGGTTTCGTAAATCAGACCGTTGTCACGGTTTTTCCATTCGGCTTTGAATGACGGCTGGGTTCCCTGCCCGGAGAAAAGCGGTGCCATCACGGGAGCGTAGGCATCGTTTTGGTTCATCGGCGGAATACCTAACAATGCTTCAATGGTGTGAACCAAGTTCACCGTGGTGTAGAAACGCGAATCCACGAACGGATGATCAGGTGATCCAGGAGAATACTTACTGACCACGTAGGCCGTGGAGCGATGCGCATCTACGTGGTCGGCTCCATCCTGGGCATCGTCCTCGAGTATAAGAATTGCGGTGTCATCCCAATAGGGGCTGTTCGACACAGCTTCAACGACTCGGCCTACGGCCAGGTCATTGTCGGCTACCGAGGCTGCCGGGCGCGGCATGCCCACTGCGGTACCGTGCGTGTGATCGTTGGGCAAGTAGAGCAAGACGAATTGCGGCAGCTCGATTCCCTTGCCTTCCTGGCGGGCACGAACAAATCCTTCAAATTCGTTGAGAAATTGGTCGGCGCGGAGCTGGTCGGGATATTGAGTGTTGAAGTCGGGAAATAACGGATCGAAATGATCGCGCCATGTGGGTTTGACTGCCTGCGTGCTTTGCAGCATGGGAATCGGCCACGGCCATGGGCTTGGCGAACCGTGCGGTTGGCCCACATTTGAGGGCAGTGGTTCCCCTTTATTCACGACTGGATGCTCGCAGTTCGCACTTAGCGGCGATGGCGTACCTTGTTTGGGGGAGAATGAGGCTTTGCGTTGTGCTTCGCACCACGTCACACCCATGAATTCGCCGTAGTCGCGGTAAGTAAGGCCGTGGGCGGCTACGTTGTCCCAGATGTATCCGGTGCCGGGGGAATCGATATCGGGCTGGCCTAGTATGAGCGGATATTCGTCGGCTACCGCTCCTTGGAAATCGTAGGTACGCTCTTTGCTGCGATAGGCGATTTGCCAGGTTTTCTCGTTGTAGTCAGTCGTGATCGCGGCCATGGACCACTCGTGGCCGTCCCCGGAAACTTCTCCGCTGTCGTAGAAGTTGTCGATCACTCCGAATTGCAGAGCCAGCTTGTGCAAGTTGGGCGTGATATCGGCGCCATACATTACTAGTGATGGATCTCCGTTACCGACTTTTAGATCGCCAAGGATCTGATCGTAGGTGCGATTTTCCTTGAGTATGTAGATTACGTGACGAATGGGATTGCTGCCTTGTGTGAACTCGATTTTGCCTGGGTCGGTGCGGAAGCGTTCGTCTTGTTCGACTCGTTGTGTAAATTCGGAGAGATGGCTTTCTATCTCGGATAGTTTCAGACGGGCTACGGAACCGTACAACAGGGTTGGGATGTAGGCGTTGTCGTGCTTTTTCTTCTCCGAGTCGGTTTGACCCTGGAAATTGTTTGGGCCGGTGCCTTGGCCTTTTGCTGTGGCAATGACGAGATCGGTCTCAACTGTGGCGAGTGATGTCGGATACCACTCGGTTGGGACGAAACCTAGCGCTCTTTCAGTTGTGGGTTCGGCTGCCTGTGAAAGATTGGATATGTCGAAGACCGCTACTGCGTTGATGGCAGCATCGGCTACGAAGAGGCGTGTGCCATCGGCTGATTGGGCTAATGCGTTGGGGGTAGTCCCGGCAAATTTCTGGATGGAGACCGCGGTGTCGAACCAGCCAATCACCTTCCCTGACGTTGTAGAGACGGCTGCTACTCGATCGGCATTTGATAGCGCAACAAATAAGAATCTCTCGTCTTTTGTTAGCAGCATCGCGGTAGGATGAGATCCCGGCGCGATGGGGTCTTGCGGCTGTAGTAGCGGGATCCAGCGCGTGATTGTTCCTTTTTGCAAGTCCAGTTCGGCGATTCGGGATAGGTTCCACAGGCTGCACCAGGCGCGGCGGCCGTCGCTCGATGCGACTACGGTGTACGGAAGTGATGCTGGGATTGTCGGGTGAACGCTGAGATCGAAGTGTTTGAGTACTCTTCCTGATTTGGAGTCGAGCAAAACCACGTTGTCAGAGAGGTTGTTGGCTACTAATAGCAGATCGCCTGTCTTTCCTTTCGCTTGCGACGCAATGACTGCCAGGCCCGCTGGATATGGAATTGCTGTTCCGGATTTGGTTTTCTTTAGTGCGGCTGCGACGCGCTTTCCATGGGCAATTTTTTGTGGTTTGATTTTTATGAAGCGCTCGGGTGAGACCTTGCCTTCGTGGAAACTGTAGACCGCAATTCCATTTCCGGTGCCGTTTGGATTCATTCCTTCTGGGTCCGTTACCGATCCCATTGAGGCGTAGAGGTGAGAACCGTCTGTGCTGAAAGCTAACCCGATGAAATAGCTCTGATGGGCATCTTCGGGGAGACGAGCGTCGAGGAAATCTGTGATCTGGTTCGAAGTTGAGTCGAGGATGGCGATTGATTGGTGGGCCCCGTTGGCTTGCGATCCGTAGCCGTCGTTTAAGAATGCAGCGTAGCGTTTGTTAGGGCTTACGGCGGCGGTGACCGGGAAGCCGTTGAGTAAGCCTAGACGCCCAGGTGTCGGTACGGTGAGCAGCTTGCTTGTAGGCAGCGGAATCTGGCGAGATTGGTTGGTTTGTTGGGCTGCGAGAGTGAGGAATGAACAAACAAGAAGGAGGATATGAACAAGGATTCTCAAGATTTCCTCTCGTGAAGTTTCTTTCGCCCCTGCGGGGCTTTCTTCAAAAACAACTAACCCAGGGCTAACGCCCTGGGCTGTATTCTATCGCCGCTCTGTGGCTTCGATTATCGATTGATCCTAGTGAGGTTCGGTGGCTGCCTGGCTCACTGAGGTTTGCGGCGGTTCTTCTTGTTGTGGGGCGTTGTGGCGAACATCGGCGCCTCTTACCCAGAAGATTACGTCTTCCGCGATGTTGGTGGCGTGGTCGGCTACGCGCTCCAGATTTCTCGCGATTAGCAGTGCGTCCAACGCCTGACGCGTAATGTCCGGGCGCTCGTTCATGGCTTTCACTAAGGTGATGAACGCATCATTCTTCATGCGATCCACTACGTTGTCCATCTCGAGAACCGCTTGTGCCAGTTCCGCCTTGCCTTCGATGAATGATTCCAAAGCACGGCGAACCATGGCAGAGACTGCTGTGGCCATGCGCGGAATATCTACCGGCAGATCTACTTTTGGCAGCTCGACCATGTCCATTACACGCTCGGCGATGTTTACGGCCTGATCGCCTACACGCTCGAGGTCTGCGTTGATTTTGCTTACCGCCAAAATGAAGCGGAGATCCACCGCCATCGGTTGCTGCATGGCTAGTAGGTCGAACGACATTTCGTCGATCTCGCGTTCTACGAGGTTAATTTGCGTCTCGCCCTCGAGAACCATGTGGCAACGCTTCAGGTCACGGTCAATGTAGGCCTGGCAGGCGCGGTCTACTGCCTGCTCGGCCAGTCCGCCCATGCGGAGTAAGCGTGCTCGTAGTTCGTCTAGTTCCTGATGGAATCGGCTGCGCATAGTGTTTATCCAAACCTGCCGGTGATGTAGTCTTCCGTCCGTTTGTCGGATGGATTGGTGAAGATTTTTTCTGTCTTGTCGAATTCGATCAGCTTGCCCAGCAGGAAGAAGCCGGTGAATTCGGCCACGCGGGATGCCTGTTGCATATTATGCGTCACGATCACGATGGTGAAACGTTCCTTTAATTGGAAGATCAGCTCTTCGATTTTGCCGGTGGAGATGGGGTCTAGAGCCGAACATGGTTCGTCCATCAGCAGAACTTGCGGCTCTACCGCCAATGCTCTGGCGATGCAGAGGCGCTGCTGCTGTCCGCCGGAGAGGCTGGCTCCGGACTTTTTGTGCATGGTGTCTTTTACTTCGGTAAATAACGCTGCATAGGTTAGCGAGCGCTCTACGATTTCATCCAGACGTTTGCGATCACGGAAGCCGTTTAGCTTTAAGCCTGCAGCTACGTTGTCGTAGATCGACATCGTGGGAAACGGATTGGGCTTCTGAAAGACCATGCCGATACGGCGGCGAATGTGAGTGGCAGAGGAGCCGTTGTACACGTCCATGTCGCCGATGCGGACACGGCCAGTGGCGCGGGCTTCGGGTATAGTTTCGTGCATGCGGTTCAGGCACCGCACAAACGTGGATTTGCCACAGCCCGACGGACCAATGACCGCCGTGGCATGGTTGGCCGCGACCGTCATGTTGATTTCCTGTAGAGCTTGGGTCTTGCCAAACCATGCGTTCAGTTTGTCGACCTGAATTCCAACACCCATATTTTCTAACCTCCCTTCATCCCGCGTCCGGCTGCGATGCGGACTGCGGTGACCGACAGAACGATCAGCACAATTAGCATGAGCGCGCCGGCCCAGGCCTGGCGGTGCCAGTCATCGTAGGGCGATGTGGCGTAGGTGAATACCTGGAGCGAGAGTGCTGCTGTTGGCTCGTTTATTTTCCAGTTCCAATATGTGTTGCCGAAAGCGGTAAAAAGTAATGGGGCGGTTTCGCCGGCTACTCGGGCGAAGGCCAGCATTACTCCAGTGATGACTCCGGAAGTTGCGGTGCGAAGAGTGATCGAAAGCGTAGTGCGCCAGCGCGAGACGCCTAATCCATAGGCTGCTTCCCTCACCACGTTTGGCACCAGCAACAACATTTCTTCGGTGGCTCTGGTGATGGTCGGGATCATCATGATGGCAAGAGCCACTCCGCCGGCTAGCGCGGAAAAGTGTCCCTGCCGTAATACTACGATCCCGTAGGCAACGATGCCGATGACAATTGAGGGGACGCCGTTGAGCACGTCTGCGGTGAATCTGATTACGTCGCCGAAACGATTACGTCCGTATTCCGCGAGATAGATCCCTGCGCCGATACCGATGGGCACGCCTATCACGCTGGCAATCATCAGAATGTAGGCTGACCCTGCTATGGCGTTAGCCATACCGCCGCCAACTTCACCTGGAGGCTTGGGAATCTGCGTGAGGAAATTCCAATTCACTGCGCCTATTCCTTTGTAGACCAGGTATCCGAAGATCGCGCCCAGCGGCGCCAGGACTAAGACGACTGCGGCAACTGCGGCGCCAGTGGCCGTCCAGTCCATTAATCTGCGGCGCAAGCTTATGGGCGCGGCGGCGAAATCATTGGTGAGTGCGGTTGAGCTAGCCATTAGCCCTCGCTGGAGTTCCACGGGTTACCGTCCACACCAAGAACTGGGCAATGATGTTGACGATGATGGTCACGATGAAAAGCGCCAGTCCCACTTCAACTAATGAACTTAGATAAAGATCTCCGGTGGCCTCGCTGAATTCGTTTGCGATCACGCTGGCCATAGTGTAGCCGGGCGCAAACAATGATTTCGCAATTTCTGGGCGATTGCCGATCACCATGGTGACAGCCATGGTTTCACCGAGTGCGCGGCCTAATCCAAGAATGATGCCGCCCATAATTCCAGCACGCGCGTTGCGCAGGACACCGGTGCGGATCATCTCCCAGCGCGTCGCGCCCAATGCCAATACCGCTTCGCGCTGCTGTTGCGGGACTGCCGTCATTACTTCGCGCGTAATGGCGGATATGATGGGGACGATCATGATGGCCAGGATGATCCCGGCGGCCAGCATGCCGATACCAAATGGCGGGCCTTCAAACAGCGTGGTCCATCCGAAATATCTCACCAGAAATGGCTGGACGTAGTTACGAAGAAGAGGAACCAGAACGAAGATGGCCCATAGTCCGTAGATCACGCTTGGGATGGCGGCCAACAGTTCCGTGGTAAAGGACAGTGGGCCACGCAACCAAACTGGGCACATCTCGGTAATAAACACTGCGACGCCTATCGCCAACGGGACAGCGATGATCAGAGCCAGAATCGAAGAAACGATAGTGCCATAGACGAATGGTAGGGCTCCGTACTCATCGTTAACTGGGTCCCACGCGCTTTGGAAGAAGAATTTGAGTCCGAAGGCCTGCCAGGAGAGATGAGAATGAGTTGCCAGTTGGTAAACAATCAGGCCTACGAGCGCCAGAACGCAGAGGCCACAAGCCAGCATGGCATAGCGGAATATGCCGTCTGCCACCTCACTGCCACCGGTCTTGATAAGTGCCTCGGTGGCTACCCGAGTTTCGCCTGCAACTTCTTGCTTGGCAACAGGTTGGGGCCCAGGCAATTGTGGCGCTCCTAGTGCGCGGTTGGCCATCGCTGAGAGGCTAGCACGCCCTTGTTACAACAATGTTAAAATAGGGTCCTGTTTCTTCTGGGGACGCTAGTCCAGTTGGGCTTTGGTTGGATGAACGTCTTCTTTTCGGGTTGCTCCACCCAGCAATTCCTCATGTATTTTTGGTACGCCTTCGGGCGCTTCGTATGCCATTTGACCTGAAACTCGGCCAGCGCAGCTTTGACAAGCTAAAAGGACAGCTTTCCAAGTTGCCCGAAAGGTCAGCCCCGGAAAGTGTACACCGCTTCCGCACTTATTCGCGGCGGGTGGAAGTTTTGCTGGGCGAACTGGAACCACAGCTTTCCGGGAACGAAAAGAAATTGTTGAAGCTTTTAGCCAAGCTACGAAAGAAGGCTGGCAAGTTGCGGGACTTGGACGTTCAGCTTGAACTTTTGCGAAATTTGAAAAGTCCGCAGGCGGCTGGACACAAAGCGCAGTTGCAGAGTTTTCTTAGTTCGGAACGGGCCAGGCGGGAAAAGAAGCTGCAGAAGGCCTTTGACAAGGACACCGTGGCCGAACTGCGTAAGAGGCTCAAGCGCGCCGAGCGGGATGTGGAAATTCCGGAGAAAGTTGAGCCTCTGGCGACAGCCCAGAAATTGGTACATCAGGTGCAGTCGGATGGGCCGATGACGGAGGAGACTTTGCATCAATACCGGATTGCCGGAAAACGTGCGCGGTATCTGGCGGAGTTGGCAGGAAATTCTCCGGAAGCTAAGACTCTGGTATCGCAACTCAAGACCATGCAGGACGGTATTGGCGATTGGCATGACTGGCTTCAGCTCACCGCACACGCGGAGAAATTGTTTGGTAGTGTCCAAGATTCTTCTCTCGTGGCGCAGTTGCGGAATGTGACTCGCGCAAAGTATCGCGAAGCAGTGCGGGTTCTAAATCAAACCAAATCTGCGTTGGCACCAAAATCCAAAGTGCCAGTACCCGACCGTCGGCGTCCGATGATAGCGATGGCGGCTAGTGCGATTGCTTAGTCCAGCTATAACTTCCCTGCTCTGATCTCGTAAATAATTCTTAAATCACACTGCTGACGGTTCCATCCGCGCTGTAAACTGTTTTCCTTCCAATATCTATGCCGGCCTTTGCTGCGGTTGACATCGGGTCCAATTCCGTCCGTCTAAAAATAGCGCGCCTCAGTGGCGGACGACTTCATCCTGTACTCGAAGACCGCTCGGTGACGCGCTTGGGTGCATCGGTATTTCGGGATGGATTCTTGTCGCCAGATGCAATCGCGGAAACGGTGAAAGTGTTGCGACGGTTTCATCGGGCTGTGCAGCAGGTGGCGGCGGAATCAGTACGGGTGGTGGCTACCAGTGCGCTGCGGGATGCGCGTAATTCACGGGCATTTGTGGAGTGGGTACGGTCTGCGACCGGATGGAGGGTGGAAATTATTTCCGGACTGGAAGAGGCGCGCCTGATCCACCTGGGCCTGATTTCGTCCTTGCGCCTGGCATCGTCTCCGGTCTTGATGATCGACCTCGGCGGCGGCAGTTGTGAACTCACGATCTCCAGCCACAAGCGCATACGAGAAACCGTAAGCCTTCCTTTAGGCGCAGTACGACTCACGAATGAATTCTTGCGACATGATCCACCGCGCAAGCCGGAGTTGCGCCGGCTGCGAGGATTCATTGCACGAGAGATTGGGCGGGGGGGAGATCCCATTGCTCGATTGCGACCGAGAGCCGTGATCGCAACTTCGGGGACGGCTGAGTCCTTGGCTGCAGTGGCTAAAGGTTTGGAGAACGGCAAGAAACAACAAGCTGCGATTACAACGCGCGTGCAAGTGCGGCGTATTGCTAAGTTGCTGGCGCGTCGTACGGTGGATGATCGCAAAAAACTTGCCGGGGTGGGACCGAGACGGGCAGAGATTATTGTCGCTGGCGCAGAAGTTTATGCGGAGTTATTGGATCGCTACCGGTTGTCCGGGTTCCGCTATTCGCCGCTCGGATTGCGCGATGGGATTCTGGCGCAAATGCTTTTGGACCACGGTGCGCGTTCTGTGAAGCAAGTGGAGTCGGAACGGTGGGACTCGATTCGTGCCGCAGTGGAACACTATCGTGTGGATATGGACCACGCACTGAAAGTGCGCGAGTCGGCGATGGTTTTGTTTGCGTCGTTGAAATCTGTGCACCGTTTGCCGCCGGAGTATCAGGAGTGGCTCTCAGCGGCAGCCATGCTTTATGAGGTTGGCGATTACGTAAATCGCAATGGCCGCCACCGGCATACGCATTACATCATTTCGCATTCGGAAATCCTAGGGTATACGCCGCAACAACGCAGAATTATCGCTGCGATCGCGCGTTACTTGGGAAAGTCTCGCCCGGTGGTGAGCGATGGACCGATGAAAATCTTGCCTCCATCCGACCGAGTATCTGTGCGCAAAGCTGCACTTTTGCTGCGCCTCGCGCGTGCCATTAATCTGGGACGTGGCAATGCTGTACGTAAGCAGCGGCTACACATGCGGCAGGGTGGAGTGCAGATCGAGCTTTACTCCGGACCGCGCGCCAGCGTTGATCTGGAATTATGGGCGCTGGAAAAAGAAAAGGATTATTTCCGCGAAGTTTTTGGGCGCGAGCTTTCCGCTGCCGCTGTGTAAAGGGTACGCAGGATTTTTGGAGTCAAACACCAGTTCAGGACGCCGGCATTGCGTCCGATTTCCACCCGCGCTACTGCGCCCTTTTTCAAATCCACAGTCGCTTGGCAGCCGTTTTCGCTGATGCAGCGTCCCGCGAATTCGCTCAGGTTGGGGTTGTGCCCTACGACCATGATGGTTTCGTGTTTGGCGTAGCTACCAAGCAGGCGGCGGAAATCGGCGAAACTGGCACCTGGGCGCAAGCCATCGTGAAAATGGATTTTTCCTTCGTACCCCATTTCGTTGCCTACCAGTGACGCGGTTTGAACTGCGCGCTTCAGCGGGCTGGAAATTACCACCTCGACATGAGTATCCAATGCAGCCAAGGCACGGCCGACATAGCCACACTGCTCGATTCCAGTGGGATCAAGCGCGCGCTTTTCATCTTTTTTAGGATTGCTGACTCGTTCGCCTGCGCTGGCGTGGCGGAGGAAATAAAGGATCATGAATGACTAACTTCCTTCTGGGCTACACGCTTGCGTGGGATTGCACGCTTGGGCATGGGAATCGCTTCAGGCGACTGCTTCCCTTCCGCTAAAGCTATGAAAAATTGCTGTGCGTTAAAAGCAGCGTTTCCGGTCGGCGGTGTATGACGCTTGCCTGCCTTGAGTTGCCACGGGCGCACGTACGTACCGTCCTTTTGACCGATGCGTGCCTTCATATTATCAGCTATATAAGAATCGAGAATTTCGTTCTTCACCCGCTCACGCAGCAGATCGTCTTTGAGCGGGAAAATTACTTCTACGCGGTCGTAAAGGTTGCGTGGCATCCAGTCCGCGCTTCCCATGTAGACTTCTTCTGCTCCACCGTTGGCGAAGTAATAGATGCGGCTGTGTTCCAGGAAACGACCCACTACACTGCGCACGCGAATATGATCGCTGACGCCGCGAATACCTGGTCGCAGCGCGCAGATTCCGCGAACGATTAGATCAATTTCCACTCCTTCCTGCGAAGCTCGATACAAAGCAGAGATGACATTTTTGTCGAGCAGCGAATTCATCTTAGCGATGATGTGTGCCGGGCGTCCGTGCTTGGCGTGTTCTGCTTCGCGATTGATCAGCGATATGCAATGCTCGGCGAGATCAAGCGGAGCGACGAACAACGGATCATAGTTCGGGTGTTCCGCGTATGCCGTTAGGAAGCTGAACACATTGTGTACGGCGCTGGTGATTTGCGGATCGGCGGTCAGCAAACTCAAGTCTGTATAAATGCGGGCGGTGCTGGTGTTGTAGTTGCCGGTCCCCAGGTGAGCATACTGGCGGGTTACACCGTCGGCATCGCGGCGCGTGAGCAGGGACAGCTTGCAATGAGTTTTTAGACCCACAAGTCCGTGAAAGACCTGCACACCTGCATCTTCCAGATCACGGGACCAGCGGATGTTGTGGTCTTCATCGAAACGGGCTTTCAGTTCGACTACCGCGGTTACTTCCTTTTTGCTGGCTGCAGAGATTAAGGCTGGGACAATGAGCGAATGTTCGTTGGTGCGATACAGGGTTTGCTTCATGGAGAGAACATTCGGGTCTTCGGCTGCTGCTTCGATAAATGAAACCACCGCATCGTAGGAATCGAACGGATGATGTAACAAGATGTCGTGGCGGCGAAGTTCTTCAAATAAATCCTTCGATTTGGCTGTCAGACGAAGCTCGCGCGGGACAAACGTTTTAAATTTCAGTTCAGGGTGTGTGGTTTGTTCGTAGATATTGAATAGGCGGGAAAGATTCACCGGGCCGTGAACTGGAAAAACTTGCCAGGGATCGATTTCAAAGTTCGTGCGCAGTCGTTCGATGATGTCCGGCTCGGCGTCGGCTTCAATTTCCAGGCGGACTGCGTCTCCCTTGCGCCGATTATGAAGTTCGGTGCGAACCGACTCCAACAGGCTGCGGGACTCTTCTTCTGCAAGATACAGGTTGCTGTTGCGCGTCACGCGGAAGGCCGCGGAAGAAATGATGTCGTAGCCGTGGTACATCTTGGCGGCGTGGTGGGAGACCAGGTCAGCCAGGAAAATAAAGTCATCTGTGCCATCGGATGGCAGCCGAACCAAACGCGGCAAAGCGCGAGGCACGGTCACAACCCCGGTATAGGTCATCGACGAACGACGACGGCGGCGCAGAAGGAACGCCACGCACAGCGCCTTGTTGATCACGCGCGGGAACGGATGAGCGGGGTCAATAGTGACTGGCGTCAGCAGCAGGTCTAATTCTTTTTCCGAATACTCTTCGATGAACGCTTTCGCGCGTGCATCGAGTTCGTGCAATCCCAGCACACGGATGCCGCTGTGAGCCAACTGTGGACGCAGTTCGTCATTCCAGCAACGGTACTGATCGTCGACAAATTCGTGCGTCTCGCGCGAGAGCATGTCGCGCTCTTCGACCAGCGTGAAGCCATCGGGACCCGCCTCAGTGTAGCCGTCTTCAATCTGTTGCACCAACCCGGCCATGCGCACTTCAAAGAATTCGTCGAGGTTGCTGGCGGTAATCGCCAGGAATTTCAGACGCTCCAGTAAGGGATTATTTGGATCTTGGGATTCTTCGAGGACGCGTCGATTGAAGGCTAGCCACGAGGCTTCACGGTTAATGTAGTAGTCGGGATTGTCGAGAGAAACGCGGGTCATGGCTGGTGAGTTACCCTCAGTATAGAACTTTCATTTCTGATTGAAAAACCGGCCACAAAGCGAAAAGGGCGCCGGAAAAGTTCCCGGCGCCCGACTTTCCGGGTGACCTAAAAGCTATAGATTGTGTCGAATTGCCAACGCTTTAGCCAGCGCTCCAAGGTGGGGCTCTGAGCGTTCACAATTTGGCGTCCGATCAGACCTGTCGCACCAACCTGCACGTGCGGATACAGTTGGTAGTAACCCTCGATACGATGCTCGATCACGTTTGTCGGTTGACGCAGATCACTAAAATTGAACGCGGAAAGAACTGCATCGCGCTCAATGCGCATGAACGTGTAGCCGAGACGCAAGTCGCCTTTGTTTTTAACTTGACCAAACTGGAACTCGCCCCAATACGCATGACGATCTTGAGAACTGCAAGCCGGTGGTGCGACTCCGGCTGCCACGAACGTCCCCAGGTTCGAGCAAGCACGTGTGTTCTGGGCAAAATCCCCCAGCACGTAGATCGGCCAGCGCTTCCATCCCGTGTCAATATCCAAGCGAGCGATTGCGTCCACGATGCCGTACTTGGAGGCGAACACGCGCTTACCACCGATCACACCGAAGTTATTGCTGAGTGAGTTACCGCCAAAGCCGAAGTTGCTGCCGCCGGTGCCAGCGATACCCTGCGTCGCAAAACCGTTGCCGGGAGTTTGTCCCAGGTTTTGAGCAATCGTATCGGCGTTGGCAAAGTCGTAGTAGGCGGCGTCGGCGGTCAACTTGATCTTTGGACCGAAGTCCCATCCAGTCTGGACTTGCGCGCCTGTCATGTACGAGTCTGGACCACCACTGACTTCGAAGAAAGGAGTCTCAAAGCCAATCACAGCGAAGTGGTTGATGAATTTGTGCTTGAAGTTCCAGGACAACTGCTCGCTGGCGCCCTCAGGATTCAAATCGTTGTCCCAAACCATCTCCGTACGCAGCCAGGTGTAGCCAAACTTACCGGCCGTCACGCTGAAAGGTTTGAGTGCGTGCGGAGTATAGGTTCCGAACGCTTTGTCAATCGCGATTGGCTTGCGGGTGAAAAAGCCGGTTTCAGTAGAGTTGGTAGAAACCGGGTCGCCGAGATCGCCGGAAGCCAGTGTCAAGCCAACCGCAAAATCGTTATCGATCTTCGAATTGATGTTGAAGCGAAGACGGTAGCGCTCGCGGAAGCGATCCTGTGGTGCGGGACCGTTGGCCGGGCCACCGCCCCAGAAGGGTTCGAAGCGGAGACGAAGGTCACCGCTCATTTTCAGGTGGCCGATTGCGCCTTCCAGTGCGGCAAAGCGCTTTTGATCTTCCTGAGTATTAACCGCGGTGTTGGTCAACGTAGTTTTCACGTCGGCCATATCGCTGTTCAACTTCACGACGGTGTCACTTTGCTGAGTGCTTGCGCTTGCGGCTTCAGATGCCTTTTGTTGGGCATCCGAGGCAGCGCTTTGGGTCTGCTGCAGCTGTTGCTGCGACTGCTGCAAGTTTTGATTGGTCTGCTGCAACTGCTGCTGGAGCTGCTGGATCTGACGTTGTTGTGCCGCCAGAGCATCACGCAGCGCCTGTACATCTTCGGCTGTGACTGCGGGAGCGGCAGCCGCAGCCGCTTTCTTTACCGGCTTCTTTGCGGCGGTCTGAGCCACCAGCGTTGTCACCAACATCAAGACTACCGACCACCTGAGAGCACACTTCATCGTTTCTCCTTTTGCCTCTGTAGGCATTGAGGGGTGCAGGAATCTGAATCTGTTACTTTCCAACGCGTACTAGCGAACTTGCTTGATGGTGTCTTTAACCTTCGACGCTACGTTCGGCGGCAGCGGCGCATAGGTCAGATCAGCCGTCATCTTTTGGCCGTCATCCACCATCCAATTCAAAAAGTCATTGATGATTTTTCCCTTGGCCGCATCTTTCGACTGCGACGGGATCAACAACCAAGTGAAGCTGGCGATGGGATATGCGTCCTTGCCCGGTGCATTGGTGATGGAGACGCGGAAGTCTGCCGGCATGGTTTTCACCGAAGCGGCCGCCGAGGTCACGCTATCCAGCGATGCCTTAACGAACTCTCCGGAAGAATTTTTGACGCTGCCGTAGGGAATCTTGTTCTGAACGGCGTAGATCAGCTCAATGTAGCCGATGGCGCCATCCATCTGACGGATCATTCCCGCGACGCCTTCATTGCCTTTCGCGCCGAGACCGGTCGGCCATTTCACGGAAGTGTTCTTGCCGACACCGTCTGCCCAGTCTTTACTTACTTTGGAGAGGTAGTCGGTGAAGATGTACGAGGTTCCGCTGCCATCAGAGCGGTGAACCACAATGATGGTCTGGTTTGGGAAATTGATTCCAGGGTTGGCACCGGTAATCGCCTTGTCATTCCAAGTCGTGATCTTGCCCAGAAAAATTCCAGCAAGAGCTTCCGGGGTGAACTTCACTTCGCCATCTACGCCGGGGATGTGATACGCCGGCACGACCGCGCCGAGTACGGTGGGAATGTGCAGGATCTTTACTTTGGCTTGGCTCAACTGCTCGTCACTCATGGGGCCATCGCTGGCTCCGAAGTCTACGGTCTGCGCGAGAACCTGGCGGATGCCGCCGCCGCTGCCGATCGACTGATAGTTGAACTGAACGTCAGGATGGGCCTTGTGGTACTCACTGAACCATTTCTGGTACATCGGATTTGGGAAGGTGGCACCCGCTCCGTTCAGCGTGGTCTGAGCAAATGCGGGTAAGGCCAGAGCCAGACACAAAAACGCTATGCGACGAATCACTCTAGATTCCTCCTTGTGGTGTTTGCACGTCTGTTTTTTACGGCGCGAATGTTACAGCAGGGTTACAGGACGATGAATTTCAGGTGAATTGGGCTGCGAGGTGATTGAGAGCAAGCAACTTTGCAGTATGTCCGATCTTGACTAGTTGCCTGTGTCCAGACGCGAGATTTCGCGCGCGAAGAGCGGATTGTTGGGGAATTCGTCGCGTAATGAGGACAAAACTTCTCGGGCTTTGGGCTTGTCTTTTTCCCGGACGTAGGCGATGGCGAGCAGGATGCGAGCGAAGGGGGCAAGGTAAGTTCCCTTTTGGGCGGTCAGTTTCAGCTCCTCAATGCCGGCATTTTTGTCTCCCTGGAAACCGCCGATACGGAGCATCCAGCGGATGGGGGCAGCCATACTGCCAATGATGTATTTGCCAATGCCGGTGGCGATGTAGGCGTCGTAACGATTTGGGTCAACCGCAAGCAAGGTTTGAGCTCGGGCCGAGGCTTCCTTGGTCAGACTTAACGATGCCATGTTGCGCTTTTCGATCAGGGCGGCGTAGTCCGCTTTAAGTCCTGAGACTAGAGTTAAGGTGAACAGAGCATCGCTGTCTTTGGGATTTTTGGCCAGGGTTGCATTCGCTCTTTGCTCGGCCAAGTTGAGGGAGGCTTCAAACTTACTTTTTACCTCGGAGTTGGGCGTCATTTTCTTCCGGGCGTCGAAGGCTTTGTCATCGGTGTAGAACTGAGCTTCCAGAACTCCTAAGCGATGGAGTTCGGAAAACAAGTAGCCTGCCGCATTTGAAACTGGGCCTAAAGGATCTTCCGGATGTTGTTGCTGCCATGCGAGAAAGACCTGATGCGCATGTTCGAAGTCAAGGTCGTACATCATCCTGTAGCCACTGGCCAGCGAAGATGGCGGGAGGCTCGGAGTCGCGGCCGGGCAGAAGCACGACAGGCACAACAGGAATCCGAGCACTGTTGCTCGTGCGACTCGATTTGTGTATCCGCTCCTCATTGTTCTATTGCGCGATCAACAGTTTAGATGCGTACGCTCAGCATCCTTTGAGCTTATTTGCAAAATCATTGTCAAGAAAGTATCGGGGGTCTAAACCCGGGACTGTCCTATTAGGGCTTATCGCTGGCTTGCAGTCCCGAGACGGGCAGTCACCAAAAAGACTACATAGACAATGCAGGCAGCGATAGCTGTCAGTTTTGACCATAGAAGACAGGCAACCCCTATCAGCACCCACGTCAGCGAGTGAAACCAGCGCAGAACGATGCGCCGCCATAACGGGAGCTGCCGAAAACGTTCACGATCATTTCTGCCAGGCCATAGAAAAATGTAGACCACGGCGATGACCAGGCAGATGAGTGCTCCGCGCACCTGCGGATTAGCCAGCGACCCCATGCAAGTTGCGGAGAATAGCGGGTTTATGGCCTTGGGTCAAGGTGGATACGTTGACGCCTTCCCCGCCATCCTGCTACCGTCTAGAGTTTCTTACCTGCTGATTCTCCTGCCAGTCCGGGACAAGAAACAGAAACGAGCATCCTCATGCCCGCCATCAAGTTTCGCGGCGTCGATTTTCTGGAATTCGACAGCCTGTTAAACGAAGACGAAATCCTAGTCCGGAATACTGCGCGCCAGTTTATTGAGGACAATCTCATCCCCATTATTGAAGAGTGCAACCGGGCCGGGCGGTTTCCCCGGGAACTGGTGAAGCCAATGGCGGATTTGGGCTTCTTTGGAGCTTCCCTTCAGGGTTATGGCTGCGCGGGAATGTCGAATGTGGAATATGGGCTGGTCACCCAGGAAATGGAACGCGGGGACTCGGGCGTGCGGTCGTTTGTGAGCGTGCAGTCGGCGCTGGTGATGTATCCGATTTATACGTTTGGGAGTGAAGAGCAAAAGAACACCTGGCTCCCTGCGATGCAGAAAGGTGAAAAGCTTGGTTGCTTTGGGTTGACCGAACCTGGATTTGGATCGAACCCCGGTGGGATGAAGACTCGCGCGCGCAAAGTTGGCAATGAGTATGTGCTCAACGGCGAGAAGATGTGGATCACCTCAGGATCGATTGCCGACGTGGCTGTAGTCTGGGCCAAGGTGGAAAACGAAGACAACAAAGTCCGCGGCTTTTTGGTCGAGACCGATCGGCCGGGATTCAAGGCGGAGGACATTCATGGAAAGTGGTCTCTGCGCGCATCGGTAACTTCAGGTTTCTCGTTACAGGATGTGCACATTCCCGAAACCAACTTGTTGCCCAAGACGGATGGGCTGAAATCTCCCTTGATGTGCTTGAATCAGGCGCGGTATGGAATTGCGTGGGGTGGCGTTGGCGCGGCAATGGCCTGCTATGACTGCGCTTTGCAGTATTCACTGCTCCGCAAACAGTTCCGCGATCAGCCGATCGCCTCTCATCAATTGGTGCAGGAGAAACTAGCCTGGATGATTAATGAGATCACCAAGGCGCAGCTGCTGGTGCTGCAAGTTGGTCGGTTGAAGGATGCGGGCAAAGTGCAGCACCAGCATATTTCGATGGCGAAGCGGAATAACGTCTGGATGGCCCTGGAGTGCGCTCGCATGTCACGCGACATTTTAGGCGCAAACGGTGTGGCGGATGACTATCCTATCATGCGGCACATGATGAACCTTGAGTCGGTGAAGACTTACGAGGGGACGCACGATATTCACACTCTGATTATTGGGTCTAGCATCACTGGCATCGACGCATTTTGAGAGCTCGACGATACCACCATAAGTAGTTCATACAACTACAACTATGGAGAAATCCATTTTAGCCGCGCGGAAGCAGCAGTTTTTCCCGTTCGGATATCATCCCCAAATACCGGAACACTTCTACAGAATGATGATATTGAAGAGGCCTTCGTTTCTTCCGGTGTCCCATCATCTAGATAATCGATCAGGGGCGAATTCTAGTTCATCATCTAGATGGGATTAGCGATGTTGTGGCACAGATTGACGCTGATTTAGCAGCACTCAAGACAGAACCGGGGAAGCAGGCACCACTGGATGCATTGTGCGGCGGGGAATCCTCTCCTGCAATCCGGTATCGGGTTGTTCCTTTGTGTTCCTCACGCTCGACAGTGTGAAGTCAGTGAACTAAGGCGCGTATAGTGTTTGCTCGCTAGTACCGGAGGTGATCATGGTTGCTGGAAATAATTCTGGAAAAAAAGCCCGCAGTTTTGGAGAAAACCTGGAAAGCGATCTTTCTGCCCGGCTTCTTCGTGTAGTCGAAATCGCGGCCATTGAGTCTGCTCGAACCATGGGACAAGGCGAGCGCAAACTTTCTGACAAAGTGGCTACCGAAGCTATGCGCCGCACCATGGACAGTATCCCCATGCGGGGGACGATTGTCATCGGCGAGGGCGAACGCGATGAGGCGCCTATGCTCTATATCGGGGAGCAAGTGGGAGCTGAATTTCGTGATGGAACTGAGGTTCCGGAAGTAGATATTGCGGTTGATCCGTTAGAAGGAACAAACCTATGCGCCACTGGGGCAGCCGGCGCCATCACGGTATTAGCGGCTGCTGAACGTGGCGGGTTGTTGAATGCTCCGGATTGTTACATGGAGAAGATTGTGGTTGGACCCTCCTGCAAGAACGCCGTAGATCTGAATGCTTCTCCTGCCGAGAATCTCAAAAATATTGCCAAGCGGTTGAATCGGGATGTGGATGATCTGGTTGTCATCGTGCTCGATCGGCCTCGGCATGAAAAATTGATTGCCGATATTCGCAAAGCTGGGGCACGGATTAAGTTAATCGGCGATGGTGACTTGTCTGCTGGAATTGCCGCCGCCGTACTTGGAACCGGAGTGCACGCAGTGATGGGATCCGGTGGTGCGCCTGAGGGTGTAATTACTGCTGCGGCAATTCGATGCCTGAATGGTTACATGCAAGGACGATTGGTCATTGATAGGCCGGAACTGGAAGAACGCATCAAGAAGATGGGTATTAAGGATAAGAACAGAATCTATGAGGCGCAGGACTTGGCTCCGGGAAAGCAAATCATCTTTGCTGCCACCGGCGTAACCGATGGGGCCCTGATGAAAGGCGTGCGGTTTTTCGGAGAGGGAACCCGTACCTCCTCTGTAATCATGACCTTGCGTACTGGCAAGGTACGGTTTATTGAGAGCATCCATCTGGATAAGAATGCGGACGTGAAGGTACGATTCGCCTAAATCTTTTACTGATCCTTTGCTGGTCGGTGTCGAAATCCCTTCCCTTGGCTCGTCTTTACGATGACAGGGACGCTGAACGTCAGCAATAAGGCGTTTGCAATTCCCTACTTCCAAGGAGGGATTATGAAGTTAAGACTAGCGGTAGTAATAGCAATTTTGACAACTGCTGTCCTGGCGGCTGCCTCCAGCGCAGCAAAACCAATTCAGGCCACAGCGGCCTTCGACCGGCTCAAACAAATGGCTGGTGAATGGGAGAGTAAAGACTCCGCCGGGAAGAAATCGCATCTCCATTACGAGGTTGTGTCAAGCGGATCGGCTGTGGTGGAGCGGTATGTCAGCGATTCTATGGGTGCCGACAACGCGATGGAAACCGTGTACTACCTGGACGGAGACCGTCTATTGCTCACCCATTACTGCATGGCGCACAACCAACCACGCATGCAGGCACAATCGTTTGATCCATCGACCGGCGATTTGCATTTTGCTTTTCTCGATGCCACTGGGCTATCGAGTCCAAATGCCGGGCACATGCACAATGTCAGCATGCGCTTTGTCGACTCAGACCACGTGAATGCCGATTGGCAGTTTTTTCAGGATGGCAAACTCAAAATGACTGAATCCGTACAATACACTCGGGTGCGATAGGAGAAATCATGGCTCAATACTTACTTTTGCTCTACAACGATCCGCGGGAATGGGCCAAAATGAGCCCGGAAGAAATGCAGAAAGCAGTCGAAAAGTTTGTTGCATGGCGCAAGAAATTACAAAACACGGGCGTTTATGTCGGTAGCAATAAATTGGCCGATGAACCGGGCAAGGTGCTGCGCGGGCACAAGCCGGTGCGCATCACCGACGGGCCTTACAGCGAAACTAAAGAAGTGTTAGGCGGCTACTTCCTGTTTGAAGCGGCCAACTACCAAGAAGCCGTCCGGCTTTCGCAGGACTGCCCGAGCTTGGAATTCAAAGGCACCATGGAATTGCGGCAAGTCGATGCCATGATTCCCTAGTACGCAAATGCAAGGTGACGGCACAAATACGCTGCAAGGCACGGCCATCGCCAGTTCCATGATTGACCATCTGTTCCGCAGTCGCGCGGGGCAGATGGTTTCTCATTTAACACGGATGTTGGGGCCCGAACACCTGGAACTGGCAGAGGAGGTGGTGCAGGAGTCATTGCTGAAAGCTTTACAGCATTGGTCGTATAAGGGAATTCCTGACAATCCTGCTGGATGGTTGTTTCGTGTGGCGCGGAATGCCGCGCTGGATGCGGTGCGGCATCAGTCATTGGTGCTGGAAAAAGAAGCACTGGTGGAGGCGGATTATTTGCGACGCAACGATACGGCGGCGGACGATCCTCGGGTGGAAGCGGGGCTGCGCGATGATGAACTGCGGATGGTGATGATGTGTTGCCATCCGACGCTTCCCCGAGAGGCGCGGGTTGCACTAAGTCTGAAAACAGTTGGTGGATTCAACGTGCGGGAAATTGCGCGGGCTTTCCTCGCCGAGGAAGCAACCATCTCGCAGCGGCTGGTTCGAGCCAAACGGCAGATTCGTGATTTGAATTTGAAGTTTGAAATGCCAACCGGGGCGGAACTTTCTGACCGCCTGCAATCGGCGTTGCAAGTGATTTATCTGATGTTCAACGAGGGATATGTTGCGCAATCGGGCGAAGACCTGGTTCGGCATGACCTGTGCGGCGAAGCTTTGCGGCTGGGCAAATTGCTGGCGGATTCCACCATCGGAACACCGACCTCGAAAGCGCTTGTAGCGTTGATGGCGTTTCAAGCAGCGCGGTTGTCGGCACGTGTGAATGCATCGGGAGATCTGGTGCTTTTGCAGGATCAGGATCCTAGTCTTTGGGATACGCGATTAACCGCCATGGGATTTCACTATTTCGCCCAATGTTCCGAGGGAGAAGTCATTTCTGAATATCACCTACAGGCAGCGATTGCTTCAGTCCATGCCAACGCGACTAATCCCAAGGGTACGGACTGGAAGATGATTTTGGAGCTTTACGATCAGTTGATGGCACTAAATCCGTCGCCCATTGTTGCGCTTAATCGCGTGGTGGCTTTGTCGCAGGTTCGTGGGCCAGAGGCGGGGTTGGATGCGTTGCAGCCTTTGCTGCGTGAGGCATCTTTAAAAAGATATTATTTGCTGCCGGTGGTAAGGGGGCATTTACTGTGTGAATTAGGAGACCAAGCCTCGGCGGCACAGCAGTTTCGTGACGCTTTGTTACAGCCTTGTTCCGAGCCCGAGCGGCGGCTGATTCAGCGAAGGTTGGCTGAGTGCACTTAGCTCATCTCAATTGATCGTGATTCCGAGCCGGGTGTATTGGCAAGGAATCCGGTTTCCCGCTTTCGCCGGCTGAGACCCCGATTCCTCGTCGTTACCTCCCCGGAATGGCAATTCAGAATTTCACTCGGAATCACAATTCACAATTACAATTCAGGGGTGACGATTCATGAAGACGTTCGTTTCCTAGTCAAAAAGCCACTTTCATTTTATTCTGTATAGCTTCAATCAGCGTTCAATCCAGGTTGTAAACAAACTCAGTGGAGGCGGTAGTTCATCTAAATGGCGAACATCAACACAAAAAAGGGTGTGATTGGAATTCTGACCGGTGGCGGTGACGTGCCGGGGCTCAACCCGGCGATACGCGCGGTCACCATTCGAGCGATCCGCGAGGGATACCAGGTGGTTGGCTTCCGGCGGGGGTGGGGCGGACTGGTGGATATGGTCCGCGAGAAGGACTTTGACAACTCCGACAACTTCCAGATTTTGACGGAGGAAATCGTCAACCGTGCCGGACGTACAGGCGGGACTTTTCTGCACAGCTCGCGGACCAATCCCAGCAAGGTGAAGAAGGCGAGCGTGCCGAAGCATCTGCAGAGCACTTACTCTGCCGACAAGAATGATCTGACGCCTGAGGTGCTCAAGAATCTTGATTGGCTCGGTGTGGAGCATCTGATTCCCATCGGCGGCGATGACACTCTCAGCTATGGCGTGCGGCTGTATCAGGAAGGGTTCAAAGTTGTCGCGATTCCGAAAACCATGGACAACGACGTTCCAGGAACCGACTACTGCATAGGTTTCAGCACTTGTGTAACGCGTACGATTCAAATGACCAACAGCTTGCGTACTTCGGCTGGATCGCATGAGCGTTTTCTGGTGCTCGAAGTATTCGGACGCTATGCCGGGTTCACCGCCATGCTGCCGACAATGGCTGGCGCCGCAAACCGGTGCGTGATTCCTGAACATAAATTCAACGTTGAAAGATTGACCGAGCTACTGGTTTCCGACCGGTCAAAGAGTTCCAGTAAGTACTCGGTGGTCTTGATTTCGGAAGGGGCGATGTTTGAAGGCGGCGAGATGGTCTTCGAACACGATGCGGCTGATGCGTTCGGCCATAAGAAACTGGGTGGGATCGGCGATTTGGTTTCGGAACAGCTGAAGGAACACTCGGCGAAGTACAACAATGGCAAGACCATCGATGTGATCAATCAGAAGCTGGCCTATCTGGTGCGCTGCGGTGATCCTGATGCCATTGATTCGGTTGTTCCCATGGCATACGGGAACCTGGCGTTGGATCTCGTGCTGCGGCGAGTGCACGGCCGGTTAGTCGTGCTAAAGCACGGGCGCTACGACAATATGCCGATTGATGTGGTGACTTCTTCCAAAAAGGTGGTGAATGTGAAGGAACACTACAATATAGATCGGTTGCGGCCACACTATCACACCTTCGAGATGAAACCGCTCTTCATCATGACCAGTGATATCTAGAAAAAAGCCCTGCCCAAGCTAGGCTTGGACCGGGCTTTTTTGCTTCCTTTTGCTTTTCCTTACTCAATCTCTTTCATGCGCTCGGGGGGGACCTTGGGAAACGGCGGAAAATCCTGCGACGCCCCTTTAAGCAACGCCACTGTTGGCTCTGCGCGCCTGGTTCCGTCGTGAATAGCGATCTTGTGCGGTTTCCCTGGCTCGTAGCCTTCCCATAGAGAAACACCTGCGAAAGCCCCATCTTTGCGCAGCACGTAGTAGGTCATGTCTACAAAGCGTAGCTTGTTCACATCACCGTTGTAGTTGCGGACGATGCGCTTGAGCGAGTCCATACCCGCTTCATGGGGAGACATCCCGCGGCGCATGTTTTCGACAATGGTATGTGCGCCGGCAACCTTGATGTTCTCTTCTCCGCTGCCGGTGGCGCCCGCTGAACCTACGTCCTGATCGGTGTAGCAACCCGCACCGATGATCGGAGAATCTCCCACACGGCCGGGCAGTTTGTAGGCAAGACCGCTAGTGGTGGTAATTCCAGAGATTTCTCCCTTTTCGTTGAGTGCAGAACAATGGATGGTTCCGGTAGGAGGAAACACAACTCTGCGAATTGCTTCGAGGCGAAACTCTGGTTCAATGCCGAGATCGGCTGCACGCTGCTCTAGTTTCTGAAGTCGCTCACGCCATAGTTCATTCTTGGAAGTATTATCCGGCGCTTTCCAATGTGGATCAGCTAGTCCAGGTCCCCACCAATCATCGGTCGAGTGATATTCCTTCCACAGCAACCAGGTTTTGCGCGAGCGCTCAGTCAACAGATTCTCGCGTGGAAAGCCCATTGCAACTGCGAAGCGCTCAGCTCCCTCGCCGACCAGCATCACGTGGCCGGTGTGTTCCATCACAGCTTTAGCGACCATGGAGACGTTCTTGATGTTACGTACGCCTCCAACTGATCCAGCCCGCCGCGTGGGGCCGTGCATGCAACAGGCATCGAGTTCGACCACTCCTTCTTCATTGGGAATGCCACCTAGACCGACGCTCTGATCGTTGGGATCGTTCTCCGGGCCTTTTACTACTCGAATTGCAGCATCGAGCGTGTCGCCACCATTTTTGAGGAAATCATAAGCATCGTCGAGATAATTGAAACCATTGCCAGCAGAGATCATGATCGGGCGTTTGCCGGGAGACTGTGTTTTCGAGTTCTTATCGGGGGAGTCCTGCCCTTCTACTGTTAAGGCTAGTGAACCGACTACTGCGGTGGTGAGGAAATCACGGCGAGAGAAAGACATGCTGGCTCCTGGAACTGGCTTGAAAAACTGGTCAGCATATCAGGTTGTGGGAGTGGGCTTCCAGGCTGAAAATGAGGAAGCGCGCCAAGCGGGCGAATTATTGCCTCGCAAAAAACGCGAGGCTTCGCATGGCGCGCTCAGGATGACAATGGGAATTCAAGATGCGAAAGACATCGGTTGATTGTGCTCCGCGCGGAAACGCAACAAGGCTCCGATATTGCCTGCGCTATCGAGTTCCTGACTTTCCTTGATCAAGTACAACTGGATATCGCGACGGATCGCCATTGGAACCAGGGCATCGCCTACATCTTCCAGTTCGAGAGTTGCGCGGCCACAAGCGTGGCAGAAGCGAACCATGTGAGAATCGACGTAACCGCAACTGGTGCATTCGACGGCGTGGGCATGGAAGTTCTCGGACATTACCAGCGTCTGCACTTCCCCCATTTGTAAGGACCGCAGAACGCGGCGTAAACCTGTTACGCCACGGCGATGCCCGCGTGCATGGCTTATTACTTCCTTTACCAGTTGCTTGCGCTGATTATCCTGCGCTTCTTTTAGCACGTGAGTCGACCATTCGCGAATTTCTTCCGAGTTGGCAGTGGTGACGTCGATAGCAAAATGTCCAAGCACTCGTTGCCGGACATAGGAGTGCAACTGCGGTTCGAAATCAACCCAGTTCTTTTCTTGACAGCCCACGATCAGCTGCTCCCAGGTTCCTTTTTCAGCTCGTTCTTTTAGTACGGAAGCCACGGTGCGAAAGTGATGCAATACGTCATCCGCGACGCGTCTCTCTGCATGGCCAGCGTCGTATCCGGCATAGCCGTCGCTTTTGCCTCTGCGGAAAACAGGTTGGAACAAATCGAGTTGCTCCTTGAGCGAATCTTCCTTTTTGGTTTCATCCAGGCGGAGATCAAATAAGCGCGCTCTCTGCCGGTCCAGCAGTACAATCCCGAGGTGAGTCCGCATCGTAAGCATGGCTGCCATCGGCTTCAAGTGAAAGCGGCGATTTACGTATAGCTGAGTGCCGGGAAGATCAGTAGGCAGGTCGAACTCGCGCCAGAAATTTTTGCGGCCATAGGCAAAGACCGCTTTGGCGCGCGTCTGGCCGCCATGTAGTTGCTCTGCAAGCGACAATATCCTTTCCAGGTCAGCCTTGGCACAGTGATCGTTGCCGTCTGCGGCCACTTGACGCAGAGCACTCTTCACCAGATCTTTGGCGAGAATCGACTCTTCGCGATGTGCCTTGTTACGCGGCGGTACAGGCTGGAAATAGAAACTGACCGCACAGTTTTCATTTTCATTGAAACGAAATTGGCTCAACTCACGCAGTTCTTCGCGAGTAATCATCCGGCACCCTTTCCGTTGAAGTATTAGTCCGCAGCGCTGCTTGGCCCCGGTTTTTCGCGGAAATGGCTGGCTATAGGGGGAGAACGACGCAGACGCTCACGTACTAGATTAATGGATGAAAGTACGTCGTCGGCTTTTCGATCGGTGATCGCGGCTACCTCATCGACCATGAATCCTTCGATGGCATATAGGATGAATGCCTCTCGGTCGCTGGGCCTGGCTCCAGTCATGGCGTATTGCACCAGGCGGATCATTTCATCCGAGGAGGCCATGTCTTCCGGCGTTGCCGTGCGGCGGTCGGCAATGATGGTTTCTTCCGTAAACGATTCGTCCGGCTGATGGAACTGCAATTGAGGCTCGTCGCTGGCACGTTCGGTGTGCCGGCGCAGCTGCTGTTCGAGATGAATGGCCGATCCATCCTCACGGCTAATGGAAGCAATGTCACTGATCACCCGAAGAGCAATACGGAACAGCCACGGCTCCAGCGCCAAGCGCTCCGGCCTTTCCCCGTCATCCCCTAAGGCGCGGGCTATAGTTTCATCAATCACTTCTTGCTTTGAAACTGAGTTGCGGGCGATCTGGTCTGCCGCTTCGCGAAAATAAATTTCACGTTCGATGAAAAACTCCAGGCGATTGAGATTTGCGTTCACATAGGAGCGAATGTCATCGACTGAAATTGTCGGCGCCTGCACAGCAGCGACCGTGGTTTCAAACGGGACTTGGGATTCGTGGCGGTTGGTGCCAGGCCGGCGGCGTCCCCGCCACTTGTGGGAATTGCGCAGCAATTCTTTGTGCTTACCTAACTGGTGGAGAAGGTCGTCCCCGGCGGCCTTGATCGCTGCCACAGGCGTTTCGGCGGATTTCTGCACCGCCATCTGACCGGACGGCAGACGCAGGTTCAGCGACACGATAGGTGTTTTGCGGGAATGATTTTCTTCCAAACTTCCTTTGAGATGTACTAGCTCTGGACGGAAGGCCTGCAGGCGCTTATCTAACTTCTCAATCAGGTGATTGATTTCACGTTCGAGATCGGGCGTTTTGTGGACCCTATAACTAAAGTGGACGTTCATATCATGCCTCGAGAGAGGGAAGCGGATCCCCTGAAGCTGTGTTTCGTCCTTACAAGCCGATTCTACTCCCTTGGAGAAAAAAGCAAATGGAAAATGGAAAAAATAAAACTAATTAAGGCAATCAAACGCTTTGGGTGTGATTGGCATCACGGTTGTCGTGAGGGTTGCCTGTGACCAATGAACAGTTGCGATGGTCGGTTAGACTGCCACGGTCACTGACGTTTCAGTACGCGTTACCGGCCGGTATAGAGTGTCGCGCTCGATCGGTTCTCTGCCCGCTTCTTTAATCAGGCGAATCAATTCCTGACGGCGCATGCCTTGCGGAGTAGTCGCTCCGGCATCGTGATAGATCTTTTCTTCGACTACAGTTCCATCCATGTCATCGGCTCCGAAGCGCAGAGAGATTTGCGCGATCTTCGGAGTCATCATCTGCCAGTACGACTTGATATGCGGGAAATTATCGAGTACCAGGCGGCTGACGGCGATCTGCTTGATGTCGAGCATGCCGGTGGTTTTCGGCAAGTGCTGCAACGGTGTGTTGTCGGGATGGAAGGCCAACGGGATAAATGTCTGGAAACCTCCGGTTTCATCTTGCAGCGCCCGCAACTTCATCAAGTGATCCACCCGGTCTTCGTCGTTTTCTACGTGGCCATAG
>Ga0207689_10000493_pt1 | contig 37382 bp, 32 predicted proteins | sample KBSMisM52_FD_184312 | JGI IMG/M metagenome (GOLD analysis project Ga0207689, IMG submission 184312) | Miscanthus rhizosphere microbial communities from Kellogg Biological Station, Michigan, USA - KBS Miscanthus M5-2 (SPAdes) (version 2) | ecosystem: Host-associated > Plants > Roots >...
GCCCGCAACGCGGGTACGGCGCACGCAACCATCGCGGTCAATACGAGTACCGCGCTGACCGACGCGAACGTCACCGGATCCCGCGGTGTCACGCCGAAAAGAAAAGCCGCCACGGACTGCGCGAATGCGAACGCAAGCGCGAGCCCAATCGCGACGCCCACTCCAATCACCCGGGCAGCGCTCCCCAGCACGAGGCCGAGCACGTTCGTCGCGCCGGCCCCAAGTGCGATGCGAACGCCAAACTCGCGCGTGCGTTGCTGCACGGAGTAGGCCAGCACGCCGAAGACACCAACCATCGCGAGGACCAGCGCCAGCAGCGCAAACGTGCCGATCAGCACCGCGCGAAACCGCGGCCTCGCGGTGGCCTCATCGCCGATCGCCGATATCGTCCGGATACGTGTTGCGGGCCGATCCCGGTCGACACGCCCCAGGGCGGCGCGTACACCGGTAGCCAGCGCCTCTGCCCGCCCCTCGATCGGCTGCACGATCAGGGTCGCCGTCCACCAGGGGTTCTGCGCGATCGGCACGTAAACATGCGGCTGCGGTTCTGCTTCGTCGGGTCTTTCCTTGACCTGCCCGACCACGCCGACGATCTCGCGTGAGATCGCCCGCGGCGGCACCACCATCGCGTTGATCGAGATGCGCGTCCCCAGCACCGTGCGGCCGTGAAGGAAGCGGCGCACGAACTCTTCGTCCACCAGGCAGACATCAGGACTGCCAGCAACATCAGTGTCCGAGAGACCGCGCCCTTCGAGCAGGGCGACGCCAAGCATCGGTAAGTAGGACGGGCTCACGATTTGATAGCCGGCCAAATCGCGATCGGCCTGCGGGCGCGGTGGCTCGCCGTCGATTTGAAAGCCCTGCCCGTACCACAAACCGTCAAACGGCAGCGCGCTTGCCCAGGCAACGGACCGCACTCCTGGAACCTGCACGACCTCGCGTTGGTAGGCCTCGTACTTCCGCCGCATGGATTCCGGGGTGCTCGGGCCCGGCCCGCCCGCGCCCACGACCATGGTGAGCATGTCGGATGCGCGAGAGCCGGAGTCGACGCTCTCAAGCGCCAGCAGCGTACGCAGCAGCAACCCCGCCCCGCACAACAGGAATACCGCAACGGCGACCTGACTGATGGCGAGCACGCGTCGAAAACGTGCGCTGGAACTCGTCACCGTGCGTCCATCATTCGTCATCGCCTGCACCGGCGCCATCCGCGTGACCTGCCATGCCGGTGAAAGACCGTAGAGGACGGCGACCACGATCGCCGCCAGCGCGCAGAACGTCAGCACGCGACCGTCGAAGCCGACCGTTACCGATTCGGGGATCAGGCCTGGCGGGATGAGTGCTGGCGCGGCCCACAGAATCGCCGCGCCGAACGCGGCTCCGCTCAGGCCGCCCAATATCGCAAGGACGAGGCTTTCAGTCAGGACTTGCCGGACGATTCGTCGTCGTCCGGCGCCGAGTGCTGACCGTATCGCAAACTCACGCGACCGCGCGGTGGCGCGCGCGAGCAGAAGATTGGCGACGTTAGCGCAGCACATGAGGAGCACGAGACCAACAACACCGACGAGCAGAAACGCCGTGAGCCTCAGTTCCCTGCGGATGACGCTGGCGCGCAAAGGAGTGGCTGTCGCTACGTGTCCTTTGTTGCTGCCCGGCGACTCTCGCGCAAGGGCGGCGGCGACGACCGAGATGTCGTCGCGTGCCGCCTCCGGCGTCACGCCAGGCTTCAAGCGTGCGATCACCTGCAGGTAATGCGGATACCGCTGAGCGGGGCTGCGATCGGCGGGCGGGTTCAGCAGCGTCCACATCATGCTGGGGCCCGCGCTGGTCGTGCCGGGAAGCTCGAACTGAAAGCCTGCGGGCACGATGCCGATGACAGTGAACGCCTGTCCGCCGAATCGAGTAGCACGACCGACGAGAGCCGGATCGGCACCGAAACGGCGCCGCCAGAAGCCCTCACTCAATACCACCACGTTCGGCGCCGGCCCCTCGTCGTCGTCCCGAAACGTTCGACCGGCGATCGGCGTTACTCCCAATACATCGAAGAAACGTGCGGTGACCGCCTGAGCGGGAATTGGTTCAGCGACACCGTCATCCCCGATGATGGAGCCTCCGCCCCGGACAACGGCAGCCATTCCGGAGAAGCTGCGCGTGCGCTCGGTCCAATCGACGAAATCGACCGGGTTGACCGCACCCCCAGGCTGACCTTGAAAAAACTCCGAGAGCACGACGAGCCGGTCTGGTTCGGGAAATGGCAGCGGGCGCACCAGCGCGGCATCCGCCAACGCAAACATCGCGCTGTTAGCGCCGATGCCGAGCGCCAGCGTGATCGTTGCCACCAGCGTAAAGCCAGGTGACATCCTCAGTTGACGAATTGCGAACCGCACATCCTCTCTGAATTCTTCAAGCCACTGTGTCAGTCGCATCTCGCGCTCCCTCTTTCTTCCCAGGTCTACGCATGTGCGTTTGAGCCGAGCCGCGTCGCCAATCCGCGCCAGTACCATCTCGCGAGCGATCCGTGGGTCCACTCCTTTGTCGATCAGCTCGCGCGTCCGCATCTCGACATGAAAGGCAAGTTCATCTTCCACCTCCTGAGTGATGTCGACACGCCAGAGCCACGATCGAAGGGAGCGCTTCATCAATCGCTCTGCAGTTCCTGGTTCCGTGTTCCGGGTTCCATGTTCGTGTTCATCGTTCTGGTTCTGACTTCAAGCTTCTGGGTTCGAGGTTCTCGGCCTCGGGTTGCCCCGAGGTGGTTACGAAAAGGGCGCTCCCCGAACATCGAACCCCGCGCCTCGAACAGCGAACCCGAACTCGGAACACGAACCCGGAACATGGAACGTGGAACGCGGAACGGTACGCGCTCTACTCATTTCGAAAAGCTTCAACCGGATCCACACGAGTCGCGCGGATCGCTGGTGCCGCAGCTGCGAGAGCTGCTGTAACAGCGAGAACACCAGCGACAGACGCATACGTCACCGGATCGAGCGGCTTCACACCGAACAAGAACATGGAAATCAGCTGACCAAGACCGGCAGCCGCAACAAGGCCAACGACAGTACCGGCGGCGATCACGCGAGCCGCGCTACCCAGGACCAGGCTCAGCACACTTGTCGCAGTCGCGCCCAATGCGATGCGCACTCCGAGCTCGCGTGTCCGTTGCTCGACGGAATAGGCCAGCACACCGAAGATGCCGACCATGGCCAACGCCAGCGCGAGTCCCGCGAAGGTTGCAACGATCGCCGCGCGGAATCGATGCGGCGCCGTTCTCGAGTTTGCGAGATCTGTTAAGGTCCTTTCCCGCCGCACCGGTACGTTCCGGTCGATTCGCGCGACGACTTCACGGATTGGAGCGAGAAGTCGGCCGACGGGTCCGTCCAACGATTGAACGACAAGGAACGTGTCGGTCCATGGATACTGCGCCAGGGGCACGTACACCATCGGCCGGTCCTCAGGATCGCTCATGCGCCCCTTGACCTGCCGCGCAACGCCGACGATCTCCCACACCGCCGGTACGTCGAATCCCGGGAAGAGCGGCTCGACGTTGATTCGTAGACCGATCGGATTTCTGCCTCCTAAGAGGCTGCGCGCGAACGCTTCGCTGACGATGCACACCGGTGTGCCTTCATTGGTATCAAGGTCGGTAAAGGAGCGTCCTGTGGTAACAGGGAGATCGAGTGTCGTGAAATATCCCGGGCTCACGGCCTGAAAATCAGCCAACGGAAGGTAGTCGCGCGCGACCGGCGGATCACCGACGATCGCCACTCGCTGCGGCGGCAGTTCGCTGTCGCCGTACGGCAGCCCGGTGGTCCATCCAATCGTCTTCACGCCAGCAAGCGCACTGACCTGGCGCGCCGTCTCCTCATAGAACGACATCAATGCTTGGAAGCTCGGATAGCGAGTCGCCGGCCTGGGCGCCGGCAGGCTGAAATCGAGCGTCAGCACGGTATCGCCGTCGGCGCGATATCCAGGATCGAAGTCTCCGACGGCGAGCAAGGTTCGCAACAGCAGCCCGGCGCCACACAGCAGAAGAACTGCAGCCGCGACTTCACCTGCGACAATCAGATGCCGGAATCGACCGCCTCTTCGCGTGGCCGACCTGCTTTCGGACGCGATCGCCTGAACGAGCGAGGTTCTCGCGGCCTGCCATGCCGGCACGAGACCAAAGAGCACGCCCGCCATAAAGCTGGCTGCCGCACAGAAGAACACGACCCGGGCGTCGAACCCGAGACTCGCTGCGGCCGGCAGCAGCCCCGCAGGGATCCTCGTGGACGCCACCCTGAGAATCGTGGCCCCGACGCCGAGGCCAAGAAGACCGCCAAAGGTCGCGAGCACGAGACTCTCGGTCAGCAGCTGCGCGGCAATGCGGGACCTCCCCGCCCCGAGCGCCGCCCGCAGGGCCAGCTCACGCGATCGCACGCTGCCGCGCGCCAGCAGCAGGTTGGCCACATTGGCGCAACACAAGAGCAGCACGAACCCGACGACGCCGAAAAGAAACAGTGATGTCAGCTGCAGCTCGGGTCCCATCACAGCAGCACGCAGCGGCTCGGCATTCATGCTCCAGCCCTTGTGGGTCGCTGGGTAGTCGCGCGAGAGCCTTTCGCCGAGAGCGGCGAGATCCGCCCGCGCGGCCTCCAGCGTGACGCCTGCCTTGAGACGGCCAACGATTTGAAGCGACCGTGCGCCCCGGGCGACAGCTACCTGAGACAGGCCAGGTGGTGAATCTGCCAGGAGCGTCCAGATACGCGCCGGCCGCTGAAGTTGAACAACGTCGGGCACGACCCCGATGACCGTGAATGGCTCACCGTTCAGCCGGACTTCTCTACCGATCAACGAGAGATCCCCGCCGAATCGGGTGCGCCACAGACCCTCGCTCATCACGACGACTGCGGCGCCCTTGCCTTTGGCTTCCCCCGGCACGAACGTTCGCCCCGCGACCGGTCGCACGCCGAGCACGTCGAAGAATCGTGTGGTCACGAACTGTCGATCGACGCTTTGCAGCGTTCCGTCAGTTCCCTCGAGCAAAGGGCCGCCGCCGATCCCCATGTTGATCCCGCCGAACCCCTCGAATGTGCGGGTCTGCTCTTCCAGGTCCAGGAGTGTGACGGGCGATACAGGGACTCGGGGAAACGTCGGGGCACGTTCCCACACCATGACGAGACGATCGGGATCGGGATATGGAAGAGGACGCATCAACGTTGCGTCGGCGAGCGCGAACATGGCGCTGTTGGCACCGATGCCGAGCGCAAGCGTGATCGCCGCAACCGCCGTAAAGGCCGGCGACACCTTCAACTGCCGCAGCGCGAATCTGACATCGTCACGACGTTCCCCGATCCATCGTGTCACGCGCATCTCACGGTCTCGCTTTCTTCCAAGGTCCACGCATGTGCGCCTGAGCCTGTTCACGTCTCCCAGCCGCGCCAGCACCATCTCGCGAGCGATCCGAGGGTCCAGTCCCTCGTCCACCAGTTCGCGCGTGCGCATCTCGATGTGGAAGGCGATCTCTTCATCGACCTCTTGATCGAGTGGCACGCGCCACAACCAGGAACGGAGTGAACGTTTCATCCTTCGACCTAAGTCGATTGCGCCAACAAGATCTTCGATACGCCCGTCGCAAATTGACGCCAGGCAGCCGTTTCTGCTTTCAGTTGTGCACGCCCGTCTGGCGTCAGCCGATATAACTTCGCGCGACGGCCGAGCTCGGACTCTCCCCACTCCGCCTCGAGCCAGCCGCGCCGTTCCATTCGGTACAGCGCGGGATACAGCGAACCTTCCTCGACGACGACGCTCTCGTCGGAGGCGTCCTCAATGAATTTCGCGATGGCGTAGCCGTGCCTGGGACCCGTCGTGAGGGTTTTCAGGATCAGGGCATCCAAGGTTCCGTGGAGCAGGGCGTTCGGGGTCTTAAAAGGCATTGGCCTCCGCCAGAGCTATTACCAAGACTCTCTGGGTAATGACTTGGACGGAGGAGGACCCCGGAAGGTTTACTGAAAGTTCAGAGTTCAAAGTGTCGAAGTTGGTAAGTAAGTTGAAAGTGCGCCCAGGCGTCGCGACCAGCCCGACCGTACTTCCAACTTACCTCCCTACTTTGACCTTTTGAACTTCTCTACTTTCAGATTAGCGATTAGCGGCGTAGGTCTTACTGAATCCGTTCCTCGCATTGGTGACGGTGAACGACCCGTCTTCCTTTGCGGAGACTTTGATCCAGTAAGCCGTACCGTTATGTGCGGGCGGCGGCGCGGCGCCGGCCCCGGGAGCGGGCGCCGCGGCAGCCGCAATCGGCATCGCCGCCGGCTGCTCGTCGACGCCGTTGGCGATGAACAGCCCAGGCACCGTGTATTCCTGGCCACTCAAGAGCGAGAAATGGATCTGCCACAAGTCCTCGAGGCGAGGCGAGGAGAACAGGACTTTCATCGCATCCGGCTGCCCGCCCTTGCGGGTCCCGTTGTTCAGGATGGCCACTCGCGGCTCGAGCGCGTGCACCAGCACCTCTGAATTCGAGATCGGCTGGCCGTGGTGTGACACGACAAACAGATCGACTGTCCCAAGGCGATTCGACGGGCACATCAGGTCGAATTCCTTGTTCCACGTAAGGTCACCCATATGCACGACCTTGAACCGCCCGAACGTGATGTGCGTGCCGACCGACTGCGCATTCTCGGTCGGATCGGGGTCCTTCGGCTTGTACGCGGCACAGTAGGGGTTTGCCTTTCCAGCTCCGGGCAACGCAGTCGTCATCGCCTGGCCGGCTGACGCAACCACACGGACATCAAGACCTTTCACGGCAATGCGGTCGCCTGGCTTTGCGACCGTGTGCTTCGACTTCGCGTAGAGACCGGGGTAGACCTTCTGGAGAAATTCGTCCACGGCCGCAGCAGGCTGCACGTTGGGTCCATGGTCGATGAATTCGCGGATGGGAATACGCCCGGCCAGGTTCTCCATTGCGCCGTAGTGATCGCCGTGGTAGTGAGTGGTGATGAGGTGATCGAGCTGACTGAGGCCGGCATCTTTGATAGCGGCCATGATGCGGTCGCCATCGCGCGTTGCCGCCGCCCCACCATTGCCCGTGTCGATGAGCAGCGACTCACCCGAGGGCGCGACGAAGAGCGTCGCATTACCACCCTCGACGTCGACGAGATAGATGTCCAGCGTCGTCCTCGATTGCGCCGACAGCGCAACGACGCACAACGCGACTATAAGGAACGAGAGCGATCGGCGCATGGCGGGCCCTCCGCGTACGTAGTGTCCGGCTATCTTGGGCGCCGAAGCGCCCGCGCGAAGGCGGCAGCCGGACCGTCGCCTGGCGTAGGCTAGCATGGCTGACGGAAACTTGCCGGCATCCGTGCGCTGCGATACAGTGCGCCCGGCCCGCGAGGAGGCGCCTATGGCTAAAACGGGACGGAACGAGCCGTGCCCCTGCGGCAGCGGCAAGAAGTACAAGAACTGCCACGAATCGAAGACCAGCAGCTCCCGGACGTCTCGCATCCTCATGGTTGTGGTTGGAGCGGCGCTGCTCGCAGCCATCGCTGCGGGCGTGGCCTCAGTCACCAGCGAACGCAGCCGCAGCTCCGTGCGAGTCTGGAGTCCGGAGCACGGGCACTATCACGACGCCAACGGTGTCCAAGTTCCCTAGGATGTGAACCAGGCCGGGCGGCCCCACGTATTACCGCTGGACCCGGGCTGCCAACCAACCCGCTCACAAGCCCGTCCAAGACGCCATGGCATGGCATCGCGGTGGAGGTGTGTCTCATGTCGTTGTGGCTGAAGGAGCTTCGTCACTCTGTTCGCACACTGCGGCAGAGCCCAGGATTTACGGCCGTCGCGATCCTGACACTGGCCATCGGCATCGGCGCCAATACCGCCATCTTCAGCTTCGTCGATGCGATGTTGCTGAAGCCACTCCCCTATCCCGACGCCGATCGCATCGTCCGGGTCATGGAGAAGCCGCCCAGGGGCGCGCGCAACGGCATCTCCACGCTGAACTTCCTCGACTGGCAGAGAGACAACACCGTCTTCGACTTCATGTCTGCGCAGACGGGCGATGCCGTCACGCTGACCGGTGGCTCTGAACCGATCCAGCTGCGAGGCGCACTCGTTTCCGCCGGCTACTTCAAGGTGTTTGGCGCCGAGCCGGAGCTGGGCCGGACGTTCCTGCCCGGTGAAGACGAACTCGGCAAACACCACGTGGCGGTCATCAGTCATGCGGTCTGGGCCAGCCAGTTCGGCTCGGATCCATCGATCGCCACCCGCACTGTCCTTCTCAACAACGAGCCGCACACGATTGTCGGCGTGCTGCCAGCCAGGAGTGCGTTCGACCGCGCACCAGTCCAGATCTGGCGGCCGCTGGCCTTCAGGCCTTCGAACATGACGCGCGACTTCCATTGGATGATCTCGTTTGCCCGTCTGAAGGACGGCGTCACGCTCGCGCAGGCTCGCGCCAACATGGACGCAATCGGCAAGCGCATCGAAAACGACTTCCCCGCCTCGAACAAAGGCTGGGGTGTCGTCGTCGAGCCATACGCCGAGACCCTCATCAACCCCCAGGCTCGAACGATCATTCTGCTGCTGCTCTCGTCAACTGGCTTCCTGCTGCTGATCGGCTGCGCCAACCTCGCGAACCTGGCGCTGGCGCGCGGTGTCTCGCGAGAGCGCGAGGTCGTGGTGCGCGCGTCGCTCGGTGCGGGACGCTGGGATCTGATCAGGCAATTCCTCACCGAGAACGTACTCCTCTCGATCTGCGGCGGGTTATTCGGACTGGCGATCGGCTACGGGCTCATGAAAGCGATGGGGTTGATGCTGCCGCCATTCACGCTCCCGCGCGAGGTCAACGCGAGCATCGACGCGCGCGTCCTTCTGTTTGCGCTGATCGTCTCGATCGCGACCGGCATGCTGTTCGGGATGGCTCCGGCGCTTCAGGCCACCAAGCCCGACCTCGCCGCAGCCATGAAGGAGGAGGGGCGCGGATCGAGCGGCGGTGCCGGGCGGCGTCGGCTGCGCGATTCGCTGATCGTCGCGGAAATCGCGCTCGCGTTCATGCTGCTCGTCGTGTCCGGCCTCATGATGCGGAGCTTCCTCGGGCTCCTCAACATCGATGCGGGCTTCGACTCGAACAACCTCCTCACGATGCGGCTGCCGGCGACGATCGAGCAGTTCCCCGAACCCGAGCAGATGAATCGATACCTGCGTGAAGTGCGTACGGCAGTGGAGGCCGTGCCCGGTGTGCGCGAGACGGCGTACAGCTGCGCGGCACCGATGCAAGGGACGTGTTACGGCATGCCGATGCAGGTGGCGAGCAAGCCGCGCGTCGATGTCGCGAACCGAGACGGCGGTTTCTACAAAGTGGTGAGTCCCTCGTACTTCTCCGCGCTGGGAATCAAGCCGATCAAAGGGCGGTTGCTTGCCGACACCGATACGAGCAATTCACCACCGGTGCTGGTCATGAACGAGCGCCTCGCCAATCGCTACTTCCCCAAGGAGGATCCGATCGGGCAACGCATCCTGATCCAGAAGATCGTCCCCGGGAAGACGGAGCTCGGCGACGACATCGCGTGGGAAGTCGTCGGCGTGATTGGCGACGAGAAGATCGGCGGGCCCGAGGACGTTCAATCCGCCGGCGTCTACGTCTCCAACGAGCAAACCCCGGTCTACGGGATGGTCCTCAACATCCGCGCCAGCGTGAACCCGCTGACACTCCAGCAGCCAATCACGGCCGCGATTCGAAGCGTGAACAAGGACCAGGCGATCAGCGACATCCGGAGCGTGGATCAAATCAGGGATCAATCGATGGGTGGTCGCCGTCTTGTGTCCGTGTTGCTCGGAACGTTCGCGACCGTCGCTCTCGTCCTCGCCGGCCTCGGGATCTACGGCGTGATCTCGTACAACGTCGCGCAGCGGACCCGCGAAATGGGCATCCGCGCCGCACTTGGAGCAACGGAACGCAGCCTGCTGAGACTGATTCTCGATCGTGGCGTCCGCCTGACGCTGGTCGGACTCGCCATCGGCACGGGCGGCGCAATCGCGTTGACGCGCCTGATGGCGACGCTTCTCTTCGGCGTCGGCGCGCGCGATCCCCTGACAATGGTTTCCGTGGGTGTGATCCTGGCGGGAGTCGCCATCATCGCTTCGTACGTGCCTGCGCGTCGCGCCACTCGCGTCGATCCTGTCGTCGCTCTACGTTACGAGTAGCTGCCGCGCGCGCTCTTCGAGAGACGCGAGACGCCGCTCGAGGTCGACACGCACGGTTTCGAGCGCATCGTCCTTCGATCCCTTCATCACCTCGACCGGCTCACCAACGACAAGCGCCACCGTGCTGAATGGCTTCGGGATCTGCGTCCTGTCCCAACTGCGCGCGCTCCAATACGACGACGCCTCGAGATGAAACGGCAGCAGCGGATTGCCTGTGTGCGCGGCGAGCCATACCGCGCCCGGCTGCGCGATGCGGGCGGGACCGCGCGGGCCGTCGAGCGTGAAGCCTGCCGGTTTACCCTCCCGCATGTTTCGCACGAGTTGGTGCATCGCCTTGAGAGCGCCACGGCTCGTCGATCCCCTCGCCGTCCCATAGCCGAAGCGCTCGATGATGCGGGCGATCCATTCGCCATCGAAATTCTCGCTCGTGATCACGACGATGCCACGGCGGCGGAAGTAGTAGGTCGCAGTCAGGATGCGCCCGTGCCAGAAGCCCATGACCGGTTGGCGGCCGGACGCGACGATGGCGTCGAAGTGGTCGAGGCCTTCGACACGCCACCGAAGCGTATGGCCGAGGGTGTTGATCAATGGGTACCCGAGACCCGCGATTGCGGCAACCTGCGCCCGCTTCGGCCACGATGAACGCCAGTCGATCATGGCGCTACTGTGACAACTCCCAACTTCCAATTCCCAACTCCCAAATTGAAGCTGGTTCGTTGCTTGGGAGTTGGGAGTTGGAGATTGGGAGTTGATTACATCCCATTGTATTGAGGCCCCCCTCCCCCTTCGGGAGGCACCCAGGTGATGACCTGATACGGATCCATGATGTCGCACGTCTTGCAGTGCACGCAGTTCGACGCGTTGATCTGCAGGCGTACCGGCTGGCCGGGCTCGCGGATGATCTCGTAGACGTTTGCCGGACAAAAGCGGACGCACGGGTGACCGTACTCGGGTCCGCAGACCGAGGTGCAGACTTCGGTGTGCACCAGCAGATGCGACGGCTGGTCCTCGTCGTGGACGGTACCGGAGTAATGGACGTTTGTGACCTTGTCGAATGTCAGCTTGCGATCGATCGTGGTTGCGTTGCTGGTACGTGACGCGGGCACGTCCAGGCCGTAATACCACGCCAGCATCTTCATGCGTTCGTAGCCCGGTCTCCCGTGCAGATCCCCGAGCCATCGTCCACCGGTGGCCAGCGTCAGTCCCGCGAAGGCCATACCGGCGAATAGGCCGTAGCCAAATGCCTGGTGCACGTTGCGCACGGGATAGAGTTCCGCTCGAACCGGCGACGCGTCGATCTTGTCCTGATAGCGCTTGAGGCTCGCTGCCGACGTGTCACCCGCGCGGATCGCCTCGAGCGCAGCCTCGGCGGCCAGCATGCCCGTGCGCATCGCCAGGTGAATACCCTTGAGCCGCATCGAGTTGAGAAAGCCGCCCGCGTCGCCGGCGATGAGGCCACCATCCATGTAGGTTCGCGGGATCGTGTTCCACCCACCCTCGGGAAGCGCCTTCGCGCCGTAGCGGATGAGCGAACCGCCGCTCAGCAGATCCGACACGAACGGGTGCTGCTTGAACCGGTTGAACGCCATGTGCGGATCGAAGAGCGGATCGTGATAATCGAGGCCGACGACAAAGCCGAGTGAGATGCGCCCTTGCGGCATCGCGTAGATGAACCCGCCGCCGAATTCATCGTGGCGAAGCGGGTACCCGAGCGTGTGCGTCACGGTCCCGGGCGCGATGCGGCCCTCAGGAATCTCCCACAGCTCTTTGAGTCCGATGGCGTACTGCTCGGGCTCGCGGTCTTTCGACAGTTCGAGATGGCGGACGATATCTTTCGTCAGGTTTCCACGCACACCGTCGCAGAAGATCGTGACCTTCGCGTGAATCTCCACGCCCGGCTCGTACTCCGGCTTCTTCGTCCCGTCTTTCGCGATACCGCGATCGCCGGTTCGGACGCCGATCACGCGCGTGCCATCGAACAGCACCTCACGTCCCGGGAATCCCGTGAACATGTCGATGCCTTCGTTCTCGACCTGCTGAGCGAGCCAGCGCACGAAGGCGTTCAACGAGATGATGAAGTGACCGTGGTTCTGCAGCGGCGGTGGGACGATGGGGAATGGAATCTTCGATTGCCGGGTCAGGAAGTAAACGTTATCGCGATGGACGGGTGTTGCAAACGGCACCCCCTTCGCCGCGAAGTCCGGGATCAGATCGCGAAGGGCCGACGTGTCGAGGACTGCGCCCGACAGGATATGAGCGCCGGCATCGCGTGCCTTCTCGAGGACGGCGATCGCGAGCGGCTCGCCGCCGAGCGATTTCTGCATCTGCGAGAGACGAAGCGCGGCCGACAGCCCAGCAGGGCCACCGCCGACTATCAGCACATCGACATCGAGAGTCTCGCTCATTGAGTACGCAGTCTACGACACCGTAGGCCGGGTCCTGTTCTTTGGACCCGGCGGGCTGTGGACCCGCACGGCGGGTCTACAAAGCAAGACCCGCCCTACGGTTTCTCGAGTTCTGTCACGAGCGCAGGAACGATCTCGAACAAGTCCCCGACGATCCCGTAGTCGGCGACTTCGAATATTGGCGCGTCGGCGTCCTTGTTGATTGCGACGATCGTGCGCGCGCCCTTCATGCCGACCAGATGCTGGATCGCGCCGGAGATGCCAAGCGCCACGTAGAGCTTCGGCGCCACGGTCTGACCTGAGCTGCCGATCTGGCGGTCCATCGGCAGCCACCCGCTATCGCATATCGGCCTCGACGCGGCAATCTCGGCGGACATCGCCTTGGCGAGCCGCTCGGCAATCGCGATGTTTTCCTGAGACTTGATCCCGCGGCCGACCGCCACGATTCGCTCGGCCTGACCAAGGTCGACCGCCTGCTTCGCTTCCTTGAATGGCGCTTCCGGGCTCTGCCGAATCGTAGATGGATCGATGTCAACGCTCGTCGGAGTGACGGCCCCGGGATTCCCGCGCTTCACGGCGTCGGCCCGGAAGGCGCCGATCTGGATGGTAATGCATCGCGGTCCGTCGCCCTGCGGACGCACTTCAGCGGATAGTTTGCCCTGGAACATCGGGCGCACGAACGTCGCCCCTGAACCCGTGCCGTTGATACCGATGACATCGGTGATGAGCGAGGCGCCCAGGCGCACCGCCGCCATCGGCGCAAAATCGCGCGTCTGGTAGGTATGCGGCAAGAGCACGTATGCCGGCTTCACCGACGCGACGACTTGCTGGACCGCCGCGGTGAAGGCGTCGGGAGTGTAGGTACCGAGTGACGCGTTCTCGACGAGCAGCACCTCGCCGACCGCCGTCACCAGATCCTGGGCGACCGCTGCCACCGACTGCCCCAGCACGACGGCCTTGATCGCCGCGTCGCCGCTCAGCTGCTGCGCGGCGGCGATGGTCTCCAACGTCGCGCGATTCAATTTGCCGTCGCGCTGCTCGGCGATAACGAGAATCACAGCGCTCGCGCCTCATCGCGAAGCCGGTTGACCAGCTCTTTGGCAGCCGCCGGAGGCGCGCCGGAAATCATCGCCGTTTGTTTGGTCCGAGTCGGAAGCGTCAGCGCCACGATCTGCTGCGACGAGGCCAGCCCGGCCGGCAGCGCGGCCTTGCGAATCTCTTTTTTCTTGGCGGCCATGATGCCTTTGAGCGTCGCGTAGCGAAGCTGGTTGATGCCGCTCTGAATCGTCAGCAGCGCGGGCAGCGGCATGCCGATCCACTGGAACCAGCCGCCCTCGAGCTCGCGCTTGACGCGCAGACGGCCAGCATCCACCTGAACTTCCATGATGATGGTCGAGTGCGGGATCTTGAGCCGCTCGGCCAGCATCACTCCTACCTGCGCGTGTCCCTGGTCATCGGACTGAAGCCCGGTCAGCACGAGATCGAACCGTTCGTCCGACATGGCCGAGGCAAGCGCCGCGGACGTGACCGAGGCATCGGCGCTCGCGAGCGAATCGTCCTCGACGTGAATCGCTCTGTCGGCGCCTCGCGCGAGCGCTTCCCTGATCACTTGCTGGATACGCGTGGGACCCGCCGCGCACACCACGACTTCACCGCTGTGCTTCTCTCGCAGTCGGAGCGCCTCTTCAAGCGCGTAGGCGTCAGGCTCGTTCAACTCGTAGCTGGCGTCCTGCTCGCGGATCCACGTGCGCGCGTCATTGATCCGAGGCTGCCACTCACGCGTGGGGACTTGTTTGATGCAGACGGCAATTTTCATTCAAGAGGACGCCTCGGTGCCTCGGTGTGTCGTGGTCATCAACTCTCAAATTTCTTGAAGAGCAGGGTGGCGTTGGTGCCGCCGAAACCGAAAGAGTTCGACAGGGCGTACTGAATCGGCATCTGCCGCCCGGTGTGGGGTACGTAGTCGAGATCGCACTCGTCGTCAGGGTTCTCGAGATTGATCGTCGGCGGAGCCACCTGGTTGTACACGGCAAGCGTCGAGATGCCGGCCTCGAGCCCGCCGGCGCCGCCCAGCAGATGTCCAGTCATCGACTTGGTCGACGACACCGCCAATTTGTACGCGTGATCCCCGAAGCACTTCTTGATCGCCATCGTCTCGAGACGATCGTTGTACGGAGTCGAGGTGCCGTGGGCGTTGATGTAATTGACCTCGTCGGGGCGAATCCCTGCCTTCCTGATCGCCATCTTCATGACGCGCACACCGCCATCGCCGTCCTCGGATGGCGCCGTGATGTGGTACGCGTCCGCCGACATCCCGTAACCGACAAGCTCGGCATAAATGTGAGCGTTCCTGCGACGGGCGAACTCGAGCTCCTCGAGGATCAGGACTCCCGCGCCCTCACCGATGATGAAGCCGTCGCGGTCGCGATCGAAGGGCCGGCTCGCCCCGCGCGGGTTGTCGTTACGGGTGGACAAGGCGCGCAGCGCCGCGAAACCCCCGAGGCTCATCGGCGTGATCGCAGCTTCCGAGCCACCGGCGATCATCGCCTCGGCATCGCCACGCCGGATGATCTCGAATGATTCACCGATGGCGTGCGCCGACGCCGAACACGCCGTGCACGTCGCAAGGTTCGGCCCCTTCGCCCCGAAGCGAATCGAAACGTGGCCCGAGGCAAGGTTGATGATGGCCGAGGGAATGAAGAACGGTGAAATCTTCCGTGGACCGCCCGCCAGCAGCGCGCTGTGTTCGCGCTCGATCGTCTGGAAGCCACCGATCCCCGAACCAATGAAGACACCAATGTCATTAGCGTTCGACTCGGTGATCGACAGCTTCGAATCGTCCATTGCGAATTGCGAGGCCGCGATGGCGTACTGAATGAAGACGTCCATCTTCTTGACGTCTTTCTTCTCGACGTAGTCGAGAGGGTCGAATCCCCGCACCTCGGCCGCGATTTGCGCTGCGTACCCAGTGATGTCGAACCTGGTGACTCGATCGACGCCGCTCGTTCCGCAGACGAGCGCTTTCCAGTTGGCTTCCGTTCCGATGCCGAGCGACGACACCAGACCGATGCCCGTGATGACGACGCGCCTGCTCAATCCCCCTCCGTTACTTCTTGCGCGCTATTTCTTACTCTTTGCGTGCGCCTCGATGTAGTCGATCGCTTCCTTGACTCGGGTGATCTTCTCGGCGTCCTCGTCGGGGATCTCGATTCCGAACTCTTCCTCGAACGCCATCACGAGCTCCACGGTATCGAGCGAGTCGGCTCCGAGGTCGTCGACAAACGACGCATCCGGTGTCACTTCTTCTTCATCCACGCCGAGCTGCTCGACGATGATGCTCTTCACCTTGTCTGAAACCGCCATTCAATCCTCCAGTTCGGTTGGTAGTTGGTGGTTGGTGGTTCGTGGTCTGTGGGGTCGCCCCATCATCCACCATCCACCGTCCATCAACCGAGCTACATGTACATGCCGCCGTTGACGGCCAGCACCTGACCTGTAATATACGCTGCCTCATCGGACGCGAGGAAGCACACCGCAGATGCAATATCCTGCGCCGTACCCAGGCGCTGCAGCGGAATCATCGAAATCCAGTCCGCCTGGGCTTTCTCCGCGACCGCCTTGGTCATGTCTGTCTCCACCAGTCCAGGAGCCACGACATTGACCGTGATATTTCGTGATGCCACTTCCCGTGCGAGCGCCTTGCTGAAGCCGATGAGTCCAGCCTTGGAGGCAGCATAATTGACCTGTCCCGGGTTGCCCATCTGCCCCACGACCGAACCGATGCTGATGATGCGCCCCGCGCGGCGCTTGATCATCGGCTTCAATACCGCATGGACGCACGTGAATGCGGCCGTCAGGTTCGTGGTGATGACCTCGTCCCATTCCTCGCGCTTCATCCGCAGCATCAGCTGATCGCGCGCGATACCGGCATTGTTCACCAGTACATCGATGCGGCCGTGCCGGGTCAGTACTGCTTCGACCAGCGTCTCAACCGAGCCACTATCGGTGACATCGAGCGACCCGGTTTCGGCGCTGCCCCCGGCGCGTTGAATGGACTCGACGGTTGCCGCCGCGTTATCAGCCCGCGCCGCAGCCACGATGTGCGCTCCGCGGCCGGCCAGCATCTCCGCGATACCCCGGCCAATGCCGCGAGACGCGCCCGTGACGATGACAACCTTCTGATTCAGATCGAACATGCCGCCATGACCGCATCGAGCTCGTCGGGCGAGTCGAAGTGCGTGATGCGCGCGTCGGAATGAATGCGCTTGATGAGACCGCCGAGCACCGTTCCGGGACCTACCTCAACATACGTGGTGACACCTTCTGACGCAAGACGACGAACGACCGCCTCCCACTGAACGGGCGACGACACCTGCCGAACCAGCGCGTCGATTCCTTCCCGGGCGGTGCGCTTCGGCTCGCCGTCGACGTTGGCGATCACCGGAATGCGAGGATCTTCAACGGTCAAGCCACGCAGCTCGGGCTCGAGCCGTTCCTCGGCGGGTTTCATCAGCGCGCAGTGAAACGGCGCGCTGACCGTCAGCGGGACCGCGCGCCTGGCGCCCAGCGCTTTCGCGCGCTCCGAAGCGCGACTGACAGCAGCGGCATGACCGGCGATGACGATCTGCCCACCGCCGTTGATGTTGGCCGGACTGACGACCTGTCCGTGTGCTGCTTCTTCGCAAGCCTGCCGCACGAGATCGAGAGTCGCGCCGACAATCGCCGCCATCGATCCTTCCCCGACGGGCACTGCTTCCTGCATGTAACGTCCGCGACGCCGCACGGTGCGTACGGCGTCGGCAAGCGCGAACGTTCCGGCGGCTACGTGTGCCGGGTATTCTCCAAGGCTGTGCCCAGCCACGAACGCCGGATGAATGCCTCTCGACTGCAGCACACGGCACGCCGCGACGCTCGCTGTCAGCATCGCCGGTTGCGTCACCTCGGTCAGGCCGAGGCGATCCTCGGGGCCCTCGAAGCACAGCGTGCTGAGCGTGCGCCTGACGTCACCGACGCCTTCGGCTTCACCGAAGGCGTCATCGGCTTCCTCAAATGCGGCGCGCGCTTCGGGGAACGATTCCACGAGCGCGCGTCCCATCCCGACTTTCTGCGCGCCCTGTCCGGGAAAGATGAACGCAATCACCTATGCAGCCTCACCAATCCCCTGCTCGACTCTCGCAATGAAATCACTCGTCGCCATCCGATATGCCATGGCCACCGCGTTTCTCACGGCGCGGGCTGACGAGCGGCCATGGGCAACGATGACCAGACCCGCCACACCGAGCAGTGCCGCACCGCCGTATTCCGAGTAATCCACCCGGCGGCGGAATCGCCGGAACGCGCGCTTCGACAGCAAGTACCCCACCTGGCTCGACAAGGTGCCCTGCAGCTCGTCACCGAGCAGCGCTTCGACCGTTTCGACAAGCCCTTCGCTCGTCTTCAGGACGATATTGCCGGTGAAACCATCGCAAACGACCACGTCCGCCACGCCGCTGTAGATCTCTCGCCCTTCGACGTTGCCGATGAAATTCAGCGACGACGCTTTGAGGAGCCGGTGCGCTTCGCGCGTCAGCTCGTTGCCTTTGCTTTCCTCTTCGCCGATCGAGAGCAGCCCGACTCTCGGGCCACTGACGCCGTGTGCCAGGCGCGCATAGACCGATCCCATCACGGCAAACTGCAGCAGATGCTGAGGCCGGCATTCCACATTGGCGCCGGTGTCGAGCAACACGGCAGGACGTTGTCTCGTGGGTATCGTCGTGGCAAGCGCCGGACGATCGACGCCGGCAACCATGCCGAAGGCGGCGTGCGCCGAGAGCACTGTGGCGCCGGTGTGCCCGGCGCTCACGAGCGCCGCTGCCTCGTGCCGGGCGACGCGGTCGGCCGCGACCCGCACCGATGAACGAGGCTTGCGCCGCACGGCCGACGCGGGCGACTCCGCCATCTCGATGACATCGGGAGCGTCGACGACTGCGATTCCAAGCGATCGCCAATCCGGGTAGGCGCGGAGGGCTTCCTCGATCTGCGCGGACCGGCCGATGAGATCGATTCCGGCGTCGAGATGGCGAGCAGCGGCAACGGCTCCGTCGACCACGACAGACGGCGCGTGGTCTCCACCCATCGCGTCGACGGCAATGCGAATCTGCAGTGCCCTACTCCCAGACTGCAGCGCGCGTCCTACTCTTCGTCGACCGCCCGGACCGGTCGCGAATTGTAGTAGCCGCAGTGCGGGCAGATGCGATGTGGCGCCTTGGGCTCCTGGCACTGCGGGCACAGGCCCGTCGTCGCGGCCCGCAACGCGTCATGCGTGCGGCGCTTGGCGGTGCGGGTCTTGGAGTGTCTGCGTTTTGGATTCGGCATAGTCGTGTCTAAGACACCGGGTGTGATTTTCGCAGGCGAGTAGAAATGAAAATCACACCCGGTGTCATTTCAATCCCTTCAGCGGCGCGAGCCGCGGGTCCTCCCACTGCGGAGTGCACTGGCACGTCCCGGTATTCAGGTTCGTCCCGCACTGCGAACAGAGCCCCGCGCATGCGTCCCGGCACAACGGTTTCATCGGCAGTGCCAGATAGAACTGCTCTCGCAACAGCTCGTTCAAGTCGATCTGATCGTCGCGGTAGTAGCTTGTATCGAGATCCTCGTCCGCTACCTCTCGTTCGTCTTCGACGGATAGCTCCGACGCTGGCAGATACCTGACGTCGATCGCTCCGTCGAACGGCATCCGGAACGGTTCGAGGCAACGGCTGCAAAGCAGCTCCAGCTCGGTCCGCACGTTCCCCACCAGCCGAAAGCGGTCCTTGTCCTTGTGAATCTCGAGATCCACCTGGACGGGCGCCACAATCCGGTATGCGTCGCCTTCCTGCTCGACTTCGTTCGGCGAAAACGTCCGGACGAACTGACTGACGGGCTGGCGATACCGGGTGAGATCCAGTTGCATGACCGGCGCCCCTCGCGCGAAATTCGCACCCTGGGCGACCTGTAATTATAACTGATTCCAGGCCATCGGCCCCACCCAGGGCTTGGGGATGAACAGGCGTTCGTAAAGAGAAACCGCAAAGCGGTCGCTCATTCCGGCGAGAAAATCCCGCGCCGCCACATCGAGCCCTTCGCTTGCGACAATCCGCTCATCGAGCAGGCCTTCTCCTGGGCGCTCGCGCACCCGCTCCCAGAGTCCGCCGAGGATGCCCGTGGCTTTCTTGAACTCGGCGGTCGCGACTTCGTTCTCGTAGACCGCCTCGAACAGGAAGGCCCGCATCCGAAGCGTCGCCGACAGCACGGCATCACTCATGCGAATCTCGGTCAGGTTTCCATTCTGGGTTTCCGTGACGACGTCCTTCACCATTCGCGCGATGCGCGCGGACGAGGTCTTGCCGAGGATCTCAACAGCATCTGCCGGAAGGTCATCGTCCTGCATGACGCCGGCCCGCACGGCATCATCGATGTCATGGTTGACGTACGCGATGAGGTCAGCCACCCGCATGATCTGCCCTTCCAATGTTGCTGACCGCTTGGAGGGGTCGAGGCCAACCGGCGAACCCTCCTTGCCCTTGGAATGGCGGCCGATGCCATCACGAACTTCCCAGGTCAGGTTCAGGCCGCGCCCATCGTTCTCGAGGACATCGACGACACGCAGACTCTGCTCGTAGTGTCTGAAGCCGCCGGGGACGAGAGAGTCGAGCACACGCTCGCCGGCATGTCCGAACGGCGTGTGGCCCAGGTCGTGACCGAGAGCGATCGACTCGGTGAGCTCCTCGTGAAGGCGAAGAACCTTGGCAATGGTGCGGGCGATCTGCGACACCTCCAGCGTGTGCGTCAGTCGCGTTCGATAGTGGTCGCCCTCCGGGGCGAAGAAGACCTGCGTTTTATGCTTCAGCCGGCGAAACGCCTTTGAATGGATGATGCGATCCCGGTCGTGCTGAAACGCCGGCCTCACATCGTCTTCGGGCTCGCTGGTGAGTCGGCCGCGCGACTCCGAGCTCTTGGCCGCCTGCGGAGCGAGCGTCTCGCGTTCGCGCTGTTCGAGAGCTTCACGAATGCTCGACAACGATCTTCTCCATTACTCGACCAGGACGTTCATGGCATTACGAACGTGCACCTACGATCTCATTCAGAAAACTTGTTCCGTGGGCAAGAGGACCGACGCCAAAGTTGTCCGCCAGCGTCTGACCGAGATCGGCAAAGGTCTGGCGAGTTCCCAGATCGACTTCGGCGCGCACCCTCGAGCCGGTCAAAAGAATCGGGACGTACTCACGCGAGTGATCGGTGCTCGGCGTCGTCGGATCGTTGCCGTGGTCTGCGGTAATGACGAGCAGGTCGGAGTCGCGCAGAGCGCTCAGCACGTCCTCGAGGCGTTCATCGAATCGCTCGAGGTTGGCCGCATAGCCGTCCACGTCGTTCCGATGGCCGAACTGCGCATCGAAGTCGACGAGGTTGATGAAGATGAGACCTTCGCCCTGTTCGTGAACGACCTCCATCAGGTGGTTGAGCCCGTCAGCATCACTCCGGGCCGGGATGGCGCGATCGATGCCCCGGCCCGCGAAGAGGTCGCGAACCTTCCCAATCGAAACGACTGGGATCCCGCGCCGCGTCAACAAGTCCAGCAGAGTGTCGCCTGGTGGCGTCACCGCGTAATCATGCCGGTTGGCGGTGCGGCGAAACGCGCCAACTGATCCCACGAATGGTCGAGCGATCACTCGACCGACGTGCAACGGAGCGACCATGTCGAACGCGATTTCACAGATCCGGTACAACTCGCTGACCGGGATCACATCTTCATGAGCGGCAATCTGGAAGACGCTGTCGGCAGACGTGTACACGATCGGCCTGCCCGATTGCATGTGCTCGGCTCCCAGGCGGTCGATGATCTCGGTCCCTGACGCCACCACATTGCCGAGCGTCTGCCGGCCGATCCGCTGTTCGAAGTGATCGATGACCTCCGGCGGGAAGCCGTGCGGGAAGGTGGCGAACGGTTGCTGCAGGACAATCCCCATCATCTCCCAGTGTCCCGTGACCGAGTCCTTGCCGGCTGACGATTCCGCCATTCGGCCGTACGCCGATGGGCGATCGACGCGGCCGCGCGCGCGCGCGCCGGCGCCTTCTCCGAGATCGACCAGGCGGCCGAGGCCGAGCGAACGCAGATGCGGGATGCGCAGTCGAACGTGGCGGGCAATATTGCCCAGCGTGTTGCTGCCCTGATCGCCGTAAACCGACGCGTCCGGCAGCTCGCCGCAGCCGACGCTGTCGAGCACGATCAGCACAACGCGAGGAAAAGGAGTCAGGTGAGAGACGTCTCGATCGTCGCGATGGCGTGTTTGAACGCCATGTGATCCTTACCGTCGACGTCGAAGACGACGACGAACTTGTCGAAGTTCTTGATGCGCGCTTCGAAGTAGCGTCCATCCATCAGGTGGATCGTCACCATGGCCCGGTTCCGTCGTGCGTGATTCAGAAAGACGTCCTGGATGCTCGGCTGTGCGGCCGACGACGCACGGGGTTCAGTGACCTGGGACATCAGGGAGCGTCTCCTCGCGAACGAAATTGGCCTTGGGAGATGTCTGGCGTGCACAGACCTCGAACTGCAAGCGCATCGCGAACGCGCTGCACGGTCTCCGGGCGCTCGCCCGGCCCCTCGAACCAGATAAGGTTAGGCTCTTTGCGAAACCAGATCAACTGCCGGCGCGCGTATCGGCGGTTCTCTTGGACGATCAGCGCGCGTGTCGCGCTCTCGTCTCGCACGCCGCGCAGCAACTCCATGATCTGACGATAGACCAGACCACCGAATGGGCGGGCGTCCGGAGGTACACCGCGCGCGAGCAACCCGCGCACCTCATCCACGATCCCGCGCTCGAACTGCTGATCGACGCGACGCGCCACACGTTCGGCCGTCAGCGCAGGCGGAAGCTTGAGCGCAAGCGCAATCACCTCGCAGTCCGCGATGCGCGAAACGGTCGCGGCAAAGTGCGCGGTGAGCGGCTTGCCACTGGCGAAATACACTTCGAGTGCTCGCACCAGTCGCTTTAGGTCTCTCGGCATGATCCGTTCAGCCGATCCCGGATCCACAGACTGCAGGAGGCGATGGAGGCGTTCCGGTCCCTTGCGCTGGGCCACTCGGTCAAGTCGCCTCCGGATTTCTACGTGGGCGCCGGGGCCGGGAAACAATCCCCTTGTGAGCGCTCGATAGTAGAAACCGGTTCCCCCGACAAGAACTGGAAGTCTTCCTCGGCGATGAATGTCGCGAATCGCGCGGTCGGCATCTTCGGCGAAGCGCGCTGCCGTATACACGTCGGTCGGATCGGCGATGTCGATCAGATGATGTGGAATGCCTCGCCGCTCCTCGACCGGCAGCTTGTCGGTGCCGATGTCGAAGCCTCGATAAACGGCGGTGGAGTCGCAGTTGATGATTTCGCCGTTCAGCGACTCCGCCACCGCCAGGCTGAGGGCGCTTTTCCCTGACGCGGTCGGGCCCAGGATCGCGAGAACTTTCTCAGACAATCTTCACGAAGACGTACACAGTCAATGCCACGAGGAGAATGATGAGACCGAACTGCTGGCTTCTTGTCGGCACGAGCACATCCTGAGCGGAATCAGTTCGGTGGCTGCTCGTTGTAATAGAACGTGACGGTGAAGAACGCCTGCGGGTCGGGATACTCGGGCGGCAGCGGCTCGGTTGGATTCGACCCGAGAATGGCGTTGTTGGCCGCAAGGTTGAAAGCGTTGACGTCCGATGGCGCCACGACGGCAATGTCGGTGATGCGGCCGTCCTTGTGAATGTTGAACTGCAGTACGACTCGGCCCCGGAAGGTCATCGCCGCGTACGGGACGAACCAGTTGCGCCGCACCTGCGCGACGAAGCGACGCAGCCAGGGACCGAACTCCACGCCCTTGGTGTCGAACTGGATCGTGGCGCCGGGGTCGTTCAATCCCCCCTGAGGGTTGTTGAACGTTTCGTTCTGCACGTACCGTTCAAGGTTTTTCAGGGCATCACCCAGCGCGCCCGGCGCAGGTCGCGATGTCGTCGGCGAACGCTTGGCGCCGGTGTCGGCCGGCGGTAGCGTGCGCGCCACCTGTTCCGCCGGATCGGGGGCAGGAGGCTGCGTGTCTGGCTTCACCTCCGTCTCAGCCCCACGCGCCTGCTCCGGCGGCGTCGCCTCGACGCGCTCTGGTGAGTTGCCACGCGCGAAGGGCAGCGGATTCTCCGGTTTCGCGGCTCGCTCACGCGCTTGCGCCCGCCTGTTGATGTCCGACAAGTCGACCTTCGGCTTCGGTTGTGGCGCCTCGAGATCCACCCGTGGCTGGACGAACACGAAGCGGCGCTGGTCCCGCTCCTGTTCCTGCAGACGAAGCATTTCCTGGCGGCGGGCCTCGAGCTCCTCGGGGCTGGCCTCAAACAGGTGAAGAGGGGGACCGAACTGCAGCCAGGCAATGATGAGCACGTGCACTATCACCGACAGCAGCACACCATCCCGCCTCGGGAGGGCGCTGCCGACGACGGCCTCATCTTGGTACCGATCCTCGAAGTCGAAATGTATCAATGATCTGAGGCGAATTATATCAATCGGGCCGAGTCAGCAGCTATCCGTTGTTGCCCGGTTGTATCGGTTGATCCTTCACTGCTGCATACAGATAGACGATTCCCAGGGTGAGCGGGACGGCTCGGACATCGGCAAACCCCGAATGTCTCAGGAGTGTCACGAACTCGTCTGGCGGCGGAAAAGCGCCGACTGAAGCAGGCAAGTACGAATAGGCCGCTGAGTGACCGGAGATGGCCCGCCCGATCATCGGCAGGACTCGAGTGAAATACCACCGGTAGAGCGCCGCGAGCCCGGGAATGCGCGGCACGCTGAACTCGAGTATCGCCAGACGCCCACCGGGCTTGAGCACACGTGCCAGCTCCCTGCACGCAACATCGGTTTGCTGCACGTTGCGCACGCCAAAGGCAACCGTTGCGGCATCGGCCACACCGTCGGGCGCCGGAATCCGCATCGCGTCTCCACGAACCAGCGTGATGCGCCGCTCTTCACCGGCGTTCCGGATCTTCTGCAGCCCCAGGGCCAGCATCGCCCCGGCGAAGTCGACACCGAGCACTCGGGCTGCGGTTGCGCGAGAGTCCGCGCTGGAACCACGACGCGCCTCGAGCGCCACATCCGCCGTGCCGGTGCAGACGTCGATCAGCGTCTCGCGTCCCGTGAGCTCGAGTGAGGCGATCATCCGGGTGCGCCAGCGTCGATCGATGCCGGCGCTGAGAAGGTGATTCAGCAGGTCGTAGCGCGGTGCGATCGCGTCGAACATCCCGGCGATGCGATCTGGTGTCTTGTCAGGAGCGGCCATCTACCCGATGTACAACGCCAGGGCGGTCACCGCGAAATACACGATGCCGACCCACCCATTAAGATCGAATGCTTTCTTCACCTGCGACAGATCGTCATCGCTGACGAGCGACTGCTCGTAGGTCAGCAGCGTCGCCACAATCGCGACGCCCGCGAGGTACAGCGGCGGCAGATCGGCAGCCCACCAGAGCGAGGCCATCACAATGACGGTTGCGAGGTGCATCAGCCTCGAGATTCGAATGGCGTTGGACACTCCATAGGTCGCGGGAATCGAGCGCAGGCCGTGGCGGCGATCGAAGTCGACGTCCTGACACGCGTAGAGAATGTCGAACCCGCCGACCCACAGCCCGATGGCGAGGCCAAGCAGCCAGGGCTCGCCGCCTCCGCGTCCACCCGCCGCCATCCATCCACCGACCGGTGCCACCGCAAGCGCCAGGCCGAGGAACATCTGCGTATACGTCGTGAAGCGCTTGGCCAGCGAATACCAGAACACGATGAGCAGCGCGACTGGGGCCAACGCCAGGCACAGCGGCGATAATCGCGACGCCGCAAAGACGAAGACGATCGAGGCCACGATCACGAACGCGGTCGCCTCTGGCTTCGACAACAGACCTCGCGGCAACTCGCGCATTGCCGTACGCGGATTGAGTGCGTCCATTTGCGCATCGACCAGGCGATTGAATCCCATCGCCGCGCTCCGCGCGCTGACCATGCACACGACAATCCAGGCGACCTGCGACCACGAAAACGGCTGCTCGCGCCAAGCCAGCAGTGCCCCGGTCAGCGCGAACGGCAGCGCGAACACCGAGTGGCTGAATCGCACGAACGACAAATATGTTGCTAGCTTGCGCATGCCTGCCTGTTAACTCCCAACCTCCAACTCCCAACGCCCATACATCTCCTCTCGCTTCGCATCAGCAATGGCTTATGGGGAAGTTGGAATTTGGGAGTTGGGAGTTGACATCAGCCACTGTATCGCAGACGGCTGGATGCCAGACACCAGGTATTCCTCCACGTCGCTCACGCCTTCGGGTACGCGGACGGCGATGAGCGCGGCTCGTTTGCCCGGCTCGATGCTGCCGAACTGGTCACCAAAACCGAGCGCGCCAGCGCCGGTCAGCGTCGCACTGCGCAGGAGAGTTCGCGCCGGCACCTTCGGCGCAATCCGCCGCGCCTCGGCGAGCTCGCTGAACATATTCAGATCGTCGACGCTGGCCAGACTGTCCGTGCCGAACGCGACCTCTACGTCCATCGCGTAGAACGCCTCGAGCGGCGGCGACCCGACGCCGACGTATCGATTGCTACGCGGGCACGATACCAGCGTCACGCCCAATGTGCGCAGGCGATCCAGGTCAGCGCCATCGAATTGCACCCCGTGCACCGCGAGCATTGACGCCGTCAGCAGTCCCATCTCGGCGAGGTACTCCACAGGAGACGATTGCGGCGCCTCCCACTGATCGTTCCAGACGCCGAGATCCTCGAGGAGGGTTCGCCAGGGCCCTGCGCCACTTTTCAAGAACTCGACTTCTTCCGGAGACTCACCGAGGTGAACCGTCGAAACGGTGGGAGCATGCGCATCGAGATCGCGCCGAATGGCGGCAAAGAGCGCAGGCGACACCGAATAGGGCGCGTGCGGAGCAAGACTCAGTCGAATGTCCTGATCCTCTGCGATCGCATCGTATGCGACCGCATCGTATGCGACCGCATCGTCTGCGACCGCACCGCCCGCGACCGCATCGATGGCCCGTCGCGCACTCGCAACCTGCTCGTCGACGTCGACGCCACCGAAGCCAATCAGCTCATGAAATACATGCGCCGGCATCCCCGCGTCAGCTAACGCGGAGACCGTGGCGAGCGTGTTCGTCACGTCACCCACGAGCGCTGTTCCAGTCGCGCGGGCCTCCTGAATTGCCTGCGCTGCCGCGCGCAGAATCGCCGCGTCATCGATCGAGGACCGCTCTTGCCGGGCGGCAAGCATCGGGCGCACCCAGTCGAGAAAACGTGCGGCGGGAGCAATGCGACCGCGCAGGTACGAGAGCTCGAGATGCGTATGGGCATTCACGAGCCCTGGCAGCACCACCGCTCGACCGAGCGCCACATCCGCGTCGCTCTTCCCAGGCGCGACCGAGACGATCCGCCCGTCGTCGAGCGTGACAACTCCCCCGTCGAGCGGCGCGTCCGATATCGGCAGAATCCAGTCGGCTGAAAAACTAGTCAAGGGCTCACGAGCAGGACATTCTGGTTCGAAGCCGAAAAACGGCCAATCACTGCCCCAGTCGCAGTTGCTTGCCGTGGCGGCTTCTCGCCTCGTAGTTCCTCAGTTCGTCGGGCACGGACCCGTCCGCGTCAGCGCGCGCCGTCGCCAGCGCCAGCATGCGTGGCACGTCGCGTTCGCGGAAAATCGGCTCCCCGAGGATCTCGTAATGCATGTTCCGACGCTTGGCAACGAACCCGGCATCCTCGATGTTGACGACGATCTCGAGCTCGTCCATGCAGTACGAAGCGCCTGCGGCGCGCACGACGTTCTCTTCGATCATCACGCTGCCCATGTCGTTGGCGCCGTAGGCGAGGCTCAACTGGCCAACCTTCCCGCCCTGCGTCACCCACGACGCCTGCAGGTTGTCGAAGTTGTCGAGCAAAATGCGCGCTAACGCAAGTGTCCGCAGGTAGTCGACGCCGGTTTCCTCGAACCCGCCGTGCTCGGTATGTTCCGGCTGATAGCTCCACGTGATGAACGCCGTGAAGCCGCCCGTCTCGTCCTGAAGATCGCGGAGCCGCATCATGTGCTCGATGCGCTCTTCCTCGGTCTCGACCGTTCCATACATCATCGTCGCCGTCGTGCGCAGCCCGGCCTGGTGCGCCTGACGCATGATGCCGATCCACTCGTCCGACGACGCCTTGCTGTAGCAGTTCAGCAGCTTCCGTACGCGATCGACCAGGATCTCGGCGCCGCCACCGGGGATGCTGTCCAACCCCGCTGCCACCAGCCGCTCGATCACGTCCTTCGTCGGGATCTGATTCAACCTGGAGATGTGCAGGACCTCAGGCGGCGACAGCGCGTGCAGCTTGAAGTTGGGATAGCGCGCCTTGACCGCGCGGAACAGATCCTCGTACCACTGGATCGGCAGATCCGGGTTGTGGCCGCCCTGCAGAAGGAGCTGATTCCCACCGACGGCGATTGTCTCGTCGATCTTGTGGAAGATCTCTTCGAAGCCGAGCACATAGCCTTGGCTTGATCCGACCGGACGGTAGAACGCGCAGAAGTTGCAACGCGCGACGCAGATGTTCGTGTAGTTGACGTTGCGGTCGATGATGTAAGTAACGACGCCTTCAGGATGCTTTCGCACGCGGATGGTGTCGGCCAGGCGACCGAGCACATGGGTGGGCGCTTCTCGATAGAGTGCGAGTGCTTCGGCTGCCGACACCCGGCCGCCCTGCATCACCTTCGCAACGATCGACTCGACCATGCTCAGAAAAACTCCAGCGTTCGTCGGCGGGGCCCGAGACCCATCTCGGCGGCGTAATCGAGAAACATCTGGAGTCCTGCCGCTTCTTCCGGACCGAGGCCGTATTTCACATTATCCCTTAGATAGATTGCGGCCCGCGCCGCGCGGGTGGTATCACCCGCTCCGTACTCTTCGGCGATCGCTTTTCGTGCCGCAACCCCGTCAGCCTGCGCCTGCTGAAGCGCGCGTACCACCCCGTCATCGATCCCCGCAGGGCGACCGGTCCAGGCCGCGTAGATGAACGGCAGTCCCGTCATCTGGTTCCACGCTTCTCCGAGGTCGATTTTCCGCAATCCGAGCGCTTCGTGGTCGGCGTCGAAAGCAGGATCACCGATGAGCAGGCCGGCGTCACACGCCGTCGTCATCGCCGCGAGATCCGGACCGTGCGGCACGAAGCTCGGAGCGATGTGGAAATAGTGACGGCACAGCACCTGAATCAACGTCACGGACGTCCTCGAGCTGGTGTCGAGCGCAACGTGACGGACATCCTCGATCGGTTTCCTGGTGTAGAGCGCGACCGATGCGACAGGTCCACGCGATCCGATTCCGACACCAGGAACGAACCGGTATTCCTCCGAGTGCAGATACTCGATCGACGGGATCAGTCCCAGATCGACACTGCCTTCGTGAAGCAACGACGCGCAGACGGACGGGACGTCGTAACGCACTCGCCAACGGTCATGATCGCGATCCAGAGCCCACGTCAACGGTCGCGCGTTGAGGTATCCGACCGCCCCGATCCGAACCATCACAGCAGGTTGAACCAGCCGTCACGCTCGACCGGCAAAAGCCCCGCTGCTTCGACATTACGCTGAATCTCCGGCAACGGCGCTCGCCTCCGCCCTTCCGGCGCGTCGTCAGATGGCGACACGCCATCGATATCGTCGGCCCCGAACGTGAGCGCGACCTGCGCCAGCTTCGGACCGTATCGCCGCCAGTCCACCTGAATCGACGGGACATTTGGCGCGGCAAGGCGCGCCAGTGCCACCATTTTCACGTCCTCGTACCCGGTGGTCGGCCTGAACGCGGAGAGCGACATCGGCAGCGGATTGATCGACTGAACGATGCCGTGGACATCCTGGAGAGCGGAGGCCGCGATCAACAAGGCTGTTCGCTCATCGGCCGGAGCCTTACCGATCGTCAAACGCAACTGCCGGAATCCCGCGTCCTTCGCGCTCATTGCGGCGAAACCGGGGTCGCCGACGTGATCGAGCGGTAACTCCGCGATCGCATCGAGTCCCGCGTTTTTGAGTCGCGTCAGTACTTGCCGGAGCGGCGCGGCCGCTGCCCACCTGTCAACATCGACCCACGAAAAACCGGCAACGGTACGATCCCCCGAAATGCTTTTCGTCTTCTCAATGGCTGCCACCGCGCTCTCGATGTCGGCAGGCGATCCCGTCAGCCGCACTTCGCGCGCCGCCGCCGGGACGCCCGCGACGTCGGGCCGATCGAAGGCGAACTCTGCGACTCGCAGAAACGTGACGCGTCTGTCGCGCAACCGTCGACGGAGCGTATCGGCAAGCATCCCCAACGAGAGAATGTCCGGCGTCGTCGCCAGGTCGTGGATCTCCTCCGGAGTCAGCCGGTCGCCTCGGGCGATCCGATCCATGTAGAGATCGAATGTGGTCGATGTAGTCATGTCGCTCGATTCTGAAACCCGGCGGGTCTAAGGACCCGCCGCTACGTTGCGCTCTCCATCGCCTGTGCTACTCGCGTGGCGAGGGCGAGTGCATCTCGACCGGCCCGTCCGCTCACGCCCGGCTCTCTTCGATGCCGGACGGCCGCGACGAAATCTGCCAGCTCCGCGCGCAGCGGCTCATCACGCTGCACGTCGAGTTTTCCCCCCTCGATCCGTGGACGGCCATTCTGCGCCACCAGCCGGTAGATTTCAGCCTCCTGCGAGGCATAGTCCACCGAGACATACGATTCACGCTGAAAGAATCGGACCTTGCGGACCTTGTCGCGGCTGATCCGGCTGGCCGTCACGTTCGCGATACAGCCCGATGCGAATCGCAGCCGCACGTTGGCGATGTCGGTGCGCGGCGTCAGCACGTTCACGCCGACAGCTTCAATTGATGTGACCTCCGACTTGACCGACGTCAACAGCAGGTCGAGGTCGTGAATCATCAAGTCGAATATGACGTCGATGTCGAGGCTGCGCTCGGGAAATGTGCCGAGCCGATGGACTTCGACAAAACGCGGGTTCGACACCAGCGGCAGCGCCGCCACCACGGCCGGGTTGAATCGCTCGGTGTGCCCGGCGGCGAGCACCACTCCGCGACGAGCAGCCGCCTCGATTAATCGGTCCGCCTCGTTCAGCGATGATGCAAGCGGCTTCTCCACGAGCACCGACACGCCGGCATCCATCAGCCGCATCGCGACATCGAGATGGGACACCGTCGGCACAGCGACCGTCACCGCGTCCAATCGATCGAGCGGGAGATCGCGCAGCTCGGTAAAGGCGGGTGCTCCGAATCGCGATCCGATTTCCCCGGCACGACCCGGCTTGGTATCGACAATCCCGGCGAGATCGACATCGCTCATGCCCGCGAGAAGGCGGGCGTGATGTTGTCCAAGGTAGCCGACGCCGACGACGGCCACGCGAAGCTTGTCGCTCATGTCGTGACGACGTCGGCTTTCTCGCGTCCGACGATGGCAATGCCCGCTTCGTTGGCGGACGCGAAGACGGCATCACCGTCGAGCACCAGCGTTTTTCCGGCATCGATCGACAGCGCGGTGGCGCCAGCCACACGCATTGCCTGAATCGTCGCAAACCCGACGACGGGAACGTCGAAGCGCATGTCCTGCTTTGGTTTCGCGACCTTGACGATCCTCACACCGGGACCGGCCAGATGACCGGCGCGGGCGATCACTTCATCGGTGCCTTCCATCGCCTCGACTGCCACGACCGCCTGGTGCTTCACCGCGATCGTCTGACCGATGTCGAGCCCGGCAATCACATCCGCCATGCGATAGCCGAACGTGAAGTCCTGCTGCTCGTCTTCGCTCGGCGCTCGTCTCGTCAGCACTCCTGGTTGCGCGAGCAACGGAGTCAACAGCGTGGTGGAATCAATGAGCTCGATGCCGTTATCGCTCATCACTGCGGCGACGGCGCTAATCAGGCCGTCGGTGTTCCGGGAGGTCAGCTTCCTCAGCGCAGAGACGAACGTCAGATCCGGGATGATGCCGCCGAAGATCTTCGTGTGCTTGACCTGACCTGCCATGACGGCCCGAGTCGCTCCGGCCTCGCGCAGCAGGCGGATGCACGTCCCGAGTTGGCCGAGCGAGATCCAGTGGATCGGCGCCTCATGCCGCCTGGCGGCGTCATTCAGCTCGGAAAAAGCCTCTTCCTTCACGGCAACGATCGTGACGTCGTGACCCAGGGCGCGAGCGGCGTCGAGGACGAGAAACGGGAATCTGCCGTTGCCGGCAATCAAGCCTAAAGTCACGCTACTCACTTGGCGGGAAAACGAATTCCTTCTCCACGAGAGTTCGTCACGCCGAGGCACCGAGGCACAGAGACTCCAAAGAATCTTCTCGGTGCGACGTCACTCATCGGCCACCAGTTCCTCAGCACGGCGAGTCGGCCTTCTGAGAATCACGCCGCGTTGCGAGGTACGAATGAACTCGACCAGATAGCGCACCTCGGGAGCGGATAACGATTCGTCCTGCTCGATCTGCTGAAGCGCCTGGGTGGTATTGAGCTTCGATTGCAGGAGGTAACGATAAGCCAGTTTGAGCTGGCCGATGGTGTCGACGGTGAAGCCGCGGCGCGACAAGCCGATCGAATTCACCCCGAAGACGCGCGCCGGGCGACTGCCGATGGTGCGGCCAAACGGCAGCGCATCCTTCGTCACGACGGAATACCCGCCGATGAATCCATAGCGGCCCACGCGGCAGAACTGATGGACCGCCGAACCGGCGCTGATGTTGGCGAAGTCCTCGACGCCCACGTGACCACCAAGCGTGGCGTGCGGCCCGAAGATCGTCCCGCTTCCGACATGACAGTCGTGGGCGACGTGCACATAGGCCATGAACAGGTTGTCATTGCCGATCGTGGTCTCGCCGCCACCGCCAGCGGTGCCGCGGTTGATCGTGACGAACTCGCGAAAGACATTGCGGCGTCCGATGCGCAGCGCCGTCGCCTCGCCCTTGTACTTCAGGTCCTGCGGAGCGAGCCCGATCGACGCCATCGGGAAGATCTGCGTTTCGTCCCCGATGTGGGTTCGACCATCGATGACGACCGAGGCGCCGATGCGGCAGTGTTTGCCGATCCGAACCTCGGGGCCGATCATCGCGTGCGGCCCGATGGTCGTCCCTTCGCCGATCTGCGCCGAAGGATCGACGTGAGCTGTCGGATCTACCGCCGCGGCGCCTGAATCGATGGCGATCAGCAGCTTTGCCTCGGCAACGACCTGCTCGTCCACATAGGCGGCCGCCTCCACGCGGGCCAGACGCGACCGCGACCGGGTCAGAGCGACCTCGAGGCGGAGGCGATCACCAGGGACCACGCTGCGACGGAACTTGGCGCTGTCGACGCCGCGAAGGAACGCCCGTGCGGTCAGAGGCGCCCCTGCGCGGTCGAGAACGAGGACGGCCGCAACCTGCGTCAACGCCTCGATCATCAGCACGGCGGGCATCAAGGGAGAGCCAGGGAAATGCCCTTGAAAGAATTCCTCTCCCACGGTCACATTTTTCATCGCCACGAGTCGGTTCCCCGGCTCGTGCTCGAGCACTGCGTCGATCAGATACGACGGGTATCGGTAGTAGACGCGCCCGAGGAGCGCCGCAAGCTTACTTCCCAAACTCGCTTGTGTTGGTGATGCTTCCACCATTCATCCTTCATGAGACCGGCCATCTTCGAGCTAGAGGTTGGCCAGAGGCAACCGACACAAGCGGGCTGAAGTGTAAGGGCACGCCACATGCCTCTCCCTGGTAGCGGGATCGCTGGTTATTTCGCAGGCGCCGGCGCTGGCGCCGGTGGCGGTGCGGGCGCTGGAGCCGCCGCGGCTCCGCCTCCGCCGTCGAAGGCCTGAATGACTTCAGCGGTCAGGTCCATCCCCGGTTCCGCCCAGATGAGTCCGCTCTGCGACGCGTTGAATACGAAGTGCACCTGTTTCTGCTTGGCGACCTTGTCGATGACAGGAGTCAGCTTCCGGTTGAAATCCTGCTCGACCTGCTCGGCAAGCTGCTGCACGTCCTGCTGCGCGTCCTCAGTGAACCGCTGCAGGTCACGTTGCTGACGATCGATGTCGGCCTGCAATTGTGCGCGCGCCGAGTCGCTCAACACGCTGCCACCCTGTTCGAGCTTCTGCTGGGCGCTCTGCAGCGCCTTGTTCTTCTCCTGCAGCTCGCGCGACTTCTGTTCCTGCAGAACCTTGATCTTCTCGGCGGCCGCTCTGCCTTCGACCGATGCGGCCGCCACAGCCTGCACGTTCACGTACGCGTACTTCATCCCGTCCTGGAAGCGGGGCTTCAACTCCACGGGTGGCGCGGGAGCCGCTGGCGCCGGCTTCTGTCCCGGTCCAGCCAGGGGCGGCGCCGGCGCTGGCTTCTGCCCGGCAGGGGCAGCCGGCGCCGGGGTCGGTCGAGGAGCGGCAGGAGCCGCGGGAGCCTGGGCGTACGCTGCACCGGCAGCAATCAACGCACTGAACGCCACAGCAAAGGCAAACACTCTCATTACTCTCGGTCCTTTCGATGCTGATCGCGCCGCCGCATGAGGGCTCGTGATCCGCCAACTTCCTGAACGAAGCTCTTGAATTTTACTCGACCAACCGACGCCAAGTAAGATGATCGTACGCCTGCCGCCTGTACCCAGGAGACTTGCCAGTTGATGCGCTACTTCCTGACGTTTTTGGTCCCGCTTGTTGCCACAGTTACATTGGCCGGATGCGGCTCGGACAACAACATCAATGTCCCGACCACGCCGACAACGCCGACTCAGATCACCGTAACGTTCAGTGGAACACTGAACGTGAACGGCGCCGCCACGTATAATTTCCCGGTCGAACGCGCCGGGCAGGTGTCGGCGCAAATCAAAGCGCTCTCGGACCAGGCCGCCACGATCGGCCTCAACCTGGGCACCTGGAACGGTCAATCCTGCGCGATCATCATCGCGAATACCAACGCCGTCCTGAACACAACGGTGATTGGCACGGCCAGTACGTCCGGCAATTTCTGCGTCTGGCTCAACGATGTCGGCAAGCTCACGGCCGGAGTCGACTACTCCGTCGACGTGACGCATTTCTGATCGCGGCTCGGCCACCGACCTCGGGCCGGGTCCTCGCCTGTGGACCCGGCGCACCAAAGGCGGTCCGTCGTAATCAGAATGTCGTTCCCACCGCAAACCTGAACGTCGTCTCCTTCGCCGGACGAAGATTGTTGTCCAGTACTCCTCCACGCGACGGATTCCACGCGTAGATCAACCGGAACGGCACATTCAATACGGGCATGAAGAAACGCAGCTCGACACCCGTGGATGTCTTGAAGGCGTGAGTCCTTCCGATCTCGAGCGTCTGCACTCCCGGCGCGCTCGGGTCGACGAGCGAAGAGGTCGCAAACGGATCGACGAGCGGCGGCGGGGTCGGTGCCCGCACTTCGAGCAGTGGCTCCGTCCACGAGAACGGCTGACCGAAGTCCTTCACCTGACCGGCGTCGAAGAAGGTGACGATGCGGACCTGGCTCATGATCGAGATGAGGTACTCGGCGTTGAACAGCAGGCTCTTGTTGCCGCCGAGCACGACGAACGATCCGGGCACACTCGGGCCGATGGATCGGATGTCGAAGCCGCGAACACTGTATTCACCACCGAGGAACAACCGCTCGAAGACCGGCAGGAAGTCCGTCTTGCCCAGCGGCGAAATGTATTCGGCCAACGCGCGGAACCCGACCGAGGTCCGCGGCAGGTGCTTGAAGAAGAAGATCGCCTCGCCTCGCGGTTTGTAGAACTGTGTGTTGCCACCGAGAACGGCCAGATCCAGTGACGCCGTCAACCGCTTCCCCGTATTCGGGAAGATGGGGTTGTCGACGGTGTTGTGAACGATGCTCGGAGTGACCTTGCTGACCGAGCGTTCGCCGCCCTGGCCGATGAGCAGCGAGTCGTACACGAACGGATTGCGGCGCAGCACTTCGATCTGCGTCGGCGTCAGCTGCGACAGATCCTTCAGCGACGAGATCGTCTGACAGCCGGTCGGCCGAACGATGCAGGACGTATCGAAGAGCGCCTCGTTCAAGTCGGTCATGCGGACTTTCTCGAACGAGTAGTTCATGAACATACGCGTGAAGTCGGCAACCGGGAAACCGAAGACCAGGTTGAGCCCGCGTGACTTCTGCGTGTAATAACCGATGTACTGGAGCGACCGGTTGTAGACGTCGAACCCGCCGGTGATGTTGCGGTCGAAGAGGAACGGCTCGGTGAACGCGAGCTGGTAGTTCTGCGCTCGATCGCCAGCCTGCACTGACAACGTCAGGCTTTCGCCACGGCCGAGGAAGTTGGACGTCTGGAACCCGAGCTGACCGAAGAAGCCCTCGTACTGCGAGACGCCGGCGCCGAACGTCAGCTGATTCCGGTTCTGCTCCTCGAACTTCAATGTGACGTCGACGTTGTTTTCCTTGTTGGGCGTCTTCTCGACGTGCATGTCATGGTCGTCGCCCTTCAGTTCTTTGAAGTACCCAAGCTGGTTCAGGCGACGGACGCTGTACTTGAGCGCCTCCGTGTTGAAGATGCCACCTTCGACCAGCCGCATCTCGCGCCGAATCACGTTGTCGCGGGTGGTCGTGTTCCCGGTGAACGTGATGCGATTGACGAAGTACTGCGGCCCTTCGTCGATGCGCATGGTGATGTCGACGCTAGGTGGCGTGCCTGCCTTGGGATTCGCCTTCGCTTTCGCGGCAGCGGCGGGATCCGGCGTCGTGACCTCGGCGAGCGCGGCCGGCACTTGCGCGGCCAGTGTCCGTTCAGGCCTGCTCGGATCGTCGCTGTAGGCGAGCATCGGGAACGGAGTGAACTCCATGTACCCGGCCCCGCCGTAGATTTCCTGCGCCTTCTTGTTGCCGTCCTGCAGCACCTTGCGGCTGTACCAGTCGCCGGGCGCAATCTTGTACAGCGACTTCAGTCCTTCGCTGCGAACGACCTTGTTGCCCTCGAAGTTCAGCGTACCGAACTTGTAGCGCTCGCCTTCGGTGACGGGAATCCGCAACTGGATCCAGCGCGTCTTGCCATCCTTCGTGTTCTCGAGCGTCTTGATCTCGGGCTGACCGACGCGCGCCTGGGGATAACCGTGATTCTGGTAGTACTCGACGACCTTGGCCGCATCCTCTTCGAACGCGTTCTCCTTGTAGGTGCCGCCGCCGGAGATCCAGCCGTAGAACGGATTCTTCGGCTTGTTTTCCTTGATCCGTTTCTCGAGCTTGCCGTCGCTGATCGCCGAATTGCCGACGAACTCGACGTCGCGAATCTTCAGCTTCGGTCCTTCGCCGACGATGAACGTGACGTTCACCAGCTTGGGCCCGCCGTTCACCGCCGTCACGCGATGGCTCACTTCGGCGTTGGTGAACCCCTTCTCGGCCATCAATTCCCTGAGGACGCCTTCGACACGGCGAATCGTCCCATCGTCGCGGAACGAATCCAGGCGAAGCTCGATGTTGCGCTCCCGCAGCTTGGTGTCGATGTCGGTGCGCTTGATGATGCTGATGCTCTTCTCGTCGGTGTCGCGGTAGTCGACGATCTTGATGCGCTCGCGTTCCTCCATGTGGTACACGACCATCTTCCCGACGGTGCCGTTCTCGAACGTGTGATCGGTGACCTCAATCGAGAGATCGTCCAGGAAGTTGGTCGCCCACAGCCGCTTGAAATCCGCCAGCATCGTCTGCTCGGTCGTCGCGTCGTACCAGACGAACTGGTTCTGACGCGTCTGACTCGTGCGCAGCTGGATGTAATACATGTAGGTCTCGCTCTCGATGGTCGAGAA
>Ga0207689_10000495_pt1 | contig 37206 bp, 32 predicted proteins | sample KBSMisM52_FD_184312 | JGI IMG/M metagenome (GOLD analysis project Ga0207689, IMG submission 184312) | Miscanthus rhizosphere microbial communities from Kellogg Biological Station, Michigan, USA - KBS Miscanthus M5-2 (SPAdes) (version 2) | ecosystem: Host-associated > Plants > Roots >...
GACATCCGCGCCCGGCATGGTAATCAACAGATAGCCATCGGCCAGGGTGCATATGGTCCAGTCACCGATTTTAAGGCGGTCAGCTATCGCGCCATGGTTATGGGCAATGCGACATCTCAGCCAGAACGCCGACCAAGTACGGAAGGGATTGAAAGACCCGAATGATTTTGCGGAAGTGGACACGTTGGAACGTTGGCTCAATACGCCAGTCCCAACTGAGGCCGCACTCAAGGCCATGGCGGCTGTGCCGTTGACCTGGCCCGCTCTTCCGTCGAGTGGCGTGCCGGGCTTTGACGTTGGTGAGTTTGGGCGGTTGTGTGAGAGTGCGTAGTATTGTCACAGTGTCTCTTTGGGTCAGTAGTACAAGCTTACCCCTATGGCGGTCTGGCGCCCCAGAGCCTAAAACTAAGGCATGGGGCGGACCATCCTCATCGTCGATGACAGTGCGACTCTCCGCAACTCGTTGCGGGCGCTGTTTGAGGACCACCTCGGCGCGACGTGTCAAGAAGCATGCAATGGCCAAGAAGCCATCGAAAGAGCAGCAGGGATTAGACCCGATCTCATCGTGCTCGATTTGTCGATGCCTGTAATGAACGGACTCGAAGCCGCACCTCAATTGCTGCGACTACTTCCTTCGGTTCCAATAGTGATGTTCTCAAGTTTTGATGACAGATTGGTTTTAGGTGCTGCCTCCGCTGTGGGCATTAGCGCAGTCGTTAACAAATCAGAAGCGATGCAGCTACTTGCGGTGGTCCGCTCGAAATTGGCCGCTGCTTAGGGTTCGAGAATCTTCAGGCGTTCGCGCTGCAGCCTTGCAATACCTTCCATCGCGCGTTCTAGTCCTTGTCGCTCCTCTTCGTGCTCCGGGAGGTCGGGAAGAGTCACCAGTCGCTGAGTGACTACACGCTCAGCTTCTCGGATACGTTCTGGAAGGATTGAATCATCCGTTTCAAGTACAGCGGCCATGTATGGGAGTTCCCACGGAAAAACTGGAAAATTGGACGGAAGCGGGGCGGTCATGGGTTCGGCCCTCCTTGCCGAGGCGCATCGGCAAGCCTTATTGAGGCACATTTTATCGACGGCCTGAAGGATGTCAAGAGGTTGGAGAGTCGGCACGCCGGCGTCACAGTGCGCTCTCATCTGTCTCGCCACCGACGGTCAATCTCCTCGAAAATTCTCTCTGCCCACCGAAGCGCCGGTCAACTTCTGGCACTAACCGTGATACCACTGATACCGTTTTTAGGCACTTTGGCTGTGATTGGAGCAACTGTAGCGGGTGATACCGGGAAGTAGGATTATGCTTGCTAACCGCATAAACACTGGCTAGAATCGCTATCTGTAGATTTCACCGTTACTTGCAGGATTGGGACTGAGCGAATCCCCCCTCTCCGCCAGGTACCAATTAAGTTTCGAACGAGATTGAGCTGCCTTCCGGCCCGCTTCCCAAATACAAGCAATCGCCAACCATCGGCAAAAAAAGCTGATTGACGGGGCGGAGCAGCGGCTGTTATCGCACGACGGCGGGTGACGTTACACCCTTGGCAAAGATTTTTGGCTCGCCAGAGCCATCCGAAGACACCACCATAACGTCCATCCACGGCGGAGACGCGGGCAAAGCGTACAGCACGCGGTGATTGTCCAGCCATTCTGCTTGATCGTCCACGATTCTGGTTTCTGCTAGCGGCGTTTCCTGCAACGTCTTCAAATCAAGAACACTCAAACGCCAGTTGTTGCGCGAAAGCATCTTCTTGAAGGCGATGCGCGTCTCGTCGGGTGACAGCGAGGGGCAGTCGACGTTTTGGTAAATCACAGTCACCGTCTTTGCTTTGATATCCCCGTGGACGAGATAGTCCGTTCCGCCCGTGCGCAACGTCGCATAGAAAAAGTTGCTGTCTCGTTGAAAGGTGACGCCCCAATAGTTGAAATCGAGAGCTTTGACCTCGTTGCCGTCTTTGAACACCTTGAATTCCTCAAGGTTGGCGATGATCTTTCCCTGTTCGATATTCAGCAAAAGAGTGGCGGTGGACATTTGGACGTCTGTGTAGGAGTGGCCGGTTACGAAAACCGTGAAGGCAGCGAAGCGACCGTCCGGCGAGATACGTGCGCGCGTCGGAATGCCATCCGTGCGGAAAGTGGTGATCGGATGAAAATTCGCATCCACCAAGGTGGCGACGGTCTGCGCACTCAGCATCTTAATCTGCCGACTTAGACAGATTCCTTTGTTGGCCGCGAAATAAACTCTCTCGCAGTGCAGGTCCGTCGGAGTCTTCTGCTCATCGACTGCATCGAGCGGGGCAAATTCGACCTTGCCCAAGTCAGGCGAGTCGCGCAGATTTATCGCTACTAAGCGCGGTACCGCGTGTAATTTCCCCTCTTGCCTCGCCTCGGCTGGAGTACCGGACGGAGAGCCCACCTTCGATGCCGTCGCCGATGCGGTGCCGCCGGTGGATAAATCCGAGGGTGTCTTTTGATGAGTTTGGCGCGGTACATCGTTTAGGGATTGAGTTCCTGCATCCGAAGGGGACTTACCCGCCGTGGCCGACGACGATTGGCCTGCCGGAGGTGATGAAAGATTTGAGTGCTCCGGGCCACGCGAGCGGGCGGAGAACAACGTGTAAAGCACCGCGATCACAACACACAGCAACGTAATCAGCGAGAAAATCAGCTTCTTCACGTTGAAAGGAGTTGCCATCGTTTGCTCAGCTTTCCTCTACTTTCTGGACGATTCGCCAAGCAATCAGTAAAACGGCAATCAAGCCACAAATGAAAAGCATCAACGCTCGCTGAACGCCTAGCCAACCCCAAACGATCCCATACAGGGTCGAAGCGAGCAGACGGGCCAAACCGATACCAGTGGTTAACAATGCCAGGCCTGTGGCACGCAGATGGCCAGGCAATACGCGACTTGCCAATGCCATGAACACACCATCCGTCGCAGCGTAGTACGCCCCTAACAAAGTTAGCATGAGCACTGCCACGGGATAATTCATCTTGGGGAGCAGGAGTACGCCGTAGGCGCCAGCCAGCATTACGTAGCCTAGAAGAAAAACCGACTTAAGGCCGATGCGGTCCGCCAGTTGGCCCGCCGGGATCGCGAGAATCATAAACATCAAGGCCGTGATTACGTACAAAAGGGGAAAAAAGCCGTTAGCAATTGTCATGCGTTGCTGAAGGGCCAGGTACAGCAGACCATCGCTCACGGTGACTAGTGCGAGGGCACTCCCAGCAATGACCAGAGTGCGAAACTCCGGTTGCCATAGCAATCTTCCCATGCTGTGGAGCGACACACGACCCTGATTGGCTGGTGACTCAATGGCCGCGGTGTCGCCTACACTGACAACCGCCTCATCTGAAGGATTGTCGATAAAGAGGACAATCACAGCCAGACCGATCAAGGCCACGCAAAGACTCACCACGAAGATGGCATCGTATGCTTGGGGGGCGACACTTAAAATGCCGACTGCCAAAAGTGGGCCGAGCATGGCGCCCGCCGTGTCCATTGCGCGATGCACGCCAAACGCGGTTCCCAATTGATGGCGCTGACTGCTCGCTGCAATCATGGCGTCGCGGGGGGCCGTGCGGATACCTTTGCCGATGCGATCCAGCAGGATCACGCTGGAGATTCCGGTCCAACTACTGCCTGCAATCAAAAATCCAAGCTTGCAAATCGCCGATAGACCGTATCCGGCAGCGGCGACTTGTTTAGGTCTTCGCCAGCGGTCGGAAATCAACCCGCTCGCGACTCTAACCAGGACGGCCGCCCCTTGATAGAGACCGTCAACTACCCCCACCTGGAAAGGTGAAAAGCGCAATGCCACCAACAGATACAACGGCAACGTGGCGCTCACCATTTCTGAAGAAATATCAGTGAGCAGGCTGGTGACGCCCAGCAAGAAAACTGTTGAGCCAACGTTGGTCCAACTGATGCGCGAGCCGGGAACTCCACGTTTATTCTTCAGGAGATCGGCCGGATTGTCCGCTTGATACATATCTTCGCCGAGCGCAACAGCGACGGACCTTGAGTCTCGCCTTCCGGGCTCGAATCGCCGCTACCGGAATATACGACGGCGCCGATAAAGCTGCTAATTGCTAATTGAATTCGAGTTGCACCCTGCTTTGATCGCAGCGTCTGCGCCCGGGTATCGTCTAATTCCCTCGCACTACACAGCCCGCACTTGACTGCAGCAGTTGCACACCGCTATACAGGCTTCCGAAAGAATTCCACTCTAGATTCGTAGGTCATAAGGGGTGAACTTTGGGCCAAATCGTTGCATCTGCAGCTAAGAGCATTCTTTTATTGTTTCTAGTGACACTTTTCAGTTTCTCGTCTCCGACAGCGAATGCCCAGAGTTCTTCGGCAACTCCCGGATTGGCGCAGAAGGTGATCTTCGATACTGATTTCGCGAGCCCTCCGCAGGACGACGCTACGGCTCTGATTTTCGCGCTGAGATCTCCAGAGTTGAAGATTCTTGGAGTGACTACGGTTGCAGGGAATGCCACGGTGCAACGAGCAACGGCTGATGCCCTTCGCGTACTCGAGATCGCGGGACGTACGGACATCCCCGTTTATCGCGGTTTCAACCGGCCTTGGCTACATGAAAAATCCGAATTTGCAACCAAGGTGCATGGCAAGTGGTGGTCGGACGAAGCGCCGCCAACTCCGCCCGGAGGATTCGCGAAGAGAAAGGAAGAATCGGAGAGCGCGGTAAGTTTCCTCGTACGCGCGGTGGAAGAAAATCCGAACGAGATCACCATCATTGCCATTGGCCCGCTCACAAATGTTGCGACCGCGATCCGGCAGGAGTCGGGATTTGCGAAGAAGGTGAAGAAGATCGTAATCATGGGCGGCGCGATCGCGAAGTTGCCCGACGGGGGCGGCAATGTCACCCCCAACGCAGAATTCAATTTCTGGGTTGATCCGGAAGCTGCGCAGGTCGTCATCCGATCCGGGATACCTATTGTTCTGACGCCTTTAAACGTGACGAGTAAAACGGATTTTTCGAAGGCGGCGTACGAGAAAATCATCGCCGTTGATACGCCTGTTACGCGCCTACTGAAGGAAACGATGGGACCCTGGGTCGCGAAGCATCCCGACATGCATGCCCAGATGTACGACCAACTGACCGTAGCCAGTCTAGTCGACCCGTCACTTGTAAAAGCTAAGGACCTCTTTGTGGACGTGGACATCACTCACGGTCCCGACTATGGCACGTCTTTGGGCGCGGAAAAGATTTGGGAGGGAGGCGAGGGCGCGGCCAAGATTTCCGTCCAATACGACGTGGATGCCGACCGTTTCACTCAAATGTTCGTGGATCGAATTACGGCCAAGTAACACAAATTTGCCCTTTCGACATAACCACGAGATGCGCCCACTCGCTTACAATAGCCACTACTTCAAGACAGGCGGAGGATGAGATGGCCGAGGCCTGGGAACAATGGCACGGGGAAATCATCGGCGGCGAATACCGATTGCGCCAATATCTTGGCGGGTCGGATCATAGCGCCGTTTTTCTTGCCGAACGAGGCGGCGAGCCACAGCCTGTCGCTCTGAAATTTGTTCCCGCAATCCCCGCCACCGCAGAGGCCCAGATCGCGCGCTGGGAGTTGGGCAAGAAACTCAATCACACGGATCTCGTTCGGATTCTGGGTGCAGGACGCTGCCAGCTCGGCAACTCACCCTTTCTGTATGTGGTCACCGAACGCGCGGACGAAAACCTTTCGCAGATTCTTCCACAGCGAGCTCTCACTGCGCGCGAGACAAGCGACATGCTGCGACCGGTCCTGGATGCGCTGGGCTACCTCCACAAGAATGGTTTCGCCCACGGCCACATTGCACCTTCGAACATCATGGCTATCGGGGAGCAGATCAAGCTCTCGAGCGATACGGCCAGCGCCACCGGACAGCCAGTCGATCCAAGTCTCGCATCCCCCGATCTTCCTGAAGGGGAACGAGCGGGAGTTTCAAAAACGGCGGACGTGTGGTCACTCGGCGCGACGCTAGTTGAGGTCCTCACCCAGCGTCGCACCGCGTGGGAGGAGACAGCACACGGCGAGCCTTTGTTCCGGGAGAAACTTCCGGAACCTTTCCGTGAAATTGCCAAGCGCTGCCTGCATCGAGACCCATCTCGCCGGCCAACGGTTGATGAGATACAAACGCTCCTTGATCCCGCGGCGGCGACAACAAGATCGGTAGTCGCAACCCCGCCGCGCGAATCAGGTTCTCGTCGTGGAATTTTGATTGTTGCCTTGGCGGCACTGGTCCTGTTGGCAATTCTGGGCTGGAGCAAACTTTCATCAAGAAATCCGCAGAGCGCAGAGACCCCGCCGACGTCTCAGACAATCACTCAACAGGTTCCTCAGAAACAAACTCCACGGGCATTGCCTGAACCTCAGCCCGAGACGGCCCCTGAGAATCCGCCGCAAAAAGCGAAACCCGCGACTCAACCTCCTGCAGAGAAAGTCGCGGATGCCTCGCACGGAGCGGTCGCGCACGAGGTCTTGCCGAACGTTCCGCAATCCGCGCGCAACACGATCAGCGGGAAAGTTCGAGTGTCCGTTAAAGTCGAAGTCGACGACACTGGCAACGTGACCGACGTGAGCTTCGAGTCGCCGGGACCCAGCAAGTATTTTGCCCGGCTAGCATCAGAAGCGGCCCACCAATGGAAGTTCACGCCTCCTCACGTTAACGGACGCGACGTGGCAAGTGAGTGGCTATTGCGATTCGCTTTCGGACGTGAGAACACAACCGTCAGCCCCACTCAGACAAAACCTTAAGACATACTCACGGCCGCGGCCGTCATTTTGACTTGGGTTGCCATAGCCCCAGAATCGAACCCGTGGGGTCTTCAATGAGGCTGAGCCATCCCATCCCCATGACTTCTGTGACGTCCTTCATCACTTCCGCTCCTAAGGATTGCGCCTTCTTCGTTGCTGCACGGATGTCGTCCACCAATACATAAGCCAGCCAACCTGACGGGCCGTTCGGAACCTGTTTCATGATGCCGCCGCCGGTGCCTTCTCCCACTTTAATAATGGTATAGACTCCACCCGGCACCTCTTTATTTTCGACGTCATCCAGTTGCCATTGAAAGAGTTTCGAATAGAACTCCTTCGCCTTTTTCGGATCGGGCGTATTCAGCTCAACATGAACGAATGGATTTCCCACGATGTTCTCCTCGTAACTCGCAAACCGTCGCCGATGAAGGTACCTGTCTCCAGATCGGTGTCTAGTCAGCTAGTTGGATGAAGTCAAAACAATGATGGTTTACCGGAGGAAAGCCGTCTAACCGGCATGCGAGTGACACACGACAAGAGCTGTGAGTTAGAAAAACGAAAGGGATCGAAGCCCGGCCTCGCGAGTGACGTTACTCTTCCCTACGCTCTCATCCTTTGCGCAAATTTCTTTTCGAACTTCTGTATCTTCGGTGAAATTACGAACTGACAATATGGCTGCGTCCGATTGTTATCGTAGTAGAGCTGGTGATAGTCCTCGGCGACATAAAACCCGGAGGCCGGCTCAACCGCCGTCACGACCGGCTCCGGGTACGCCTTCGTTGCGTTAAGTTCTGCGATTTTTGCCTCAGCTTGTTCTCGCTGCTCATCTGACGTGTAGAAGATTACGGAGCGGTACTGTTCGCCTGCGTCGTTTCCCTGCCGATTCAACGTCGTCGGATCATGGACGGTAAAAAACACGTCCAGCAAATCGCTGAAACTCACTTGTGCTGGGTCATAGATCACGCGCACAACTTCCACGTGACCGGTGTCTCCGCCACAGACTTGGCGATACGTAGGGTTGTCGACATGTCCGCCCATGTACCCGGATTCGGCGATCTTTACTCCTTCGAGCCGATTGAAAACCGCTTCGATACACCAGAAACAGCCTCCACCAAATACCGCTGTCTGCTCATTTGCCATAGATGTTCGATGCGCGACAAGCCAGAAGGGTCCACGTGTCCGCAACGCCTCGTTTTCGCGGCTGGTATTCTGACATAAGACCGTTTCGGGAGCCACCAGAACGCTTGCCACCCATTCTCAATGCGCAGGGATTATCAAAGGCATATGGCGCCAACCCATTGTTTCAAAACGTCTCCTTCACGGTGTCGGAAGGGGACCGAATAGGACTGATTGGGCCGAATGGCTCAGGGAAAACGACCCTACTCCGCATTCTCGCCGGTGAAACCAACCCTGATACTGGAGGTGTTGCTGTCCGAAAACGCGCGCGGATGAGCACGGTTCTCCAAGACTCGCAGTTCGCCGAGGGCGAAACAGTTCAGTCGGTCGTTGCAAAGTCGGTCAAACAGTCGGCGATGAGCGGCGATGATGATGAGTCGCGCACCTTCGAGATTTTGGGACGCGCAGGATTCGAAGATTTCACCGCCGAGGCCAGCGCCCTCTCAGGCGGGTGGCGAAAGCGCTTGGCAATCGTCGAGGCACTGGTCGAGGGCCCGGATGTTCTGCTGCTTGATGAGCCCACCAATCATCTGGATCTCGCGGGAATCGAGTGGCTTGAGACCGTTCTCGCAAATGCAGGGTTTGCCTGCGTTGTCGTAAGCCACGATCGTTATTTTCTGGAAAACGTCGCGACTTCGATGGCGGAACTCAATCGCGCCTATCCCGACGGCGTATTGCGCGTAGATGGGAACTACAGCAAGTTCCTGGAAAAGAAGGAAGAATTCCTGCATGCGCAAGCTAAACATCAGGAAGCCCTTGAGAATCGGGTTCACAATGAGATCGAATGGTTACGACGCGGGCCGAAGGCGCGGACATCAAAATCGAAAGCGCGCATTGATAAGGCCGCCGAACTGATTACCGAACTAGCGGATCTGAACACTCGAACGCGCACCGCAACTGCACAGATTGATTTTTCCAGCACCGATCGAAAAACAAAGCGGCTCATCGAGGTCGAGCAGTTGGGTTACTCCTTTGGCGATCGAATGCTGTTCAGCGGCCTCGACTTTGCGGTTACAGCAGGAATGCGTGTTGGTTTGGTGGGGCCCAATGGAAGCGGAAAGACGACACTGCTACGTTTGCTTCGAGGCGAGCTAAAACCGACCCAAGGAGAAATTCGAACCGCCGACCGGCTACGCGTTGTCCACTTCAATCAGAATCGACAGATCAACCCTGCACTCACTCTCCGACGAGCCTTGGCACCTGATAGCGATTCTGTCATCTACCAGGATCGCGTGGTTCACGTCGCATCTTGGGCGGCACGCTTCCTTTTCACCAGCGAACAGTTGAATCAACCCGTGACCCGGCTGTCAGGCGGCGAACGCGCCCGCGTCCTTATCGCTCAACTCATGCTGCAACCGGCCGACGTGCTTTTGCTTGACGAACCAACCAATGACCTCGATATACCCACGCTCGAAATCCTCGAAGAAACATTGCTCGAATATCGTGGAGCACTCGTGCTGGTGACCCATGACCGATATCTATTGGATCGCGTCTCAACGGTCGTGCTTGGTCTTGACGGCGAAGGAGGCGCAGCCCGCTTCGCCGACTACCGTCAGTGGGAAGAATGGCAAAGTGGGGTGCGCAAGAGGACCGCCTCAACTTCAAATATTAGCTCCGTAAAGACCCAGAACCAGGGAGCAACTTCTCCCCAGAAGAAAAAACTCTCGTATCTTGAATCCAGGGAGTATGCCGCCATCGAAGAGCGAGTTGCCGAAGCGGAGGAATTGCTGCAATCCAAACGCGCAGCTCTTGAAGATCCCGCAATCGTCAGCAATGCGGCTGAACTGGTCGCCGCCCACTCCGCGCTCGAAGACGCTCAACGCGAAGTCGACGCTCTTTATGCGCGATGGGCAGAGCTGGAGGCTAAACGTGCGTGAGTTCGATGGGTCCGATGCGAATTTCATAAAGAGTTGCGCGTTGTTTATCGTTTATCTAAACAATCTCGCGATAGCAGCCGGATCCTATCTACATTGCGCATTGACGCTAGTTCCGATACATTCTCCCGGATGGAGGAAATCATGCGGTCTCGCCTGGTCGTACTCACCCTCACTCTCTATCTCGCGTTTGCGGTGATCGGATGCACCAGCAAACCTCCCGCCAGCAGCGGGAACGATATGAACAATCAGCAATCGGCTGATAACGCCGGCGCAGGGGGAACTACGACTTCTCCCGGTCCAGCAGCGAATACTGCTCCTGCCACTGCGCCAGCGCCCGAGGTGAAGGCTCCAGAGCCCGTTAAGCCAGCCGTTGTTCCCGCAGGAACCGCGCTAACGGTTCGTCTGGGAGAGACTCTCAGTTCGAAGACTTCGCAGGATGGTCAATCGTTCACCGGAACGTTAGTGAATCCTGTCGAGGCGGGCGGAGCAACCGTGATTCCGGCTGGCTCTTCCGTCTCCGGAACGGTCGTGTCGGCGAAGTCCGCGGGCCGCTTCAAGGGAGAGTCACTGCTTACACTACGGCTGGACACCATCACAGTGAAGGGGACCCAGAGAACGATTCAGACGTCGACGGTTTCATCGGGACAGAAGGGTAAAGGAAAGCGCACAGCCACGATGATTGGCGGCGGGGCGGGCGCTGGTGCGCTGATCGGAGGAATCGCGGGCGGTGGCAAGGGCGCGGCAATCGGCGCGCTTGTCGGCGGTGGCGCAGGAACGGCCGGCGCTGGTCTTACGGGGAACCGCGACGTCTCATTCGGCGCCGAGTCAGCTGTCACTTTCAAGTTAAGTGCTCCTCTCGAAATACCGCGCTAATTTTCGGGAGCACGTCCTCAACCCCGGCGACGGTGTCGTCGGGGTTTTGCTTCGTATCGCGAATGTCTAGGCAACGCCCATATTCATGCTGGATTTTTCACGCTTTCAAGCTCTGACGTTCGATTGCTACGGCACACTCATCGATTGGGAGTCGGGAATTTTCGCTGCTATGAAGCCAATCCTCGACGCGCACGGTAAAAGCATGAGCGACTCTCAACTGCTCGAGCTCTACGCTGAATTCGAAGTTGCGGCGGAAGAAGGCGAGTATCGGCCCTATCGCGAGGTGCTTCGATCTGTGGTTCAAGAGTTCGGTAAGCGTTTGCATTTCACGCCTACCGAGAACGAAATGCGTTCGCTACCCAATTCCGTCGCGTCCTGGAAGCCCTTCCCGGACACTATCTCAGCACTTCAAAAACTCGCAACGCGATACAGACTCTTCGTTATCTCGAATATTGACGACGACATGTTCGCTGCCACGCGAAAGCATTTAGGAGTGTCGTTCGCGGGCGCAGTAACCGCGCAGCAGGCGCGCAGCTATAAGCCCTCGCACAACAATTTTCGATTAGCGCTCCAGAGATTGGGACTGCGAAATGATGAGGTCTTGCACGTTGGGCAAAGCATCTACCATGATGTAATTCCTGCCCAGTCTTTAAGGATTGCAACGGTGTGGGTGAATCGACCCTCGCCGCGACCGAACGCCGGCGCAGCACGCGCAGCGAAGGGTAAACCCGATCTAGAAGTGAATAGCTTGGCTGGTCTCGCGGAGCTAGCTGCTTAGAGGAACAGTCATCGGACGAAACCGTGCGCGCCTAAAGCCCGTTTCTACATTGCGAACGGCAGGTTTACGATTTTCTTCTGGATCGCTCGGGTCACAAGCTGAGCTTTGTTATGAATATCCAGCTTGCGCATGAGGTTGAACTTGTGCGCTTCGACCGTTTTCACGCTTAATCCTAGAAGCGACGCCACCTTGCGGGCGGTGTTTCCTTCGGCCAACAGCTTCATGATCTCGCGCTCCCGCGGAGTAAGCACTGCGGTCCGCAAAGTGCTCGCCACTTGTGTTCCATCTGCCCAAGGGCCAAGAAGTTCTGGGCTGACACATCGACCCCCGGCATGCACCTCGCGGAGCGAAGCGATCAAATGCTCAGAGGGGGTGTCTTTCAGCAGGTATCCGGCTGCGCCCGCTTGGAGTCCCTGGATCACGTACTCCTGGTCCTCATGCATGGTTAAGAAAATCACGCGAGTTTTAGGACACTTCTCATCGATGATGCGCGCAGCCTCGAAGGACGAGGGGCCGGGCATGCCAACATCCATCAGAAGTAGGTCGGGCCGATGTTCTAAAACTAGTTTGAGGGCGTCGGACGCATTCGCGGCTTCCGCTACTACCTCGAGGTCGGATTCGTCTTCCAATAGACGTCGAACGCCTTGCCGCAGCAAGGCGTGGTCGTCCGCAACTATGCAACGGATGCGGGCAGAGCTTGCCCGAAGGTTGGGGGAAGTTTGATCTTTCAAAATGAGTCCTCCGCAGCCAGAAGTAAGACGACTTTCAATCTCTGACGAGCGGCGCAAGAAAAACGTTAATTCAAGGTATTTTAACGATTCTATAGGGTTCGGCTAGCTCTGCGCCAGCCAAAAACCCAAATATTTGGCCTTTTCCACCCGATGTGCCCGTATTCCTGGTACAACTCGCGCACTTCCAACGGCCCGTCCACTGTCCACTCCGATTCGTTCGGTATGCGCGGCTGGGTGCGGGCACGTCGCACCGCGCATCAATTACAATCCCAAATTCATGTTGCGCTACTTCACTTCTGGGGAATCGCATGGCGAAGCGCTCGTCGCCTTCATTTCTGGACTGCCTGCAGGCATCCCCGTCGAACAAAGCTTTTTAGACCGGGAGCTGTGGCGGCGTCAACAGGGATATGGACGTGGCGGCCGCATGAAGATTGAAACCGACACCGCCCATATTCTCTCCGGAGTTCGTCACGCCAAGACCATCGGCTCTCCTATCGCAGTTCTTCTTGAAAATAGAGATTGGGAAAATTGGAAAGAGGCCCTTCCGGTGGAAGGAGGAGATCCCTCCAAACACAAGCGGGTCGCCTCGCCACGGCCGGGGCATGCGGACCTTGCCGGAGCTCTCAAGTTCAATTTCCCAGAAGCTCGTTACGTGCTGGAAAGATCCTCAGCGCGTGAGTCCGCGGCGCGAGTAGCAATCGGGGGTCTCGCGAAATTGTTTCTTCGGCAGATTGGGATTGAAGTCCTCAGCCATGTTATCTCCGTCGGAGCCGCCAGCATCGATAGCGAGGTGCCGTGGAAGCGCATTCAACCACTCGCTGCGAAGTCTGAGATTCTCCTCAACTGTGCCGACGCTTCGACCGAACAACGCATGAAGGAAGAAGTAGACAAAGTTCTACGGACCGGCGACACGGTTGGAGGCATCTTCGAGGTTGTCGCCCATGGCGTACCGCCAGGGCTCGGTAGTTACGTCCAATGGGATGAGCGGCTGGACGCTATGCTCGCCTCTGCTGTCATGTCACTGCAGGCGGTGAAGGCAGTTGAGATCGGAAGCGGCATCACTGCAGCATCCTCACCAGGCTCATCTGTCCACGATGAGATCGGGTACTCGAAATCGGCTGAGTTCGCTGGCTTCACACGTGCCCGGAACAACGCTGGTGGCATTGAGGGCGGTGTATCAAACGGCCAGGAGATACGCGTCCGCGGCTACTTGAAACCAATCTCGACGCTCCGGCGGCCACTCCAATCGGTCGATTTTGAATCACGCGAACCCGTGAAGGCGGCATACGAGCGATCGGATGTTTGCGTAGTCCCCGCAGGGGGCGTCGCAGGCGAGGCAATGGTGGCACTGACCGTTGCTCGTTGTGCACTCGATAAATTTGGTGGTGATTCGCTTGGAGAAACGCTCCGAAATTATCAAGGCTACCTACAACAATTAAAGGACTACTAGCAATTAGCGATTCAAGAATGATTTATCCGATCGTCAAATACGGAAATCCCGTTCTGGAAAAATCTGCAGCTCCGGTCACAGCTTTCGATCACGAACTCAAGAAGTTGGTCGATGACATGTTCGAATCGATGTACGCGGCGCACGGAGTAGGACTCGCAGCACCACAAATCGGGATATCGAAGCGTCTTGCAGTCATCGACGTCACTTTTAAAGAAGACCCCGACGCCAAACTCGTTCTCGCGAATCCGGAGATCATTCATGTCGAGGGCCGTCAGACTGGAGGCGAAGGTTGTCTCTCCATTCCAGAGTTCCGCGAACAGGTGACGCGCGGCAAGAAAGTAACGATTCGTGCGCAGGATATACACGGTAAATGGTTTGAAAAAACTGGCGAGGAGCTGCTGGCACGCGCCTTTCTTCACGAGACCGATCACCTCAACGGAAAGCTCTACATCAGCCACATCAGCGCTCTGAAGCGCGACCTGATGAAGCGTAAGATCAAGAAACTCGTAAAAGCCGGCGAGTGGTAAACAATCAGCAGCGAGATACACGCCACCAGTTACCAGCAACTATGAATCTAGTCTTCGCAGGCACTCCTCGCTTTGCCGTGCCCACTCTGGAAAGGCTGGTGGACGTGGGCTTCCGGATCCCACTGGTCGTCACGCAGCCGGACAAACCGAGCGGCCGCGGCATGGATATCTCAATATCTCCCGTAAAACAATCGGCGCAGCGGCTCAGCATTCCAATCGTTCAGCCTGACAGGATTAAGAACAACGAAGAGTTTCGTCAGCAATTATCTGCCATCGCGCCCGACGCTATCATTGTTGTGGGATATGGCCGCATTATCCCGCAATGGATGATCGAACTCCCGCGTTTCCGGAACATCAACCTGCATGGATCTCTGCTACCCAAGTATCGCGGGGCCGCCCCGATCCAGTGGGCGATTGCGCGAGGTGAAACGATAAGCGGCGTAACGACTATGCGAATCGACGCAGGACTCGACACAGGAGACATTCTCATGCAGAGGGAAATGCCCATCGCGCCGGACGATACAGCGGAAACTCTAGCGCCACGGCTCGCTTCGATTGGAGCCGACCTGATGGTGGAAACTCTGAACGGACTTGCCGCCGGCACAATCGCCGCCCGAAAGCAGGACGACTCCCAGGCGACGCTTGCGCCCATTCTGAAAAAAGAGGATGGCGTCATCGATTTCAATCTCACGGCTGGCGAAATCGCCAATCGGCTGCGTGGATTTCAGCCTTGGCCTGGCGCATTCACGACTTTCCGAGGCAAGACCCTTTTCATTCGTTCTGCACGGGCGATAGATACGGACGCCGATTTCTCGGCAAGCAGCCCGCGCTCTCTTGCCATCTACATGGGAAATCTCTTCGTGAGTTGCGGATCGTCCACTCTGCTGGAAATACTTGAATTACAGGTCGAAGGCAAAAAACGCATGCCAGCAACCGCGTTCATCCACGGATATCAACCTAAACCGGACGAGCGGCTGGGCGAATAGCTCTCGGCGTGGCTGCCCACTCGCCTCTACGAACTCGAGCTTCACCAGTACGATTAAACTAAATGCCGATACGTGAAACGTGAGATTTCTGAATGCCCGTCTCCGCCGCCCGTGCTGCCGCTTTCGACATTCTGATGCGCGTCGGACAGCAAGGTGCTTACGCATCCGAACTCCTGCACTCAGCACAATTCCGTACACTCTCAGCGACAGACCATGGCCTAGCCACGCAACTCACAATGGGAGTCTTGCGCTGGCAGTCTGCTCTCGACGCAACACTGGCTTCCGTTTCGTCTCAAAACCTCAATCGCCTCGATCCTGAAGTGCTCACAGCGTTGCGACTTGGATTGTTCCAGATGCGTTACCTTGAAAGAATTCCTGCGCGCGCCGCGATTTTTGAAAGTGTTGAACTTGCCAAACGAGCTCGTAAAAGCTCGGCTGCTCCATTCGTGAACGCTCTGCTGCGTAAGGCACAGAAACTGTCTGCCTTGTCGAACGAAAACGACCCTTACGACGCAACAACACTGAGCGTAGCCACCGCCCATCCATTCTGGCTGGTTGAAAGGTGGATTAAGCATTTCGGGTTCGACCATACCCGGGCCATTTGTAACTTCAACCAAACGATTCCGACCACAGCCATCCACCTCTATGATCCCGATGCTGAGGCAGAACTGCTGCGAGCGGGAATTGCGTTGAATCCGGGAGCGCTGCTACGGGATGCACGGCAAGTTGTTCACGGCGATGTAACGACAACGAGCGCTTTTGCATCTGGACGCGTAGTGATTCAAGACGAAGCGTCTCAGCTCGTTGCCTTGCTCGTAGGAACAGGACGGAAGATACTGGACTGCTGCGCCGCTCCTGGTGGAAAGACGAGGCTAATCGCTAACCGCAATCCGGAATCCGAATTGGTTGCCGTTGATCTTCATCCGCATCGTGCCTCGCTGCTGCGTCGTTTAGCGGGTGCGGGTAACGTTAGCATCGTCGCTGCTGACGCGCGTCATTTGCCGGTCATCGAGCGATTCGATCGTATTCTCGCCGACGTTCCTTGTTCGGGAACGGGCACGCTTGCCCACAACCCAGAAATCAAGTGGAGATTAACGACTGAGGATTTGACTCAGTTGTCTGCTCGGCAGTTCGAAATTCTTGAAGCTGCCTTTGATCGCGTCACATCAGGTGGCAGGGTTTTGTATTCGACCTGTTCGTTGGAACCAGAAGAAAACGAATTAGTAGTCGAACGCCTGCTTGCAAAGTTTGGCACGGCCCAACTTGTCGATTGTCGCGACGAACTCAGAACGCTACAGAAGGTCGGGGATGTCGTTATTGAAGACACGGACTCGCTTATCACCGGCAAGTATCTTCGCACGATATCCGGGGTCCACCGATGTGAGGGTTTCTTCGCCGCTATCCTGCAGAAAAACTGAGACGACCGAACGGTGGCACGGCGGAGGCGACAAACGCCCTATTGCACTTCGAAATTCACGGTTGATCCCGCCCGTACTCTTTGTCCAGGCCCAGGAGTTTGGGAAACGATCAGACTCGCGGGCGTAGCTTGTGGTGATGTCATGATCGGAGTTGGGAGCGATATCGAATTCGAGTTCGTGATCGGGATCGCAACCCCGACGTCGCCCACCCGGAAACCCGCGTCTTGCAAGATGAGACTGGCGCTCCCCAGCGGCTGACCCACGAAACTAGGCATGACGAATGTCTGCGCATCCCCTAGGTTTGTGACAAGAAGATTAATTCTCGGCGCGGCTACGCCAACCGCATTGGCCGGCGGACTCTGCGCAATCACACGATCGGAAGAGGCTCCGGGCAGGTCCGTGTGGGCAACCGCTTCTATCTCCAACCCACGCCGGCGGATGTTCAACTCGGCGGCTCGTTCACTCTGCCCAACCACGTCGGGAATCGCCGATCGCTGCTGCCCTAAACTTTGAGCAACCCGAACGCGCCATCCTCTCCGCACTTTCACTTCGGGAGCTGGAAGCTGGGACATGATCCGGCCTTCTGGAATGTCGACGCTGTAATACTGCCTCTCAAGTACGAGTTGCAGGCCAGCTGCTTCTGCTGAGCGCTGCGCCTCTGCTGGTGTCAAACCAACGAGCTTTGGGACAGCAACTTCACCGCCGTGGATCGCAAACCGCATGGCCGTCAGAGCTGAGAGCAAAGCAACAGTCATCAGCACAAGGACCAATAAGACCAGGCGGACAATCTGTGGCATGGAAGGATTATAGCGAGGACAATGACGTCAGGCGTTCAACGAATCGTCCCATGTGTTACCACACGCATGACACTTCCACCCTTTGCTATGGAGTGGCACCGGTACCCTCAGAATTAACGTGGTAAACGCCACCGGCTTGTTGAGTTCGTTGAAAGCGACGTCCAGCGAGCGGCATTCTGGACAATGCGGCTGATGGTATTCACCCACTCCTTCTACTTCAAACTCTTCAGGGATGGGCTGGTTGAGGACCTCGTTCGCTGCCTCGATGTCTTGAGCTCTCACTCGAAGCTTCACGCCGCCGATGAGATTCGAAATAAACCAGTCAAGCCTCACCATGTTGTCGTCTCCGAGATAACATTCGATCCCGGATGATTCAAGGCTACCCTTCGCCAGCAAGGCTTCCGGCAGGTCGCGAAACTTACGAAGGGTGACGAGGTTTTGAAATTCGGCTTCGCTAATATCCGCGGGTGAAGGAGTTTCGATCTCTGGAGTTCTCTCTGCTGCCTGCGGAGGCACAATTTCTTCGGGGGCATTGCCAATCTTGTTACCCGGAATGTCCATCCCCCGCCGTGTCAACTCCGCAGTGACAGCTTTTTGAGCAGGATCGCTAAGGCAGGGAAAGTCTGCGGCGACTTTTTGCAATTCGCCGTCAGTCATGTGAGCGTATACCTTCGCTAGCCGATCTAGTTCTTGCGGAAATTCAAAATCAGAATCGTCCTTCGGCATCAGAAGCGGTAATGATAAGACATTTGATGCAAACAACAAACGGGAGAGCAGGCTTTCTTGGCCCGCGCTCCAGTTCAGGTGCGCAAAAGTCAGTGCGCGCTGCTACTTGGAGCTGCAGCCGCAGCGCTGGCCTTTTTCACGCTTACCCACTCGTGAATCCGATCGGTCAGCACGTCCATGGGCAACGCGCCTGCGCCCAACACCTCGTCATGAAAGCCGCGAATGTCGAACTTGTCGCCCAGTTGATCTTTCGCGTAAGCGCGTAATTTTAGAATTTCAAGCTGACCTACCTTGTAGCCCAACGCTTGTCCTGGAATCGCCATGTAACGGTCGGTCTCGCTCTGAACTTCCACTTCGTCGATCGTTGAGTGATCGTGGAAGAAATCCACTACTTGTTGACGCGTCCAGTGCTTGTAGTGAAACCCTGTATCAACCACCAATCGGATTGCCCGCAACATGTCATCCTGCAGGTGGCCAAAGTAGCTGTAGGGGTCTTGGAAGAATCCCACCTCTTCCCCTAGTCGCTCTGAATACAAGGCCCAGCCCTCGATGTACGCGTTGTAATACTCGTTTTGCCGAAACGGCGGCAGTTGAGGCAGTTCCTGTGCGATCGCAATCTGCATGTGGTGCCCCGGCACGCCTTCGTGGTACGCCGTCGTCTCGACATCGAGACGCGTTCGGTTCGCAAAATCGCCCGTATTCACCATGACGTGTCCAGGACGCGACCCGTCGATCGCCGGTTGTATGTAATGGGTGGCAGATTCCTTTTCCCGGAATTCTTCGATTGGCATGATTTCGACCTTAGCCTTTGGCAGGCGCCCGAACAGATCAGGCAGCTTGGCGTACATCTGGTCAGTATCTTTTTTGTAGAGGTCGATGATCGCCTGGCGAGATTGGAAATGAAGTTGTGGATCCTTTTTGATCGCCGCATCGAGGGACTTTAAGTCTTTGAACCCAAGTTGATTCGCGACCTTCAGCATCCGCGCTTCAATGTCATGCACCTGCTGTAAGCCGATCTGATGGATTTCTTCGGGCGTCAGGTTGGTCGTCGTGTTCTGCTTTACCAGGAACGCATAGCGCTCTGCGCCATTGGGTAGGGCCCAGACGCCTGGTTCCGTACGACCTTTCGGCGCGTACTCGTCGCGCACAAACTTCGTAAACTTCACATACGCCGGCAGAACAGAATCACGGATAGCAGCTAGTCCAGCCTCTCGTAAACGCTTCTGATCCGCCTCACTGATGCCCGATGGAAACTTCGCGAATGGTTGTGCAAACGGACTCTGTTCAGGTGTTTGGGTGGCTAATCCGTTGGATTGGGTAACAACTTTCTCCAACAGTATTCGCGCAGGCATCAGACCTTCCGCCATCCCTTTCCGCATCTGGATCATGTTCTCGTCGAAGTAGCGCGGCATCTGCTTCAAACGTGCGATGTAGTCGTCGTAGTCCTTGACGCTCTGGAACGAGAGAACGCTGACTAATTGCGGCATGTCGACGTGGACACCGCCAAATTGAGAAACCGGCATCTCCCATGGCTTGAAGCGCGCACTTTCGAGTGTCATCTTCAAATCACGCATCATTAGTTTCTTGTTGAGAATCTCTTGCTCGGGAAATCCGGTGGTGTCGATCGCTTCGAAGCGATCCAGGAACTTCTTGGCGTCTGCCAGTCCATCGTCAATCGCCTTCTGCGAAAAGTCGTCAACCTTGTCGTTGTAGCGTTTGTCACCAAGAATCGACGCGTAGATGGGACTCGTGCGCATGTTGTATTCCCACTGCTCAGCCAACAAATCGTTCAAGGCTTTACGACGAGTCTCTAGATCAGCCGCAGGTGCAGCCAAGGCGGTTAGGGGCAAGGACAATGAAACGCACAGCATCATACAAATCGTAAAGCGCATGAACACTCCTAAATTCCTGGGTGGGATCCCGCCAAAGATCACGGGCGTATGAAATTCATTAGGGCGACGCATCAGACGTTTAGGTTAGACGTTCACAATGCCAATAGGTTAGAAACGAGACAATCGCTCCCAGACACTCTTAGTGCGATTCCCCATCTCCGGGCGCAACGTCCGGCGTATCAACCTTTTGCGCCACAGGGGGCAGCGCCAAGGGCGGCGCCTCAAATTGTCCTGAATCTTTTCCAGCCAGCGCGGCCTTCATGAATTCCATCCATATTGGTAACGCGGCACGCCCGCCGGTCTCGCGAGAGCCGAGCGATTTTTTCTCGTCGTAGCCTACCCAGACGCCCGCCGTTATCGACGGGGAGAATCCGATGAACCATGCGTCGGTAAAGTCATTCGTCGTGCCGGTCTTCCCCGCGAGCGCGTACGGCATTTTTGCCGCGGCAACTCCCGTCCCGTGTTGCACAACTTCCCGCAACATGGACGTCAGGGTCCGAGCCGTCTTTGCTGAAATCACATCCTTCACATCAGGAAAATCTTCTTCGAGCACACGCCCATCATAGTCCGTAACTTTGGTGATGTATCGAGGCACGATACGAACTCCATCGTCGGGAAACACACTGAAAGCGGACGTTTGTTCCATGAGCGTGAGATCGGCGGATCCCAGCGCGATCGGCAGATATGGAGGAATATTCGATGTCACCCCAAACTTCCGCGCGTAATCGATCACGGTCTTGATTCCCAAACGATCGGCAAGCTTGAGTGCCGGGATATTCCGCGACTGCGCCAAAGCGCGTCGCAGCGTGATCGTTCCCTCAAACTTTTCATCATAGTTGTGTGGCGTGTAGGTCGAGGTACCCGCCGGGAATGTGACCGGCGCGTCAAGGATCGTATCGTCGGGTGTTGCGCCCTGGTCCACGGCAGCCGCATAAACATAGGGCTTGAACGACGACCCGACTTGTCGCTGCGCCTGCACAGCACGGTTGAATTTGGACTCATTGAAATCGCGGCCACCCACCATCGCCTTGATTTCACCACTCACATTGTCGAGTGCGACCAAAGCGCCTTGCGCGCCAGAGTCTTGTTCGAGTGAGACGCGCGCGTGACCGTCGCGACCAAGCGAAAGAATCTTCACGTATATGACATCGCCAACATTCATAATGTTCGCGAGCTTTTTCTGCGTCCAAGCGGCGTCGCTCTGTGTTAATTCTGCTGAGAACTTTTCAAACTTCACGGTGGCCGACCCAGACTCAACTTGCATTACGAGTGCATGGATGTAGCCATTCACCTCTGGAGTGTCGTCCCAGTCAAGGCTTTGATATTTTTCGAGGACGGCCCCTTGAGCTACCACATTCACCAGTTTGTTTTTCCATCCATGGCGGCGCTCATAAGCCGCTAGCCCATCAAGAACCGACTGGTTTGCTGCCTTCTGCAAATCGAGGTTGAGTGATGTGTACACCCGCAGCCCACCCTCGTGAACCTGGTCGCTGCCATATTTGCTTTCGAGGTATCGGCGAACCTCTTCCACGAAATATGGAGCTGTCGAATTCGGGTCATGTTGAAGACTTAGAATCGTCGGCTTTTCCTTCGCCTCCGTCGCTTGCTGTGTGGTGATCTTTCCGTCCTCCAGCATGGCATTGATCACCAGATTGCGTCGTTTCAACGCGCGGTCTGGGTGCAGAATTGGTGAATAGTATTGTGGAGCCTTGGGAAGTCCCGCGAGTAGTGCGGCTTCGTCGAGCGTCAAATTCTTGGCGTGCTTGCTGAAGTAATACTGGGATGCGGCCTCAAAACCGTAGACGCCATGCCCGAGAAAAATCTGGTTCGCATATAACGTGAAGATCTGGGGCTTGGTGAATCGCCGCTCGATCTGGATGGCCAGCAAAGCCTCCTGGACTTTCCGATGAAACGAGCGATCGGGCGACAGAAACAGATTGCGCGCCAGTTGCATGGTCAGCGTCGAGCCGCCCTGGACTTTCCCCCCAGATTCGATGTCCCGATACGCGGCGCCCAGAATCCGCCACGTATTGATTCCCCAGTGACGATAGAAATCCTTGTCCTCGATCGAGAGTAAGGCGTCGCGAAGCACAGGCGGGTAGTCGTCGAAGGTGGCAATCACTCGACGCTGTAAGGCGAACGTGCCGATGATGCGCCCCTGATCGTCGTACAGTTCGGTGATTGCACTAGGACGATAGCGTTCCAGGCCATCCACTTGGGGCAAATCGGTGGAATAAACAATGAGCAAGCCTGCGGTCGCGCCCACAAGGGCGGCGATCAGCACGAGAAGGCCGAACAAGACCCAGCTAACGCGTTTCTTCCCGACCACTTCGACGGGAGCAAGATCCTGATCGAGCAGACTCATGGGGATTTGGCTTCAGGATAGCAAGGGCACGAGGCCGATGCCAGCGGCGAACTACGGAAGCTTTAGGCGTTCCACGAGTGCCTGGAAGCGCGGTTCTTCGTGCAAAACTTCGAAATCAGGTTCGGTCTTCACAGTCGCCATGGAGGAACACCGGCGTTGATAGCAACTCTCGAGCAAGTCGAGCGCTTCCGTTTTCTGTCCAACCTGTGAGAGACAGCGTGCAGCCTCGAGCAACGCGCCGCCTTTTTTGAATCGCTCGCCCTCTTCGCGCAACAAGTTTGGAAATCCTCCGACTTTAAGCGCGTCTTCAATCGCCTTGCCTCGTTCCGGAGACGATACCGCCAAACGAAGCGTTACTGCTTCCTTGAACATTCCCTTATGCCGTAACGAGCCCTCCAGCCAAAACAACGCAACGCCAAACTTCGGATCGATCTCCAGCGTGCTCTTGGCCTGGCGGATCGCCTCGTCGTACCGTTTCCCCCAGTAGAAGGCCCGCGCGAGGTTGGCGTTCACAATCAGGGAAAAGGGGTCGAGTTGCCTTGCGCGTTCATGTTGGTCGATCGCTTCATCGTGACGCCCGAGAAGTGAGAGATACCCTCCATACCAGTTTCTCCCCATCGCGTCGTTCGGATTCAACTCGAGCGCTCGATGGAACTCCTTGTCGGCCGCGGCCCAGTTCCAGTCATACCAGGCATACGCCGTGCCCATCGCATAATGAGCACTGGCAAGTTTTTCATCCAGTTTCAGCGCTTGCGTTGCCGCAGCTTTCCCTCGGTTCAGGGCTTCCTGCGTTGGGATGGCGCTGTATGCCCCCGCAACGAGATAAGCGTCGGCAAGACCGGAATATGCGGGCGCGAAGGTGGGGTCGCTTGCGATCGCCTTGTTGTAATTCTCGATCGCCTGTTGCCACCCATCATCGGTGTACTGCGAAAATGCGTATCGCCCCTTGAGATACAGGCCGTAAGCTTCCGGCTTGACGGATCGGGTCTGTTCAAGCGGGCGCACCAGGATGTTGACGCGCCTGGCAATGTCCGTTGCAACCTTCCCTTGCAAATCGAGAACCGCGTTCAAATCCCTTTCGTAAGCGTCCGCCCAGAGATGCATGTCGGTCGAGGCCTGAATCAGCTGCGCCGTGATCCGCACCCGATTACCGGATTGCATAACCGTCCCCTCGACAATCGCGTCGACACCTAGATCCTGGGCAATCTCCCGAATCGTCTTCTTCGACCCCTTGTATCGCATGACGGAGGCGCGTGAAGTAACGCGCACGGATCCCATCTTCGCGAGGTCTGTGATCAAGGCATCGGTCATGCCGTCTGCAAAATATTCCTGTTCAGGATCGTGCGAGAGATTCTCAAGGGGGATTACTGCCAGTGAAGAAATCTCGGGAACCGGCCGAAGCCAGCTCGCAATCCGATCCCGTACGCGGCCAACATTGGTGGCTACAACAAGGGCAAGAACGACTGCCGCTGCTGAAATCGCAAGCCAGGCATTCGATCGGACGCGAGGCGATGGTTTTTCTTCCGCTGCGGGCTGTGCAGGTTTGTCGCCGCCCCCAGTCTTGACCGGTGCGATAAACCGATAACCCTTCCGAGGCAAAGTTTCAATGAAGCGAGGTTCCTCCGCCGAGTCACCTAGAACTTCTCTCAGCTTGTTGATCGCTTTGTTCAGGCCGCGGTCGAAGTCCACGAATGTTCCGTCGGGCCACAGGCGGCGCACCAGGTCCTCGCGAGCCACAAGCTCGCCTGGCTGCTCAAGCAGCGCTATGAGTAATTGCAGTGGTTGTTCGTGAAGTTGCGACTTGGACCCATCGCGCGTGAGTTCGCCGGTTCGGGTATCCAGATGGAAAGGCCCAAAACAGTAGATACGTGGGTGGAGAGCAGACGTCCCCATAGGGAATCCCGGGGAAGGGTTCGGAAAGTGTACCACTCGCGATGCGCTTGGCACAGTTGCCAAACTGGCTGTTGCTAGAGGAGTTACGCGGCAGAACAGACAATTCACACGCAGGGAATCTTGCGGGAATTGACGCTTGGGAGGTTCCGTACAAGAGTGCAATCAACAGTGCAATCAACGTCGCCGACGCCTCACGAGGTCCACATGCTACCCCGAAGGTCGAAGTGTGTGTATGTTGCGGTTCTTGCCACGTTCTTGCAATGCATCGCTGAGAGCGCGGCCGCTCAAGTTACTGTGATCAAGAATGGCATCGCCGTTCCCGAGGATCGCGTCGAGCTCATCTACGGCGCCACATGCCGGGTAGTTGCCGAGGAATTCCATCTTGCGAACGATGCTGCGTTGCAGTTTCCGATCACCCTCATCCTGGGTGACGCCAATGAGCGCGTACTAGGTGACGAGCTCAATGAGACGTACTTCATTTACATGCAGCGCTGGAACGAGCCACTCTTTGCAGCATCCACCAGCAGATTAGCTCTGCAGCATCTACTGACTCGCGAACGTAAAACCAAGATTGTTGCGGAGATCCTTCGCCGTGCCAATCGAAATGCGCCGGTCTCGTACGAAGGACTACGGCGACCGTAGACCGCCACACATTTTGTTTTCGCAATAAAATCGCGCGCCCCCCAGGCGCGCGATTTATTCAGCCGACTCCCGTTGACTTATTCGAAACGCTGGGCGGTGGCGCTGGCACAGGCACTCGCCACCACGGTTCCTGCCGGATCAAAGAACTGAACCGTCGCGTCACTCCAATACCCGTCTGGGTTGTCGCCGAACTTTATTTTTTGCGTAATCACCTGAGTTTTTACCAATGCGCCATTCACGGTGAGAAATGCGATCGAGCTGGTGCTATAGGCGCGCCAACCCGTGCGTTTCCACACGCCGTGGCCCGTGCTGCGAACAGCCGGAAAGAACATCGGATTGGCTGCGCTGTCAACCACAGTCCCGCCGCGGGCAAAAGTTGAAAAACTGTTAAACGGCGAACCCAACGCAACCCCCGTATCACAATCTTTCAGGCTCACTTGAATCCGCCATGATCCTTCCAACAGGGGTTTGCTGCTGGCTATTGATTTGGTGCTTTGGGCGCTAGCGAGTGTCCCCGATAACGCCAAAACTCCCAGAACCGTCGCACATGCCTTCTGCAAGTTCACGTTTCTCCAAGTCATAAAGGCCTCTCTGTTCACGAATTTCCGGGTGTTCCCCGGCAGTGAGGCGATATTCTTCCTGGGCAGGCATGAAAGTCCTTAGAAAGAGCTGAAACGTTATGAAACTGCTTTTGGCGACTCGCTGCCACTCATGAACACCTCTTCCGCGGCCAACTATGAGTTCGGCGACTTTCGTCTTGAAGTGAGCAGACGACGCCTTTTGCGCCGTGGCGAGGCTGTGGCGCTTACACCAAAGCTGTTCGACACGCTGTTGCACCTGGTGCAGAACCACGATCGTGTTTGCGAAAAAGAAGAGTTGATGCAAGCTCTCTGGCCGGATACGGCGGTTGAAGAAAACAATCTTAACCAAACCATCTCTGCTCTGCGTCGATCCCTTACCCAGGGTGCAGGCGAGGACCGCTACATCATCACCGTACCCGGGCGTGGATACCGATTCAGCGCGGCTGTCCGATCAACGCCAAAAGATGCGGCCACGATTAAGGCCATTGCCGTGCTTCCCTTCAAACCTCTCGTCCTCGAAGACCGGGACGAAGCGTTGGAGCTCGGCATGGCAGACACTCTGATCGCCCGGCTCAGCCAGACTCGGGGAACCGTGGTCCGCCCTCTCACGTCAGTGCGAAAGTTTACAAGCCTGGATCAGGACGCCGCAGCGGCCGGTCGCGAGCTAGGCGTTCACTCGGTTCTTGACGGAAGCATTCAGCGTCGTGGGAACCTCATTCGCGTGACGGCGCGACTCACAAATGTCGCGGATGAATCTTCTCTGTGGTCACAGACCTTCGACGAAGAATTCACCGACGTGTTCGCAGTCCAAGATGCAATTTCAGAAAAAGTGGCTGCCGCGTTGGCGATGAGATTGAGCACAGAAGAAAAGAAAGGCCTGACCAAGCGCTATACAGAAAACGTTGAAGCTTATCACCTGTATCTCAAAGGCCTCTATCACCTCGGGAAAGTCACGCCACCCGCAATTCGGAAGGGCATCGAATTCTTTCAGCAGGCCGTAGAGATGGATCCAGTTTATGCACTCGCATACGCTGGTATCGCGGAGGCGTACCGCAGGCTCCCAATCACCAGCGATGTGCCTCCGAAAGAAGCGTTCCCTCGCGCGAAGTCCGCTGCGCTGAAAGCCCTCGAAATTGACGACACACTTGCCGAAGCTCACATGTCGTTAGGGTGGGTCCGGTTCTGGTACGAATGGGATTGGCAGGAGGGTGAAAAAGAATTGCTGCGGGCCATTGAGCTGAGTCCCAGCAACGGTGTCGCCCAGATGTCTCACCTCGTTCTACTGGCAACACAGGGGCGCATGGATGAGGCGATTCAAGCAGGATATCGGTCTGTCGAATTCGAGCCTCTCTCGCAGATTGTGAATGCGAACCTCGCTTGGTGCCTTCATTGCGGACATCGCGATCAAGAGGCTGTCGCAAGGCTTGAAAAGACACTCGAGATCGATCCCAACTTTTGGGTCGCACATCTGAACCTGGGGAAAATCTACACGCGACAAAGGGAGTATGCGCGAGCCATCGCCGCCTTTGAGAAGGCGAAACAGTTTTCGGGCGGGAACAGCGAAACCATCTCGATGATCGGCCATGCTTCGGCACTCGCCGGGAATCTAACAAAGGCCGTGGAGTCCCTCAATGAGCTCAAATTGCTGTCGTCGCAACGTTACATTCCTCCGCACAACATCGCTGTGATCTATGCAGCGCTGGGCGATAAGCAGCAAACATGTGCATGGCTTGAAAAAGCCTACGAAGATCGTGACGTCCGGTTGACGCTGATCAAAGTCGAATCTAAATGGGATTTATTTCGGGCGGAGCCTTGTTTCCAATCCATTTTGAAACGCGTGGGTTTAACGTCCTGAAGTGCCTGTAAAAACAAATCGCGCGCCCGCAGGCGCGCGATCCGCAGCAACTTGCTCTGTGAGTTATCCCTTGGCCTCGCGAGCTTTCAACACTTCGATTGCTTTCTTCAGTTGCTCGTCCGTCTGTGGCTTCGTTTTGGCAGCATCATTCGCGGCGTTCGTGTCGGGAGCTGTCGAATCGTCATCCGGCAACCCTCCGTCATCATCGACGTCAGCAACCAGGACGTTCGGCGTGACTGCCGAGTCCTGAATGGCCTTACCGCTCGGCGAATAATACTTGGCGACCGACAGAATCAGCGCCGAGCCATCCGGAAGATCGAGCGTCTTTTGGATCGAACCCTCGCCGAATGTTTTGTCGCCGACTACGTCGGCTCGGGCGTTTTCCAGAAGGGCCGACGCCACGATTTCAGCAGGACCAGCCGTACCACGGTTTACCAACACGACGACAGGCAAGTTCGTGATTGCCTTGGCCGGATCAGCGTTGAACGCTTCTCGTGGATATTTCTGACCTTGCAGATAGGTGATCGTTCCGTGGTTCAAGAAAAGATTTGCCGTGGCGATACCTTCCGATTCATCGCCATCAGAAGCATTCCGCAGATCAAGGATGAGCCGCTTCGCTCCGTCTTTCTGTACGGCTTTGATCTTGTTTGCGACTTCTTGAGATTTGCCCTTGGTAAACGCGTCGACCTTGATGTAGCCGACGTTGTCGGGCATGACCTTATCGGAAACTGCCGGTATGGTCACCGAGTCGCGAGTAATCACGATCTTTTGTGGCTCAGCGCGGCGTGGACGAACGACGGAAACCGTAATGGTAGACCCTGTTTCTCCGCCCAGAAGCGACCGGATCTCGGCCAACGACATGTCGCGCGTGCTTTTGCCTTCGATCGCTTCGATAATGTCGGAGCCGACCAGTCCTGCTTTGTCCGCCGGACCACCCGGAATTACGGAGATTACAGCGGCGTAGCCGAAGCGCTTCGAAACCGTCGCTCCGATACCCGCCTTGCCCCCGCTCTGGATTTGTTTGAAGTGCTTGTACTCATCCGCAGAGAGGTAGCTCGAATTCGCATCGAGCGATTCCAGCAGACCATGCAAAGCGCCTTCGGTGACGGTCGGAATCTTTGGGTCTTCCACGTATTCACTGCGGACGCGGGAGAGCACTTCGCTATAAACCTGCAACTGGCGGTATGCGCCATCGTTGGAGGAAGCACGAACGCCCACGAGTCCGCCGACCACGGTGAATAGCAATACGGCGAAAGAGGCGACCAATACAGCAACTTTAGTTTTCATTGACATGGAATCTTGATTTGGGAAGGAACGTCACTTCCGGTAGAACTGCCATCATTATATCTCTTGAGATGCGGGTTTCCGTTCAGGCGCTGCAGCGAAAAATGCCCGACGGTAATCTGGTTGGACATGGCGGCTCGTTGCACGGTGTTCGGGGCAGGCACTTGTTAGCCACGATAAGAACAAAGGACTTATTTGCTCGCTTCTATACGGCTGGTGTCTTGGACGCTTCCGCTGGTCCGATGTGAGCGCACTTCAGCCGACTTCTGCTAGACCGTATGTACTGTGCCACCGGGCTCGCATTTGCCGAATGGCTTGATCGATTTCTTTCTGGGTGATTTCGCCACTAGGGCCAGCCACAACCACGGCGGCTTCGCGCTTCGCAGCCTCCAGCAACTCGCGGTCACGAATGAGGTTGGCGACGCGAAAATCCGGCATGCCAGCCTGGCGCGTTCCAAAAAATTCTCCAGGACCGCGCAGCTCGAGGTCGAGTTCGGCGATCTCGAAACCGTCATTTGTTCGAACCATGGCATCGAGACGGCGTTCGCCCTCTTCAGAAATTTTGCCGCCGGTCATCAATACGCAGAACGACTTCGCTGCGCCTCGACCGATGCGCCCGCGCAGTTGGTGAAGTTGCGAAAGCCCAAAGCGCTCGGCGTGCTCGACGACCATCAAGGTCGCGTTCGGCACATCGACGCCAACTTCAATCACGGTTGTTGCTACCAAGATGTTGAGCTCACCGCGCTGGAACATCCGCATGACCTGTTCTTTTAGCTCCGGGTCGAGGCGGCCGTGGAGCAGACCGACCTTCAGGTCCGCGAACGTTTTATTGCTAAGTTCCTTGTACATCTTGAGCGCCGCTTTGAGTTCACTCTCCTGGCTTTCTTCGATCACGGGGTAAACGACGTAGGCCTGATGGCCCGCGCTCACTTGTTTTCGCACGAAATCCCATACCTCCGCGGAGCGTTCGTCGGAAATGCGCCGCGTGACGATCGGGGTTCGGCCTGGCGGCAATTCGTTAAGCACCGAAAGGTCGAGATCTCCGTAGAGGGTGAGCGCCAGCGTTCGGGGAATTGGCGTGGCAGTCATGACGAGCACGTCCGGTTCGGCGTCGGCGGCGCTGCGTGTGGTAATACGGGTGGATCCGGACGCGGCTTCGCTCTCGTCGGCCGACTTCCTCATGAGCTTCAGTCGTTGCATCACCCCGAAGCGATGTTGCTCGTCGACAATGACCAGTCCCAGCTTACCGAACTCGACTTTTTCTTCGAGCAGGGCGTGGGTGCCGATGACTAGCTGTGCATTCCCTTGGGCAATATGCCGTCGAATGTCGCGCTTACGGTCCTGCTCCACGGAACCGGTCAGGAGCACGATGCGATAACCGGCGTTCTCGAGGATCTGCCGGGCGGAAAAATAATGCTGTTGCGCCAGGATTTCCGTCGGTGCCATGAGCGCGACCTGATATCCGTTTTCAATCGCGATGATGGCTGCCTCGAATGCAACGATCGTCTTTCCTGACCCAACGTCGCCCTGAAGAAGCCGGCGCATGGGAAAGGAGGTCTGCATGTCGGAGGCGATCTCCTTCAGCACGCGTTTCTGTGCGGAGGTGGGATGAAATGGCAAGATTTTCTTGATTGCCTCGCGTACGCGGTCGTCGAGCTGGAACGCAATTCCGGTTTGCGACTTCTGCTGTCGCCGGCGTAGTTCGAGTCCAAGCTCCAGAAAGAACAGCTCCTCAAAAATGAGCCGGACATGCGCGGGCGTGCGCGACGATTGCAGATCTGTAATGCTTTCCCCCGCATCAGGCCAATGAACTTTCCAGAGCGACTCAGTAGGCGAAATCAATCCGAGACGCGCTCGAACTGCGGCGGGAATCGAGTCTGGAAGATCAGGAGTCAGGCTTTCGAGGGTCGATCGGATGATGCGGCGAAACCATCGCGCTGTCAGCTTGCCTTGGCCCGCGGACTCATAAATGGGTACGATGCGTCCGACTTCAAGCGACATTGCAGCCTTCGAGTCGTCCGCTTCACCGTCTTCGCTTGCATCGCCTAAAATTTCGAACTGTGGTTGTACGATCTGAAGTTCGCCACGACGGTCCGTGTCGACTTTGCCATACAAAGCGACGAGCTGACCTGGCTGAAACCGGTCTCGAAGATAGGTACCGTTGAACCAGAGGCACTTCAGCTTGGCACGGCCCTGACCGGCGGTGAGTTGGAAGATCGGCATACGGCTGGTGCGGAAAATTCCTGAATTTCGCACTTCGGCAATGACGGTAGCCATCTCTCCTGGTCGCAGCTCTGCCACCGTTCGAGGATTCAGTCTGTCTTCGTAACGAAACGGGAGATAGTGAAGCAGATCATCAACGGTGTGAATTCCTTTGTTGGCGAGTATTGCGGCCCGGTGCGGACCAATGCCTTTTACGAATTGAACGGATGTACCGGGTTCCAGCATCTCAACGGATGTTAGCAGGGATGTGCGCAGGACTGGAGGATCGACTTGGCCAAAGCAAGCGTGTGGCATAACTTCCGCGACGGGCTAATCGCGGTGCTGGCTGGCAATGCCATCTACTATCTAATAATGCCGCACCTGCCGGAACGCTTACAGCACGTCCCGTTCAAACAAGATCTTGGCCTGGTTGTCGATTTTGCGATTTGTTTCGCGGCGTTCGTGCTGGTGCGACGGCTCATGCAGTCGCGATAGCGTGTCTGCTCAATGCGGGGTCATCAGCGTATACCCTACGCGGCCCTCCCGCACGCGACGGCAAAAATCTTCTCTGCTCGACCGGCGTGCCGACGCATTGATGTGCGCTTGTGCTTTCAGTTGCGCGAACGACAGGCCGCCTGTCTCGATGTTGCCGCTTTCATAGAGCATTTCATCCCCTTTCCCCGGTAGGAGAATCCGCCAATCGTAGCGAGACATGTGCGCCAGCGGCGTTCCTGTGGCGTTGATTTCCTGAAAAATGTTGGTGGTGCAATTCCTGGTTAGCGCGTTATACCACTTGGGGTGGTCCCTTAACTGATTTGTGCTGCGTGCATACTGAAGGAACAGTTCACGCGTCCATTGCGCTCCAGCTATCGTCCGAAAGAGATAGACTTCCTCGCCAGTACGGTAATTCGTTCGTAGACGCACTACGTCACGCTCATCCGCTACTGTGTAAATCAGTTCATATTCCCTGAAGAATCCCAGCACCGCGGAATACGTTTCACCAACTTCCTTGCGCGTCTCGATCGAAAACGCCACGTGATCATCATCACCAAACTGGAAACTCACAATCGGGTGCGCGATGTACGGAGACCCCCAATAGGTAATGAATACGTCTACGCCGCGGATCTGCGATAAGTCGACATTCTTTGTTTCCCAATGAGGCGTGTAGTCGAATTCGGACCGATATTCGCAGTTCCGAAGATTGTGAATCGTAACGTGGTCACCCTGTATCTCCATCCACGCCGTTTGCGCGACGTCTGCCTGCCATGGACGATCGTTCGAGGGCTTTAACGATAACCACCAAACAAGCACAATCACAAACCCGATAAGACAAACGCTCTTACGTAAATGAGGGGTGCGCACCACAACGAGCGCCACGATGATGCAGGCAATATAAAGAACCGCCAGGGGAAGCCGCAGTCGATGATTTGGCACATCGAAATAGAGAGCGGCCGTCGACCACAAGGTCACAAGCAACAGGCAAAACCACAGCAAAGCGAGCCCAACGAATCGCAGCACACGTCGCCAAGTGCTAACCACGGCAGTGCCAGTCATAGGCACCGTAGTTTACGACAATCCAGAAACGGCGGGCTTTTTGTTGATCAAGCGTGGGAAGCGCGCCGCTTTATCGGCGACGATTACATTGATTCGAACCGATCTGCTTTTCAATCAATGAGGAAGCGCAAAACTAAAGACATCGCTACCTGCTGCGACGGCGACATGCTGAACCCCGTCGACCATGTAGGTCATCGGCGAAGCATGCATCGTCTGGCCGGTGTTGAAATGCCACAGTGGACGACCAGTCTGCGTATCCACGGCTTCGAAGGAACCGGCGTCATCGCCGAAGAAGACAAGCCCGCCGGCGGTCGTCAGCGTTCCTCCCCAGGAATCGCCGGTGCCAACTTGGGGATAACGCCACACTATCTTCCCGTCTCGCACAGAGTACGCTAGCAGCACCTTCTGAGCACGTTCATCGGGAGGAAGTTTCGTGCCGGTATTGTAGTAAGTCTGCCCCACTGCGAACGGCTTTGGGTCGGTGAAGAACAGATTGCAGCTTTCCAAAGCGATCACGTAGAAGAATCCGGTATCAGGATTGTAAGAAGGAGCAAACCAATTGGTAGCTCCGTTGATACCGGGACATATATATGTGCCTTGCGCGGTCGGTATGCGTCCAGACAGTTGAGGCCGACCGGACGCGTCAATCCCCTTCGCCCAGTTCAGCTTCTCCACAAATGGTTCAGCACTCACGAACTTGCCGTTAGTTCGGTCGAGAACATACATAAATCCGTTGCGGTTTGCCTGTACCAATAAATGGCGAGTCGCGCCGCCGTCTTCCACGTCGACCAGAACCGGCGTTTCGTTAGCGTCGTAGTCATAAAGGTCGTGGGGCGTGAACTGGAAGTACCATTTCAACGCACCCGTGTCTGGATTGATCGCCAACACGCTCGCTGTGTAGAGATTGTCGCCAGGGCGAGAATCTCCAACGAAATCTGGCGCCGCGTTGCTGGTGGTCCAGTAAAGGGTGTTGAGTTCAGGGTCGTACGTCCCCGGCATCCAGGTCGTGGCGCCACCGTGCAAATAAGAGTCTCCGGGCCAACTCTCGGAGCCGAATTCCCCCGGCCCGGGAATCGTCCAAAGATGCCACTTCAGTTTCCCAGTCAGCGCATCGTAGGCTGCCAGGAAGCCTCTCACGCCAGAATCTCCGCCGGATGTGCCGACAATGACGTCATCCTTGACGATGAGGGGGGCGCTCGTCGCCCCATAGTGCTTCGTCTTGTCCGCGTACGTGATGTCCCAGCGAAGTGTTCCAGACCTTGCATCGAGACAGAGAAGGTGTGCATCGTCCGTCTCCATGTAAACGAAATTTCTCCACACCGCCACGCCACGGTTCTTATGAGATGCAGCATCGTCGAGTAAACCTGTACTCAGTGGCCGCGCGTGATGCCATAGGACCCTCCCCGTTCGCGCGTCTAACGCAAAGGCATCGTTGGCCGATGTCACGTACATCACACCATTCATCACCACCGGCGTAGCCTCGAGTCTTTCTGAATTGCCCGGATGGAAAACCCACGAGGCGCGCAATTTCTGAACATTCTGCGAATTGATTTCTTTCAGGCGACTGTAGCGACGTCCAGTGTAGTCGCCGTTGTAAGACGTCCAGTTTTCGCCAACCGGTCGCGCTAGCAAATCCTCTGCGCTAACACCCGCAAATCCGGGAGAGGTCTCTTTCTGAGCCTGGGCGAGTGAACAGGCCAAAATGAGCATTGCGGAGAGCGCCCAGGCGATCGATTTGCCAAAAGGCTTCAAATTAATGATTCTCCGGCAAGATCACTTGCACTTCCTGAAGAGATCCCCGGTCCAATCCGTTTCGATCTTCGAGATGGAGAGAAATGCGAGACGTCTTTCCGGGTGACGCAACCTCGGTTTCAAGCAAAACCAGTTCACGTGGGTCTACGTTGGCGACTGCCACCGCTTGCAACTCTGTGCCGTGTTCACCGTAGAGATGTGCTACCAAGCGGCCCGGGAAAAACACTCCAAAAGTGCCACCGACTTTAATTCGTTTTCCATCTTGAGAAGCAGCTTGCAGTGATTCAACAACGATGCCCGCATCCGTGACCGCGCGAATCTTGGAGGTTGCGCGCGTCGGAAACCACTCGGTATCGAGCGTGCAAGTTTCTCCGGGACGCAGACGGCACATGGGAGAATTGATTTCAGCTTCCATGTAGAAGGGAGACCCGTCTTCACCTGATTTCATAGAGGCGTTGCCATCGGCGCTTAACTTGACTTCAGGCCCGTTCGTCCAAAAGATGAGCGACGCCTTGCCCGGATACGATCGTGATTCTTCAAATTGAAACCGTTCCACCATGCCGAATTTACTGCTGCCATCGAGGACAGCCAGCCATCCAGCAGTCGAATCGAGCCACAGCTCAGCCGCCATGTGCACGTAGCGCAAAGTAAACAACCCGTCCTCTTGGACCGAAGCTGCCGGATTTTCCGCAGGACCGAACCTGACATGGTAGCGATTGAGATAGCCGCTTGCCGGGTTCGCAGGAGCAAACGCACGGAAATCTTTATTCATTTGCGACGGATTGCCAGGATCGGCAGTATCGTATTGCGAAACAGACTGCATAGACCATTCGACGGCATGTCCTGTTGCGTTCTTCATGGTCGCGCGAAACAGAATTCGCGGCGAATCTGAATCCAGGCGAATCGTGCGCAGGAATTGAATGCCCGTCCGCGGATCAGCTGGGCCCTCCAGCGCAATCTCGCAGTGCTGCCCTTCCGAAATCTTTCGAAATGTGAACGGTCCGTCGTCGATCACATCTGAGCCGCCAGCCCAATGCTGCTCGTCGTTGTTTCCTTCGGGCAAGAGCCAGAGCTTGTCGCCCCCGTAATTGAACCAGCGGCCCGCGTTCGGAGGAAAATATTTGCCTTCATACTTCGGATTAACAAAGAGATAGTGGTGGTCTGCAAACGTCACCTGCATGAGCCGGCCAGCAAGTTGAGGTACGACGATCAACTGTACCCAAGGATTGGAAATCTGCTGAGACTGCCAACCCTTGAAATCCTTGGCTTCCACGCGACAATCCGCGGGATCGGCAGCCGCTGGCCCACTCACTGTCTGGCCAGAAGCTACGCTCAGAAAAAGAAGTATGACACCCGGAATTGCAACAGCTCGTCGAAGTAAATCCGACCGGACAGGCCGTGTTGTCATACTCGCTCATTTCCGGCGATCGGCGGCGCTGTGAACGTAAAAAAGACATCGCGCCTCCCGCCAAACAGACCTGATCCGCTGTTCGGATACGAACCCGATACGAAAGGAAACCTAATAAAACGAAATAGTTTGATATGCGTCAAGCAAATTCTGTGATATACGGAATTCTCCTTTGGCCGGGGATTTGTTTCGTGACGAAGACGCCGCGTTATACAACCGGCTAGAGGCGTTGATATCGGTCAGGAAGGACTCTCAAACATGCCTACCCGAAGTCCGAATCGCAGATCATTTATCAAGTGGGCAGCAGCGGCCCCGTTGTTGAGCCAAATCGCAGCTCGAAACCTTTACGCGCAAGCAGCTACTGCGATCGGTAAAGACCCACGACAGAATGTGTACACCCGTCTTGGCCTAAAGACCGTAATTAATTGCCGAGGCACTTGGACCTACCTGAGTGGCTCTCTGGAATTCCCCGAGGTACGCCAGGCTCAAGTCGAGGCTGCGCAGTATTTCGTAAACATGATCGACTTGCAGCGTGCGGTAGGTCGACGGTTGGCGGAATTGACCGGCGCTGAGTCCGGGATGGTTACTTCCGGAGCGGCGGGTGCCATGGCAGCGGCAACAGCCGGATGTATGGCGGGCACGAATGACAAATACATCTGGCAACTGCCCGATACAACTGGCCTAAAGCACGAAGTGATCATGGTGGGAGGACGGAGTGCGTTTGATAATGCCATCCGCCTCACCGGAGCGAAACTCGTTCTCGCTTATTCCCCCGAAGAAATCGCCAACGCCATCAATGAGAACACGGCGATGATTTACACCACCGATCTCGGAGAAAAACTTGAGCGCGAACTCGCAGTTGCGAAAGATAAAAAGGTTCCGATGCTGCTGGATGACGCGGCCGGCATTCCTCCCGCAGACAACGCAAAACTTTACGCGAGAATGAAGATTGATCTCTATTGCTTCTCCGGAGGGAAAGGCTTGTGCGGGCCACAATGTAGCGGACTGTTGCTCGGCCGAAAAGACCTAATCGAATCTGCGCTGATGAACTGCAGTCCACGTGAAGGTTCCGTCTGTCGTCCGATGAAAGTCGGGAAGGAAGAAATTATTGGCGTCGTGACTGCGCTCGAAACCTGGCTGAATCTGGATGAGAAGAAGATCTACGCCACCTGGAACGACCGCGTGGACCGCATTCGCAAACTTGTGGATACGGTTCCCGGAGTGAAGACAGACATTTTCATTCCCGAAGATGGTAACCGCTTCCCAACACTCAAGATCTCATGGGATCAGGACGCTTGGGGCTTCACCATTTCCGACTGTGTGCAGAAGTTGCGCGAGAACGATCCTGTGATTGAAGTGCTCGGCCGTGACAATCCCAGCCTGGTGCCCGCGGTCCGGGAAGGCAATCCGAATCCGAACCGGAAAGAACCCAAAAAGGCTGATCATATTGAACTGGTGTCGATGACCATACAACCGGGGCAAGAAATGATTGTGGGACAAACTTTGCGAACGATCTTAGGAGCGGCCCAAAAACGCAAAGCTGCGTGAGAATAAACTTTTCCAGCACCGCCGTGAGCAATCGAATGCGAAGAACGCTCGTTGGATTCTTTTTCCTGTGGACGTTCGCAGCGCACGCTCAAACAAGAGCGGTCGCACCGACGAGTG
>Ga0207689_10000497_pt1 | contig 37074 bp, 36 predicted proteins | sample KBSMisM52_FD_184312 | JGI IMG/M metagenome (GOLD analysis project Ga0207689, IMG submission 184312) | Miscanthus rhizosphere microbial communities from Kellogg Biological Station, Michigan, USA - KBS Miscanthus M5-2 (SPAdes) (version 2) | ecosystem: Host-associated > Plants > Roots >...
TCCTGCCGCACCAGCCCGGCGACAAGATCACGCTGACCGTCATGCGTGGCGGCCGCGAGATGGACGTCGCCGTCACGCTGGGCACGCTACCCGAGCAGCCCTGAGCTAGCGCTGGCGGCGCAGACGCGCCTCAACCGTGTCGAAGGCCCCCGCGATGGGGGCCTTCGGCTTGCGCACCCGGACCTCCACGTCATCCACGAGAAAGGCGTCGAGCACGGCCTCCGCGATGGCGCCGGCCAGTCGTTCGATCAGGCGGTAGGAGCGATCCTCGACACGGCGCCCCGGAAGTGAGGCGCCTTTCCGGACGGGAACGGGGCGATCAGACTTTGGAGAGCAACATCTCCAGGTCGACGTTCTGGGTGATCAGATTTTTGATGATCGGAATCTTGTCGGTGTCCTGCGGCTGCGTCTTTACGGTCATGCGATTGATCGTGGAGGTGACCGTGTAGCTTTCGCCTTTGGCGGCGATGACCGGAATGTCCGTCTGCGCGAGGAGCTCGGCCAGTTTGGGGTGCGGCTGGATGTCGTTGGTCAGAATCAAGCCGGCGATGGTGGTGCTTCCGCCGGAGAGGCGGGCGCTCGAGACGGCGGCGAGGATGATGTCGTCGCGGTCGCCGGGCGTGATGATCAGGGTGCCGGGCGTGAGGTAGTCGACGATGCCCTTGGCGGTCATGGCGCCGACGATGACGCGGTGGACGCGCTGCTTGGAGCCGCCCTTGCGGCCGTTGAGCCACTGGCCCTCGATGTCCTCGGCGATCTGCGTGAGGTTGGGAGCGGAGAGAATTTTTTCGATCGGGAGCACGCCGAGGAGCGGCACGCCGAGACGTTGGAGACCGAGGCCGGCGTATTCGCGGACGATGTCGATCTTGTCGGGTTCGATTTTATTGAGAATGGCTCCGATGACCTCGACGCCGGCCTTGTCGAAGAGGGCCTTGTTGAGGGCGATTTCGTCGACGGGACGGCCGATGCCGCCGGGGCACACGAGGATGACGGGGGATTTGAGCAGTTTGGCGACGCTGGCGTTGGACAGGTCGAACACCGAGCCGACGCCGGCGTGGCCGGTGCCCTCGATGAGCGTGAAGTCCTTTTCCCAGGAAACGCGGTCGAAGGCGCGGCAGATCTTGTCCTTCAGCTCGGGCAGGAGCTGGCCGGGGTTCTTGAGGTAGCGGCGGGTGAAGGTCGCGTCGATCGTGACCGGGCTCATGCTCTGGATGGGCACGCGCACGTTGTAGATCGTGTCGAGGAGGAAGGAGTCCTCGTCGACCTGGGTGCCCTGCACGTTAACAAAACGCTGGCCGACCGGCTTGATGAAACCGACGCGGGGATAAATCGACTGAAGGGCGGCGTAGAGACCGAGGCAGGTCGTGGTCTTGCCATCGTTCATGCGTGTCGCGGCGACGAAAACACGTTTGGTCTCCCGGTTGGTCGGGCTGGGCAGCAACGGGAGGGGCGGCTGGAGAAACGGGTTTTGCGACACGGAATCGGAGGGAGGCATGGATTGTTGGATGCGGAGAGAAGGCGGGGGCGTTGACGCGGCCCCTGCGCAGGGACTGGCCGGGAGGTTAGGCGGAGCCGAAGAGCAGGCGGCGGTCGATGGCCTGGCAGCCGACGATGGCGGCGGCACCGAAGACATCGTGGGCGCTGGCGCCGCGGCTGATCTCGGCGGCGGGCTTGGTGAGGCCGGTGAGGATCTGGCCGTAGGCGTTGGCACCGGCGAGGTGGTGCACGAGCTTGAACGCGATGTTGCCCGAGTTGAGGTCGGGGAACACGAGCACGTTGGCCTTGCCGGCGACGGAGCTGGTCACGCCCTTGGCGTCGGCGACGACGGCGTCGAGCGCGGCGTCGACCTGGAGTTCGCCGTCGATCTCAAGCTCGAGGAACGCGGCGCGGGCCTTGGCGCGGGCGAGCTCGGTGGCCTGGCGAACCTTCACGAGCGCGGGGTGGTTGGACGCGCTCTTGGAGGCGTAGCTCAGCATGGCGACACGGGGCGTCTCTCCGGTGAGGTGGCGGGCGATCATCGCGGTGGAGATGGCGATGTCGCAGAGCTGCTCGGCGGTGGGGTCGGGGATGACGCCGCAGTCCGCGAGGAACAGGGCGCCGTCGCTGCCGACCTTTTTCTCATCGAAGTCGAGGACGATGAGCGACGAGGCGGTCTGCACGTGCTCGAAGCGGGGCACGATCTGGAAAATGGGACGAAGTCCGCTGGCGGGGCTGGCGGTGGCGCCGGAGATGAGCGCGTCGGCCTGGCCGGTGACGAGCATCATGGTGGCGTAATAGCTCGTGTTCTTGAGCGCCTCGCGGGCCTCGGTGCTGCGCAGGCCCTTGATGCGACGGATCTGTTCGAGCTGGGTGGCGAGCGCCTCGAACTCTTCGCTGCGCTCGGGCTCGATGATGCGCATGCCCTGGAGATTGATGTCGAGCTTGGCGGCGGCGGCCTTGATCGCGGCGCGGTCGCCGAGGAGGATGGGCGCGCCCATGCGGCGGGTCACCCACTGGCGGGCGGCCTGGAGAATGCGGGGGTCGCCGCCTTCGGGGAAAACGATGCGCTTGGGGTGGCGCTGAAGTTTCTCAATGAGCTTGGGAACGATGGGCATAGGGGATGCGGGAAATTGTCGCTACAGAACAGCAGCGTCAATGCCGGTTCCGGGTAAAGAACTTGCTAACCCCATCGGGCCCTCCGAAAAACGGCGCGCGTGTCCAAAAAGCTCAGAAACATAGGCGTCATCTCGCTGCTCACCGTGGTTTCACGGGTGCTCGGTCTCGTGCGCGACCAGTTGAGCGCGGCGATTTTCGGCACGAGCATGTTCAACGACGCCTTTGTGACGGCGTTCAGCCTGCCCAATTTGTTCCGCCGCCTGCTCGGCGAGGGCTCGTTGACGGCGGCATTCGTGCCGATGTTGCAGCAGGAGCTGCATGAGAACGGCAAGGCGGGGGCGTTCGATCTTCTCAACAAGGTGGTGAGTCGGTTGCTGCTGGCGACGGGCGCGGTCTCGCTGCTGGCGATGAGCGTGTTCAGCGCGGCGCGGCTGGTGTCCGGTTTGGGCGAACGCTGGTATCTGGCGGCCGACCTGACGGTGCTGCTGTTCCCGTATCTTGCGTTTGTGTGTGTGGCGGCGGCGTTCAATGCCACGCTCAACGTGTTTCAACGGTTCATGGAGCCGGCGCTGTCGCCGATCTGGCTGAACCTCGCGATGATCGTCACGCTGGGCGGGGCCGGTCTCCACTACGCGCATACGCCGATGGGCGAGATGTATTGGCTGTGCGCCGGCGTGTTGATCGGGGGATTTTTGCAGATGGTCGTGCCGGCCTGCGTGCTGATGCGCGACGGGTGGCGGCCGAAGTTCGACCTCGGTGCTTCTCCTCGCGTGCGGGAGATCATCGCGCTGATGGCGCCGGGGCTTTTCGGCACGGCGATCTATCAGATCAACATCCTGGTTTCACGCCTGCTGGCGTTTTCGCTGACGGTGTCGGCGGCGACGATGATGTTTTATGCGAACCGTCTGATGGAGCTGCCCATCGGCGTGTTCGCGATCGCGGTCTCCACCGTGGTGTATCCGCTGATCGCGAAACACGCGGTGGAGGGGCGTTTCACCGAGATGGCCGAGGACTACCGCAAAGGCGTGCGGTTGATTCTCTCGATCAACGTGCCCGCGGCGGTCGGGCTGGCGCTGTTGAGCGAACCCATCGTGCGGGTGCTGTTTCAACGCGGCGAATTCACCTCCGCCGACACGCACCTGATGGCGCCGATCCTCACGCTGTTCGCGGTGGGCATGCCCTTCTTCTCGGTGGTGAACCTCACGGTGCGGGCGTTTTATGCGATTAAGGACACCGCGACGCCGGTGAAGATCGCGGCGATTGATTTTCTGGTGAACGTGGCGCTCAGCCTGTTGCTGCGCGAATGGCTGGGCGTGAAAGGCCTGGTGCTGGCGAGCACCACGGCGATCATTGTCCAGATGGTGCTGTTGCAACGCGCCCTCGGGCGGCGTCTGCCGATGATGACGCTGGCGCCGCTGCTGCCGAGCATCCTGAAGGTGTTCGCCGGTTCGCTCGCGATGGGCGCGGTGGTGTGGGGCGGCTGGCAATGGGTGCGTGATTGGAACACGGTCTTCGCGCTGGGTCGGTTGCACGTGCGGCAGGCGGATCTGGTGGCGATTTTCGGGCTGATCCCGCTCGGCGTGCTGGCCTACGCCGCGGTGTTGTGGGTGCTCCGCATCGAGGGCCGCGAGGAGTTTGCTCTATTGTTGCGGCGCGGACGAAAGCCGGCGGCGTGAACCCGGATCCTTGGCGACATGAAATGGAAGTTTGATTGGTTTCTGGCCGGCATGGTGGCGGCGGTTGCGCTGGCCTGGATTTTTCCGCATGCCGGTGCGCCCGGCGGATGGCTGCATCCGGAGCTGCTCAATAAAATCGGCGTGGCGCTGATTTTTTTCCTGAACGGCGTGGCGCTGTCGTTTGCGGCGATGAAGGCCGGTGCGCTGCGCTGGCCGGTGCACGTGACGGTGCAGACGACGACCTTTGTGATTTTCCCGTTGGTCGGCATCCTGCTCGTGGCGGTGGCCGGCGGCTGGATCGCGCCCGAGCTGGCGGTGGGTTTTTTCTACCTGTGCGCGGTGCCGTCGACCGTGTCGTCGTCGGTGGCGATGACGGCCGCGGCGCGCGGTGGCGTGCCCGTGGCGGTGTTCAACGCCACGCTCTCCAGCGTCATCGGCATCGTGGCCACGCCGTTGTTGATCGGCTGGCGCCTGCATACGACGGGCGCGTCCCTGCCGCTGGGCGGGGTAATCATGGATTTGATCGTGTGGTTGTTGCTGCCTCTGATCTTGGGCCAGCTCAGCCGGCCGCTGCTGGCGGGTTGGGCTGCGAACAACAAAAAACTCATCCATCGCATCGATCGCGGCACGATCCTCTTCATCATCTACACGTCGTTTTGCGATTCGATTGTGCGCGGCATCTGGTCGGGACGCCACGACGCGATCCTTGCGGCGGTGGTCGGATCGCTGGTGCTGTTCTATGTGGTTTTCTTTATCGTCGGTGCGATCGCCCGCATGGCGGGCTTTGGCGCCGCAGACCGGATCGCGGCGATTTTTTGCGGATCCAAAAAGTCCATCGCGTCCGGCATTCCGATGGCGCAGTTGATCTTCGCCGGAGATCCACGCCTGGGCCTGATCTTGTTGCCGCTGATGGTGTATCACCCGTTGCAATTGGTGATCTGCGGCGTGCTCGCGGGCCGCTGGGCGAAGCGCTCCGACGCCTGAAATCGGGCCGGCCCCGCGCAGATTCGTCACACGGCGCTTGAAATTGACCCTTTGGTAAACTAATTGCCGCAGGATGGGAAGAACCAGCAACGCCGATGAACGCCTGATGACCGCCGCCCTCGACCTCATGTGGGAAGAGAGTTACGGCGCGGTGTCGATTGACGATATCTGTAAGCGTGCGGCGGTGAAAAAGGGTTCGTTTTACTATTTCTACGATTCGAAGTCCGCGCTCGCGGTGGCCGCGTTGGAGCGCATGGCCCAGGCGCAGAAAGTCATCTGGGACGAGCAGTTTTCACCGGCCACCCCGCCACTCGATCGCATTCGGGCCCGCTGCGAGTTCACCTACAAGAAGCAGGCCGAATTAAAGGCGAAGCATGGCAAGGTGCTCGGGTGTCCGCTGTGCTCGGTCGGCTCGGAAATTTGCAATCAGGACGAGCAGATCCGGGACAAGATCCGCGAGATCTGCACCCGCAATATCAAGTATTGGGAGTCGGCTATTCGCGATGCCCAGACAGAAGGGCTGATCGCTCCGGGTGATGCCACGGCCAAGGCCCGGTGCGTGTTCGCCTACTACGAGGGTCTGATTACGCAGGCGCGCATTTATAATGATGCGGAGATGCTCCGTAATCTGGGTGAAATGGTCCTGGCGCATTTGCACGCCAAGGAACCGGCGCAGGCCGTGGTCGCCTGAGTCGGCGAAAAATTGTCGGTGAAAATCGCGTCCGCGTGTTTGCACTAGTAAAATGGTCAACTATTCGTTCGGAGCGTTTTCCTACAATTAACCGTTCTTCTAAGCCGACCTGTGCCCACGTTGTTTGACCCGCTCCAAGCCGGAGCCTTTTCCCTTCCGAATCGCGTCGTGATGGCGCCGCTCACCCGCTGTCGTGCGGCGGCCGGACGCGTGCCGACTCCGCTGATGGCCGACTATTACCGGCAGCGCGCCTCGGCCCTGCGTTGAAAAAGGCCTTCGGCGGCGTGTTCATCGCCAACCAGGGTTTCACCGCCGAAACCGCCGCGCAGGAAATCGTCTCCGGCCGTGCCGACGCGGTCGCGTGGGGAAAGCTGTTCATCGCCAATCCCGACCTACCGGAGCGCTTGCGCACCGGCGCTGCGCTCAATGCGCCCGATGCGTCCACCTTCTACGTGGCGCCCGGCGGAGACCGCACCCGCGGCTACACCGACTACGCGACGCTTTCCTGATGCGCGCAGGCTCGCATCCGGTCATCCGCCTTCACAACCTTCCGCCCGCATGAATCCAATTTCCTCATCCCAATTGCTCGACGCTCTTCGTTGGCGCTACGCCACCAAGAAGTTCGACGCCGCCAAAAAAATCCCCGCCGAGACCTGGTCCGTGCTCGAGGAATCCCTCGTGCTCACGCCGTCGTCGTTCGGCGCGCAGCCTTGGAAGTTTTTCGTGGTCAAGAATCCGGTGTTGCGCGAGCGGCTCGTCTCCGCCTCCTGGGGGCAAAATCAGGTCGTGGAGGCGTCCTATCTTGTGGTGTTCGCGTTCAAGCAGAACCTGGACGAGGCGCACATCGACCGCTACATGGCGAGCACCGCGGAGACGCGCGGCGTGACGACCGAGTCGCTGGCACCGTTTAAAAAAGTGATCATGGGCAGTCTCGACGGCGCGCGCGCCAAGGGCCTGCTCGATGTCTGGCAGTCGCGCCAGATCTACATCGCGCTCGGCCAGTTCATGGCGTCCGCCGCGCTCCTCGGCGTCGACACGTGTCCGATGGAGGGACTCGATCCGGCCAAATACGACGAGATCCTGGGACTCACCGGCACCGGTTACACCACGCTGTGCGCATGCCCGGCCGGCTACCGGTCGGCCGATGACAAATACGCGACGACGCCCAAGGTGCGTTTCCCCATCTCAGAGGTGATCACCCACCTCTGATCAGCGCGCAAAAACCAAGTCGCGTTCGTCTTTGGAAAGCTCGCGCCATGCGCCCGGCGCGAGCTTGAGCGCGAGCAGGTCCAGTTCGCCGATGCGTCCGCGCACGAGCCGCAGGGTGGGATGTCCAACGGCGGCCGTCATGCGGCGCACCTGGCGGTTTTTACCCTCGGTGAGTTCGAGGGCGATCCAGCCGTCGGGCACGGTTTTCCGGTAGCGGACCGGCGGGTCGCGCAGCGGCAGGACCGGCGGCGGATCGAGACGCCATGCACGGCAGGGCAGGGTGAGATGATCGCCGATTTTTACGCCGCGGGCGAGTTGGGCGAGCGCTGCATCGGCCGGGATGCGTTCGACCTGCACCCAATATTCGCGGCGGTGAGCGTGCTTGGGATCGAGCAGGCGGGTGTTGAGCCCGGGTTCGTCGGTAAGCAGCAGCAGGCCCTCGGAGTCGGCGTCGAGCCGGCCGATGGGATAGACGTTTTTCGGCAGGCCGAAGTCCGCGAGCGTGCGCCACGCCGAGCCGGGCTCGGGTGTGAATTGAGAAAGCACGCCATAAGGTTTGTTGATCGCCAGCAGCACCCGCGTAGCGAAACACAATCCGTCGAACACGAAAGGGCGGAATTTTTTCGCGCTAGCGAAATAAGATGCTACTTTTCCGATCATGCGTGCTGTTCACCTCACCGCCATCAACGAACTCTCCCTGGTCGATCTCCCCGTGCCGGAGCCCGTGGCCGGCGAGGTCCGCGTGCGCCTCAAGGCCGCCGCGCTCAACCACCGCGACGTGTGGATCAAACAGGGCCAATACGCGGGCGTGGAATTCCCCGCACAACCGGGCTCCGACGGCGCCGGGGTGGTCGATAGCGCGGGCGCGGGTGTCGAGCGCGAATGGATCGGCCGCGAGGTGATCATCAATCCCTCCTTCAACTGGGGCGGTCGCGAGACGGCGCAGTCCGACGAGTTTACGATCCTGGGGCTGCCACGCGACGGCACGCTGGCCGAGGCGATCACGGTGCCGGTGGTGCAACTCGCGGCGAAGCCCGCGCATCTGTCGTGGTCCGAGGCGGCGGCGCTGCCGCTGGCGGGGCTCACCGCCTACCGCGCGTTGTTCAGCCGTGCCGCGCTCAAGCCCGGCGAGAAGGTGCTCATCAGCGGCATCGGCGGCGGCGTGGCCTTGTTCGCGTTGCAATTCGCGGTGGCGCACGGCGCGCAGGTCTATGTGACCTCGGGTTCCGACGAGAAAATCAACCGGGCGATCCAGCTCGGGGCGACGGGCGGCTTTAATTACACGCATCCGGGCTGGGCGAAGACCGTCGCGCACGGCCACGCCGGACACCTGTTCGACGTGATCATGGACAGCGCGGGCGGGGACGGATTCGAGTCGTTGATCGATCTGGCCGCGACGGGCGGACGGGTGGTGTTTTACGGCGCCACGCGGGGGAACCCGCCCGTGCTGCCGATGCGCAAGGTGTTTTGGCGTCAGCTTTCGCTGCTGGGGACGACCATGGGCAGCGCGACGAATTGGGCGGCGATGGTCGGCTTCGTGGCGAAGCACGCGATCAAGCCGGTCGTCAGCGACTCGTTCCCGCTGACGCATGCGCGCGAGGCGTTCGAGTTGATGGAGCGCGGCGGCCAGTTTGGAAAAATTGTCATCACGATGTGAGCCATCGGTCGGCGAGGGCGGCGGCCTGAAAAAGGAAGTGCAAACCGGCGAGTTCCGGTCTGCATGTTGGCACGCAATCTCATGGCCAAAGTTCTCATCGAAAACCTCGTCAAAGTTTATCCGGGCGGTGGCGCGCCGGATGTGAAGGTCGTCCACGGCATCAATCTGGAGATCAGGGACCGCGAGTTTATGGTGTTGGTCGGTCCGTCGGGCTGCGGCAAGTCAACGACCCTGCGCATGGTCGCCGGGTTGGAGGAGATCTCCGGCGGCTCGATTTCCATCGACGGCAAGGTCGTGAACAACGTGCTGCCGAAGGACCGCGACATCGCGATGGTTTTCCAAAACTACGCACTGTATCCGCACATGACGGTTTACGACAACATGGCGTTCGGTCTGAAGCTGCGGAAATTTCCCAAGTCCGAAATCGACCAGCGCGTGCGCGAAGCGTCGGCCATGCTCGGGCTCGACGCGTATCTCGGACGCAAGCCCAAGGCCCTCTCCGGCGGACAGCGCCAGCGCGTCGCGGTCGGCCGAGCCATCGTGCGCAAGCCCAAGGTGTTTCTCTTCGACGAGCCGCTTTCCAATCTCGATGCGAAGATGCGCGTCTCCACGCGCACGGAAATCTCGAAACTTCACGCGCGCCTGGGGGCCACGATGATCTATGTCACTCACGACCAGGTGGAGGCGATGACCATGGGCGACCGCATCTGCGTGATGAAGGACGGCCGCATCATGCAAGTTGCCGAGCCGCTTGAGCTCTACAACCGGCCCGAGAATCTGTTTGTCGCCAGTTTTATCGGGAGTCCTCCGATGAATTTTTTCCGGGGCACGATCCGACGGGAGGGGCAGATGCTCCGGTTCGTCGAGACGAACGAGCAGGGCGCCCCGGTCATCGTCTCGCTCGATGCCAGGCTCGCGGCCAAGGCCGCCGATCACGTTGGCAAGCCGGTCGTTTTCGGAATCCGCCCTGAGGATGTGCAAGACACCGCGACTCTTTCCAATCCCGATCCTGCGCGCACCATCGAGGTGAAGGTCGAGGTTTCGGAACCCATGGGCGCGGAGACCTTGCTTTACCTCACGACGGGGGCGTCGGCTTTCATCGCCCGCGTAAATCCCACCGACCGGTTCGAGGCGGGGCAGAACGTGACGGTTTCGTTCCGGCTGGAAAACGCCCATCTTTTTGACGGGGAGACCGAGGCGGTTCTCAAGTAAGCCAGGATCTCGGGATATTTTCTTCGTACGCAAAATCCTCCTTGGATTCGGGTCGGGCGGCCGACACGTTATCCGGACTCTTTTCTATGAAAATCTGCTGTATCGGCGCTGGTTATGTGGGCGGTCCCACCATGGCGGTCATCGCGCTCAAGGCGCCTGACATTCAGGTGACGGTCGTGGATATGAACGCCGCGCGCATCGCCGCGTGGAACTCCGACACCCTGCCGATCTACGAGCCCGGTCTCGACGACGTCGTGAAGCAGGCGCGCGGCCGGAACCTGTTCTTCTCCACCGACGTCAAGGGCACCATCGCGGCGGCCGACATCATTTTCGTCTCCGTCAACACCCCGACCAAGACCTACGGCGTCGGTGCCGGCCGCGCCGCCGACCTGCGCTACATCGAGTCGGTTGCCCGCACCATCGCGGAAGTTGCCACCACGCCGAAGATCATCGTCGAAAAATCCACCATCCCGGTAAAGACCGCCGAGACGATCCAGCAGATCCTCGCCGCCAACACCACCGGCGCGACCTTCCAAGTGCTCTCCAATCCCGAGTTCCTCGCCGAGGGCACCGCGGTTCCCGACCTCTTCAACCCCGACCGCGTGCTGATCGGCGGCGAGCGCACGCCCGAGGGCGATGCCGCGGTCGAGAAACTGGTGAGTGTTTACGCCCGCTGGGTGCCGCGCGAGCGCATCATCACGACCAACCTGTGGTCGTCCGAGCTCTCCAAACTCGTGGCCAACGCATTTCTCGCGCAGCGCATTTCCTCGATCAACGCGATCTCCGCGTTGTGCGAGGCGACCGGCGCCGACGTCGATGAAGTAGCCAACGCCATCGGCAAGGATTCCCGCATCGGTCCGAAGTTCCTCAAGGCTTCCGTCGGCTTCGGCGGCTCCTGCTTCCAGAAGGACATTCTCAATCTTGTTTACCTCTGCGAGAGCTTCGGCCTTCCCGAGGTGGCGGCTTACTGGAACCAAGTGGTGTCGATGAACGACTACCAGAAGCACCGGTTCTCCGCGAAGATCGTGCGCACGCTTTTCAACACGGTGGCCGACAAACGCATCGCGGTGTTCGGTTTCGCCTTCAAGAAAGACACCAACGACACGCGCGAATCCGCCGCGATCAACGTCGTGCGCGACCTCCTCGCCGAGCACGCCAACGTGGTCGTTTACGACCCGAAAGTGCCGGCGACCGAGATCGTGTCCGACACGCTTGGCAAGGGTAACGTCAATCCCCGCCTGACCGTCGCCAAGAGCGCCTACGAGGCCGCGGAGGATGCGCATGCCATCGCCATCGTGACCGAGTGGGACGAGTTCAAGAAACTCGATTACGCGAAGATTTTCGAAGGCATGCACAAGCCGGCGTTCCTCTTCGACGGTCGCAACATCGTCGATCTGGCCAAGCTCCGCGAAATCGGCTTCCGCGCCCACGGCATCGGCCGCTGAGGATTGAGATGGCCTTGGTGTAGCCCCGACCGGTGGTCGGGGTGCCGGCGTCAGATGAACTTCAGCGGTTCGTAGGTCTTGCCGAGCACCTGCTCGGTCGGGCACGCGAACCATTTGTCGAGCACGGTGGCGTAAACCTGGCGGAAGTCGGTGCTGAACTCGACGTCCTGGTTCTTCTTGAGATTCAGCGACGGCGCGGTGCCGTGCAGCGAGCCCTTGAGGTTGCTGCCCATCACGAAGAGCGGGGCGGCGGTGCCGTGGTCGGTGCCGCGGCTCTCGTTCTCGTTGGGTCGCCGGCCGAACTCGGAGAACGTCATGGTAAGGACCTGCGAGTCGAGTTTCTTGGCGACCAGATCCTTTTGAAAGGCGGCCAGGCCCTCGGAGAGCGTGCGCAGGAGATTGCCGTGATTGTTGACCTGGTTGCTGTGCGTATCGAAACCGCCGAGCGATACGAAGTAAACGCGCGTGGACATGCCGGCGGCGATGAGCGAGGCGACGTTGCGCAGCGACTGGGCGAACGGATTGCCGGGGTAAACCGACTCGGGCTTGTAGCCGCCGATGACTTTCTGCACGCGTTGCTCGGTGACGAGCGCGTCCATCATGGTGGCGCGCAGGAACGAGGCGTTGGCGTTGGCCTCATGGTCGTCCTGCTTCACGAGTTTTTCGAGGAAGGCGAGGTTCTCCTTGTTGTTGCCTCCACCGCCGCCGCGCAGGCCGAAGGTCGAGTGCGGTTTGCCGGAGAGAAAGGACTGCGGAAGCTCGTTGGTCACGTGGACGGCGACCGGATCCGAGCCTTCGCCAGGGGCGCCGTTGCAGGCGTTGTCGAGGAAGCGGCCGATCCACCCGGTGGGCAGGAACTGGTTGCTGTCGCTGCCCGTTTCCCAGATCTCACTCGAGCGGAAATGGCTGTGGTTGGGATTCGGATAACCGACGTTTTGAATGATGCTGGCGCGCCCGTCTTTCATCAGCTCGTGCAAGGCGATGAGCGACGGATGCAGGCCGAGCGTGTCGTCGAGCCGGAGGGCGTCCTCCTTCTTGATGCCGATGGTCGGGCGCAGGCGGTAATACTCCGGGTCCTCGTAGGGAATGACTGTGTTGAGCCCGTCGTTGCCGCCGGCGAGCTGGACGAGCACGAGGATCGAGCGGTCTTTTTCCGGAGACGGCGTGGCGGCGAGGGTGGACTGGACGAGGAACGACGGGGCGAACTGGCTGAAGGCGAGCAGGCCGATGCCCTTGCCGGTCCAGGTGAGAAATTCGCGACGGGTGGTGGGCAGGAAATGGTGGGCGTTGTTCATGGCGCGGGCGGGTCAGCAGAGTTGATACTCGGGCGATTGCAGGAGCGTGACGGCGGTGTTGCGAAGGTGGGCGAGTTGCTTCGCCGGGTTGGTCTCACCGGTGAGAAACTAGCGCACGCCGGCACGGTAGGCGTTGTCCACCTTGACCGGAAGGAAGTAGTCCACGAAGCGGGCGGTGATCTGGTCGGGAGTCATGCCCGACTGCATTTTTTCGAGGCGCTCTGCGGTGATCGTGAAGGTGCCGATGCCCTGGGCGCGGGCGGCGACCAGTTCGACCTGTTCGTCGGCGTTGAGCGTGCCGGAGTTGATCCAGAGTTTGCCAGGCGTCTTGCGGCGAAAGATCGAGTTTCATGGCGGGGTATGGGACGCGGACGGATTGCAACGGAGTGTGCGCGTGTCGTGCGCCCTGGCAACGGGACGTCGTTTTGCAGGCGACGTTTCCTTTCGGCCGCAAAAACGCGGGAGGCGTGGCTCAAAGCCCGAGCGACGTGCGATATAGCCGTGGCACGCGCTTGGTCACCGAGCAGAGCGTTTCCCAGGGGATCGTGTCGGCCCAGTCGCTGAACTCGGCGAGATCGATCCGGCCGCCGCGCTGACGGCCGACGAGCACGGCCTCGTCTCCGGCGACGACGCCGGGCACGTCGGTCACGTCCACGATGGTCTGGTCCATGGTCACACGGCCGAGGATCGGACAGCGTTGTCCGCGAATGAGCACCGAGCCGCGGTTGCTGGCGGCGCGGGGCACGCCGTCGCCGTAACCGGCGGTGAGGATGGCGACGGTCGTGTCGCGACGCAGCGTGTGGGTGCGGCCGTAACTCACGCCGGTGCCGGCGGGCAGGGTTTTCACGAGACCGACGCGCGTGCAGAAGCTGAACACGGGCTCCGCCTTCACCTGCGATAGCAGCGAACCGGAGTGGGGGAGCACGCCGAATTGCAGCAGGCCCACGCGCACGGCGTTAAACGGGCCGGCGACCTCGACGGTTTCCAGGCCCGCGCTGTTGTCGGCGTGGATGAATAGGGAGGAGAGATCGATGCCCTTGCAGGCTTGCAACGCGGCAAGGAAGCGGCGGCGTTGCTCGGCGGTGAACAACGGGTCGTCGTCGGAGCTGCAAAAATGCGTGAATACTCCCGCGAGACGGAGGTGGGTCGCGTCTTGGATTTTTTGATACAGCGCGGGGGCCTGCTCGTGCCACACGCCGAGGCGGCCCATGCCGGTGTCGATCTTGAGGTGGACGGTGAGCGGGCGGCCGGCGGCGCGCGCGGCCGCGTCGAGGCGGGTGACTTCGTCGGCGGACGAGATGGTCACGGCCACGTCGTAGTCGAGCACATGGCGGTCTTCCTCGGGCAGGAGCGAGCTCAGCAGCAGCACGGGCCAGCCGGGACCGATCTCGCGCAACGCGGCGGCCTCGGCGAGGTTGGCCACGGCGAAGAGATCCGCGCCGGCGTGCATGAGGCGTGCGGCTGTCTGGTGCAGGCCGTGGCCGTAGGCGTCGGCCTTGACCACCGCGACGTAGCGCATGTGCGCGGGCAGCGAGGCGCGGATGAGGCGCAGGTTGCGCTCAAGGACGGCGAGATCGATCTCGGCCCAGCAGCGCAGCGGCAGACGTGAGGCGGTGGACATGGGAAATCAGGCGGTCTTCGCCGGCGGCGCTTGGTGAACTTGCGGAGTCCAGGTAACGTAGCTCGGGTCTTCGTGCAAAAACGCGTCCGGTTCCGGCGCGGGGTGCAGGACGTCGGCATCGGCCAACGCCGCGAACAACGCGGCCACGTCGTAGGGCGTCGTACCGAGTCCGGTGGGCAGCGCGGTCCAGTGACGGAAATGTTCGGGCATCACCAGTTCGCCGCGAAGCTCGGCGGACGGCACGCGTTGCAGCGGAGCGCCAACGCGGGCCACGTGCCAGGTGTCGCGGCGGGCGTCGGCGATCACGTTGACCTCGGGGCGGTTCAACGCCCGCGCGACGAGGTCGAGACTTTGATAGCGGTAGGTGGCGGCGGCAGGGTTGATCACGCGCCAGGCGCGCAGGGCCACGGCGGCGGTGCGGATGCCGAGGACGGAGCCCGGACCTTCGCAAAACACGAAGGCGTTCACGTCGGCGATGCGCCGGTCGGCGTCCTTCAGTAGTTTTTCCACGCAGTCGAAGACACCGGTGCCGGCCTCGGTGTCGCTCGTGCGCCAGGCCGGGGGCCAGGTCGGACCTTTCGTCCAGAGACCGACTTGCACGCGCGCCGAGGCGGAGTCGATCAGGAGGAGGGAGGGGTGCTCGGCGAGCACTTGGCGGAGGCTGGGCATGGAAGAGGGCATCAAGCTGGGCCTGCGCCCGGCTTTCAAGCGCGCAGAATCGGGCATTGACCGCGCCGGAGCCGGACGCGTATTTTTCCCAATTCCGTCAATAAAACCCTCCGCACTTTTTATACTGTGAACATCGAAATCAAAGACGTCTCTGAAACCCGCAAAAGCCTCGTCGTTACCCTCGACCAGGCCGAAGTCGCCGCCGAGCACCAAGCCGTGATCGGTGAAATCTCCAAGCAGGCCCGCCTCCCCGGCTTCCGTCCGGGCAAGGCCCCCGCCGCCATGATCATCAAGCGCTACGGCAAGGAGATCGGCGAAGAGTTCAAGCAGAAGGTCCTCGCCAAGGCCTACCGCGGCGGCCTGGAGAAATCCAAGCTCGAGGCCCTCAACATCACCGACGTCCAGGAGGGCGAAATCTCCGCCGACAAGGCCGCCACCGTCACCATCACGCTGGACGTCCGCCCGACGTTCACGCTGCCCGACTACGCCGGCCTCGCCACCGAGATCCAGCCCGTCGACGTCACCGACGCCGAGGTCGAGAAGGTCATCGAGGGTCTCCGCGCCGAGCGCGCCGATTTCAAGGTCGCCGAGCGTCCGTCCGCCAAGGGCGACTACGTGAAGATCGCCTACGAGGGCACCATCGACGGCAAGTCGATCCTCGAGATCGCCCCCGAGAAGCAGATTTACGCCAAGGTCCCGCAGACCTGGGAAGAGGTTGATGGCGAAAACGAAGGCCTGATCCCCGGCCTCGGCAAGCAGCTCGCCGGCCTCTCCAAGGGCGACAAGAAGGATGTCACCGTGACCTTCCCTGCCGATTTTGCCGCCGTCCCCGCCCTGTCGGGCAAGACCGCCGTTTACGCCGTCGAGATTCTCGAGATCCGCGAGCGCGTCCTCCCCGCGATGGACGAGGCTTTTTTCAAGGCCAACCAGGCCGACAACCTCGAAGGCCTGAAGACCAACGTCTCCAACAACCTCAAGGGCCGCAAGGAATACGAAAACCGCCAGGCCCAGCGCCGCCAGGTTGCCGAGGCCCTCAACGCCAAGGTCGAGTTCTCCGTTCCCGAGAGCCTCGTCGAGAGCGAGACCCAGCAGGTGCTGCGTCAGTTCATCGAGGAGAACATGCGCCGTGGCGTCCCCGCCGAGCAGTTCGAAAAGGACAAGGCCGCCCTCCACGAGAGCGCCAGCAAGGCCGCCCGCACCCGCGTGAAGACGCAGCTCCTCCTCGCCAAGATCGCCGAGCAGGAAAAGATCACCGTCAACGAGCGCGACATCGACACGTTCATCTACCGCGAGTCCGTGATGAACAACCAGAAGCCGGAAAAGCTCGTCAAGGAACTGACCAAGGATCGCGAGAAGCTCCGCTCCATCCAGCAGTCGATCATTTTCGACAAGGCCCTTGATTTGCTCGTTTCCAAGGCTACGGTGACCACCGCCTCAGCGAAGGCGTGATCAGCGTAATCCAAACTCAAAACTACCTGTGAGCTACGACGTCACCATCTGGGATAACAACGGGCGTGAGACACGCCCCATGAGCGTATTTTCGCGACTCCTTAAGGACCGCATTTTGTTCATAGGCACGCCGATTGACGACAATGTGGCCAATCTGGTGATCGCGCAGATGCTCTATCTCCAGATGGAAGACGCCAAAAAGGATATTCATCTCTACATCAACTCGCCTGGTGGCGTGGTGACGGGTGGCATGGCCATCTACGACACGATGAACTTCCTGCAGTGCGACATCATCACCTATTGCATCGGCCAGGCGGCCAGCATGGCGACGGTGCTCCTCGCCGCCGGCACTCCGGGCAAGCGTTTTGCCCTGCCGAACAGCCGCGTGATGATCCACCAGCCCAGCGGTGGCGCCGGTGGTCAGACCGCCGACATCATGATCGCCTCGAAGGAAATCCTACGCTGGCGTCAGACGCTCAACGGTATCATCGCGAGACACACGGGCAAAACGGCCGAGCAGGTCGAGAAGGATTCTGATCGTGACTACTACCTGAGCGCCCACGAAGCCAAGGCCTACGGCCTCGTCGATCACGTCGTCGAGTCCACCAAGGAAGTGGCGAAGGTCGTCCCCAGTGCGGCCTGATTCCCGAATGGGTCCATTAAGCAAGACGGTGGCCTTATGCCGCCGTCTTTTTTTTGCACACTCGACAGTCAAACGAGCCGATAACACCCTATAACCATGGCCAAATCGACGCGCATGACCCTGTGTTCGTTCTGTGGGAAATCCCAGGCGGAGGTCAAAAAGATGATCGCCGGCCCCGGGGTGCATATCTGCGACGCCTGCGTCAACGTCTGCAAGACCATCATCGACCGCGAGGTGAAGCAGCCGGCCGTCGATGCCAAGCCTGCGTTCCGTCTGGTCAAACCTGCCGAGGTCAAAGCCGCCCTCGACGACTTCGTGATCGGCCAGGACCATGCCAAGAAGGTGCTCTCGGTCGCGGTCTATAATCACTATAAGCGCCTCATGTTCGGCGCCGGCCAGACGCCCTCCGACAACGGCGCGCTCGCCCCCGAGTTCAACGAGGTCGAGATCGAGAAGAGCAACATCCTGCTCGCCGGCCCGACCGGCTCCGGCAAGACGCTGCTCGCCCGCACGCTCGCCAAGATCCTCGATGTGCCTTTCGCCATTTCCGACGCGACCACGCTCACCGAGGCCGGCTACGTGGGAGAAGACGTCGAGAACGTCGTCCTTCGTCTACTCCAGGCCGCCAACTACGACGTGAAGCGCGCCGAGTGCGGCATTATCTACATCGACGAAATCGACAAGATCGGCCGCAAGACCGAGAACGTGTCGATCACCCGCGACGTCTCCGGCGAGGGCGTGCAGCAGGCGCTGCTCAAGATCCTCGAAGGCACCGTGTGCAACGTTCCCCCGCAGGGCGGACGCAAGCACCCGAACCAAGAATACGTGCAGATCAACACGTCCAACATCCTCTTTATCTGTGGCGGAGCGTTCGTCGGGCTCGATGGCATCATCGAAAAACGCCTCGGCCAGCGCGGGCTCGGTTTCGGTTCGATCAAGGCCCAGCAGGCCCAGTCCGCGGCGATGGACGCCGAGAGCATCATGAAGTCCATCGAACCGGGCGACCTCGTGCGCTACGGCATGATTCCCGAGTTCATCGGACGCCTGCCGGTCGTGTCGGTGCTGGAGCCGCTTCAGGTGGCCGACCTCGAAAAAATTTTGCTGCGCACCAAGAACGCGATGGTGAAGCAGTATTCGAAGCTCTTCGCCATGGACGGCGTGCGGTTGAAATTCACCTCCGACGCGGTCAAGGCCATCGCCGCGAGGGCGGTCGAGCTCAAGACCGGCGCCCGCGCCCTGCGCTCGATCATGGAAGGCCTCATGCTGGAAGTCATGTATGACCTGCCGAGCCGCGACGACGTGGTCGAGGTGGTCATCGATTCGTCCGTGGTCGCCGGCAAACGCCGCCCGATCCTGCGCAAGGCCGGCAAGGGTGAGAGCACGCAGGACGCCGCGTGATTTTCCACCCGGTCGGAGGTTCGAGCGGAAGCGCCGGATAAAAAAAATCGCCGGCACCGTGAAGTGCCGGCGAACGTTGGTTTAAGCCGAAGGAACGCGACTCACGACTCGTCGTCGTTGTCGTCGACCGGGCGCTCCAGCTCTTCGCGGCATTCGCTCATGACGCGCAGCCAGATCTCGCGCAGGTCGAAGAGACGCGGCTGGGCGTCTTCGCGATAATGCACGACGGCCGGGAGCTTGCCCGCGGCGGCGGTGTTGAGCAGGGCGAAGGTGCGGTTGAGTTCGCCGAGCGCGCGCTTGAAGAGGCTGATCGCCATGGCGTAGTCGCCGAAGTCGAGCGCCTGGATTGCGAGCATGGCCTGCTCTTCGCCCCGGTAGATGGAGGCGTGCAGGTCGAGCGCGAGCGCTTGCGGGACTTTGGTGCCGTGGCAGGCGATGCGTTCCCAGGAGCGTTTCAGGCTCAGGTAGATCGCCTTGGTCGAGATGAAAATCGGGTTCTTGTGGAGAGTGTAGGGCTCGTCCTTGCCCTCGTTAAGGTCGGCGGGGGATTCGCTCTCGGAGTCGGGAGTTTCACGGACGCCTGATTCGGAGGCGTCGGCGCTCCATGAATCTTCGTCCCAGCCCATCAGGTGGGCGGTTTCGTCGATGCGGTCCTCGTGGTTTTTGAGCTGCTCGTAGTAGGCGAGGTAGCGGTGGATCACGTCGTCCTGCTCGCGCAGATATTTCTCCCAATCAAATTCATTCCAGGCGAGCTCTCCACGATCTTCCCACTCGTTGTCCGAGGGGCCGTCAGATTCATATTTGCTCATTTGAGTGGGGTCCGGGGACCTTGTTTTGCAAGGTGCGCCGGAGGTCAGGAAATGCAACGAAAATTCCTCTTTCTCCCGGTGCTTTCCCGACGGGGTGGCTGATTGCTGGCGATAAGGCGGTGGCTGAGGTGGTTGTGCGACCGGTGAATTCATTCGAAACGACTTTGCGGATTGAACCGGCCGAGGGCGGCACGCTAATTTTCGCGTCTTCCCCATGGCAGATGTTCATCACGAGACAGTTTTTTTCACAGGTCATGTGCAGGGCGTGGGTTTTCGCTTCACCACGTTGCAAGTGGCCAAGGAATTCGAGGTGACCGGCCGCGTGTCCAATCTGGCCGATGGTCGTGTGCAGCTTGAGGTTGAAGGGGCCACGCGCGAGGTGAACGCGTTCTTGGCGGCGCTCGGGGAGCGTATGCACGGCTACATCCGCAAGGTCGAGCGCAGCGCCACCCAAGGCCCCGCCCGGTATCAGGATTTTCGCATTCAATGACATCCCCCAGCCCCGCCTCCGCGATCGAGATCACCGGTCTGACGAAGGATTTTTCGCTTAACCTCCGCGGCATCAAGCTGCGCGCCGTGGACAACCTCACGCTCCGCGTCCCCGAGGGCGAGGTGTTCGGCCTGCTCGGTCCGAACGGCTCGGGCAAGAGCACCACGATCAAGATCATCCTCGGCCTGCTCGAGCCGACGGCGGGCGAGTGCAAGGTCTTTGGCGTGCCGAGCGGGCGCGTCGATTCGCGGCTCAACGTCGGCTACTTGCCCGAGGCCCCGTATTTTTACCGTTATCTCAGCGGCACCGAGCTCGTGCGATTTTACGGCCGCATTTGCGGCGTGCCACGCAAGCAACTCGACGAACGCGTGCGCGAGGTCATCGACTGGGTCGGCCTGAGCGGCGCCGCCCATCGCCGCGTGGGTACCTATTCGAAGGGTATGTTGCAACGGATTGGTCTCGCCCAGGCGCTTGTGCACGACCCGCGCCTGATCATCCTCGACGAGCCGACGGCGGGCGTGGACCCGGTAGGCTCGGCGGAGATTTCCGAGCTGATCCGGAAGCTTAAAACGCAGGGCAAGACCGTTCTCATCACCTCGCACTTGCTCGCGCAGATCGAGGACATCTGCGATCGCGTCGCCATTTTGGACAAGGGCAAGCTCATCGTGGAAGGTTCGGTGGACGAACTCGTCGGTCTGCACGACCGCCAGTCGCTCATCGTGGATTCGCTGCCGGCGGCCGAATTGGAAGAGTTGCGCCGCTGGCTGGCGTCGCGCGGCCATGCGCTCAACGCCGTCGAGCGGCCGCGCACCCGTCTTGACCAGTTGTTTCTCAGCAAAGTCTCGCGTCCTCAAAAAGGAGGAGACGCCCAATGAGCATCGCATCGTCCTCATCCCGCACCGTCCCGTTTTCCCTCGGCCGACTCGGCATCGTGGCCGGCAACACGTTTCTGGAGGCCGTGCGCCAGAAGCTCTTCAACTTCCTGCTGCTGCTGGCGGTCGCGCTGGTGGCGAGCGCGCAGCTTTTTCGCGAGTTCAACTTCGGCTCGTCGGAGCTGAAATTCATCTCCGACTTCGGCTTCGGCGCGATGGTGTTTTTTGGTTCGACGCTGACGATCGCCGCGACCGCGCAGCTCTTTTTCAGCGAGATCGAGAATCGCACTGCGTTGACGATCCTCGCGAAGCCGATCTGGCGCACCGAATTCATCTTCGGCAAGTTCCTCGGCGTGTTCGCGGTCGTGGGCGTGTTCTGCGCACTGACGACCGTGCTGCTGCTCGCGTTACTCTACCACCGCGAGACCGCGCTGATGACCGCCAATCCCGAAGCCTTTGAAAACGGTCGCATCATCCACTACGGCGACCTCGTGCTGATGGGCGTGCTTCAATGGCTGAAGTTCGGCGTGCTGGCGGCGATCACGCTGCTCATCGCGAGTTTCTCCAACACCAACCTCTACACGGTGGTCATGGGTTTCTTCGTGCTGGTGATCTGCCATCTGCAATACCTCGCGCGCGACGCCTACGGCGCGGTGGCCTCGCTGCCGCTGCGCCTGCTGGTGCAGGCGCTCGGGTATGTGTTTCCGAATTTCCAGGTGTTCAACCTGGCCGACCAGATCGGCATCGGGCAGGGGATCGGCGCCGAGGTGTTTCTGCGCGTGGCGGGCTACGCGTTGATCTACATCGCGGTGATCGGCGGTCTGGCGGTTTACAGCTTCCGCAACCGTGAAATCTAACCTTGCCGCATTCCGCCCGCTGTGGACGGGTGTCTTGGTCGTGGCGGCGCTGGCCGTCGTCGGCGTCGCGGTGCGCCCGGTGGAGGCCCCCGCCTGGCGGTTCGTGCGTTCCAGGCAGCCGGCGCTGAAATTGGACTCGTTGCAGGGCGCGCTGGGGCAGGGGGTCACCGTGGGCCTGCTCGGTGGTTTCCGTGCCATCGTGGCCGATTTCTTCTGGATCAAAACCAACTCGGTTTGGGAGGACAACGACCTGCCGGCCACGCAGACGTTCATCAAGCTCGTCACGGCCATCGATCCGCGTCCGCTCTATTTCTGGCAGAATGGCGCGCGCATGATCGCCTACGACATGCCCAACTGGCGGATCATCGCCGAGGGTGGTTACAACGCCGTGCCCGCCGCCCGTCAGCGCAAGATCGACGAGGAGCAGTCCGCCGTCGCGCTGAAATATCTCAACGACGCCTTCGGTTATCATCCGAATTCCGCCCTGCTCTACGTTGAGATCGCCAACGTTTACCTCAACCGCCTCAAGGACACGGCGTCGGCGGCGGAGGCCTACCGGCTGGCCTCGTTGCAGCCGGGCGCTCCTTTTTATGCGGCCCGCATTCACGCTGAGCTCTTGCGCAAACTGGGCCGGACCATGGATGCCTACGTTTGGCTGAAACAGCTCTATCCGACGCTGCCCAAAACCGTCGATCCCGCCAAAGGCGTCAGTGAATTTACAGTCGAGTCGGCTATGGCTCCCGTGGTGCTGAGTCGTATTCGTGAATTAGAGGGGGAATTGAATATTCCTGATTCGGAGGCGTTTAAGCCTTAGTTGGGCGCTGTATTCGGGAATTTATCTTGCGCGGGTCCTTTTACTTTTAAAAGGTCATCAGCTTACTTAAGTTTAAATGACCTCCGCCGCGTCCGACAACCTTCATCCCATCTTTGACCGCGTCTTGGGGCGGACGGAAAAAGAAGCCAGACTTCGTCAGCGTGGCCGGGTCATCTGGCTCTACGGTCTGTCGGGTTCGGGCAAGAGCACACTGGCCATCGCCTTGGAGCGCCGGTTGCACGCCGAGGGTGTGACCACGCACCTGCTCGACGGCGACAATGTCCGCACCGGGCTCAACCGCGACCTCGGGTTCACCGACGCGGATCGCTCCGAAAACATCCGCCGCATCGCCGAGGTGGCCAAGCTGTTCGTGCAGGCCGGCGTGGTCGTGATCGCGTCGTTCATCACGCCGCAGCGCGCCCATCGTCAGTTGGCCCGCTCGATCATCGGCGGGGACGATTTTCTCGAAGTTTACGTGTCCGCGTCGTTCGAAACCTGCGCCAAGCGCGACCCGAAGGGTCTCTATGCGAAGGCCAAGGCCGGCGGCGTCCAGCAGTTCACCGGACGCGATTCTTCCTTCGAGACGCCCGCCGCCGACGACCGCGACGTGTTGATCATCGACACCGAGGCCGGTCCCGCCGAGGCCTCGCTCGCGCAGCTCCACGCCGCCGTTCTCCCCCGCATCACTTTCCAGTAAAACCGTAATGAGTTCCTACAACCTCACGCATCTCGCCCAACTCGAACACGAGGCCATCTTCGTCATGCGCGAAGTCGCCGCCCAGTTCGAGCGTCCCGCCCTCCTGTTCTCCGGTGGCAAAGACTCCATCGTCATGGTGCGCCTCGCCCAAAAGGCCTTCGCGCCCGCCAAGATCCCGTTCCCGCTCGTCCACATCGACACCGGGCACAACTTCGAGGAGACGATCACCTTCCGCGACTGGCTCGCGCAGGACACCGGCAGCCGCCTCGTCGTGCGCTACGTCGCCGACTCCATCAAGGCCGGCCGCGCCCAGGAAGAAAAGGGCCCGAATCCCTCCCGCAACGGTCTCCAGACGATCACGCTGCTCGATACCATCGAGGAGTTCCGTTACGACGCCTGCCTCGGCGGCGCCCGCCGCGACGAGGAAAAGGCCCGCGCGAAGGAGCGTTTCTTCTCCCACCGCGACGAGTTCGGCCAATGGGATCCGAAGAACCAGCGCCCCGAGCTCTGGAACCTGTTCAACGGCCGCAAAAACGTCGGCGAACACTTCCGCGTGTTCCCGCTCTCCAACTGGACCGAGATGGACGTGTGGCAATACATCGCCCGCGAGAAACTCGACATCCCGACGATCTATTTCACCCACCAGCGCGAGGTCGTGAACCGCAATGGCGTGCTCCTCGCCAAGTCCCCCTACATCACGCTGCTCGACGGCGAGAAGTATGAGACCCGCACCGTGCGTTACCGCACCGTCGGCGACAGCACCTGCACCGGCGCGGTCGAGTCCGACGCCGCCGACCTCGCCGCCATCATCCAGGAGGTCGCCTCCGCCCGCCAGACCGAGCGCGGCACCCGCGCCGACGACAAACGCTCCGAGACCGCCATGGAGGACCGCAAGAAGGCCGGATATTTCTAAAAAATATCCAAACGCCAAAGGTCCAAACTCCAAAGAAACCGAGCCGAATTTTTAAAACTGAAACCATAGCCCATCCGACCGCAGGTCGCGCCGCTTTTTGGCGCCTGGAACCTTTGGCGTTTGGGATTTCGCCCATGACCGCTCCCGCCCATCAGCACACCGACCAGCACTACCTTGCCATGGACCTGCTCCGCTTCACCACCGCGGGCAGCGTCGACGACGGCAAATCCACCCTCATCGGGCGCCTCCTCTACGACTCCAAGGCCATCTTCGAGGACCAGCTCGAGGCCATCGAGCGCGCCACCGAACAGCGCGGCGAGGACCACCTCAACCTCTCCCTCCTCACCGACGGCCTCCGCGCCGAGCGCGAACAAGGCATCACCATCGACGTCGCCTACCGCTACTTCGCCACGCCTCGCCGCAAGTTCATCGTCGCCGACACTCCCGGCCACATCCAATACACGCGCAACATGGTGACCGGCGCCTCCACCGCCAACCTCGCCATCATCCTCATCGACGCGCGCAAGGGCGTCATCGAGCAGACCTGCCGCCACTCCTTCATCGCGTCGCTCCTGCGCATCCCGCACGTCGTCGTCTGCGTGAACAAGATGGACCTCGTCGATTTCTCCGAGGCCCGTTTCAATGAGATCGTCGCCGCCTACACCGAGTTCGCCTCCCGCCTCGAGATCCCCGACATCAAGTTCATCCCCATCTCCGCCCTCCACGGCGACAACGTCGTCGGTCGCTCCGACAAGACCCCGTGGTATCAGGGCAGCCCGCTGCTCTACACCCTCGAGACCGTCTATATCGGCAGCGATGTGAACCACATCGACGCGCGTTTCCCCGTGCAGACCGTCATCCGCCCCAACAACGACGAGCACCACGACTTCCGCGGCTTCGCGGGCCGCGTGGCCGGTGGCGTGTTCAAGCCCGGCGACGAAATCGTCTCCCAGCCCTCCGGTCTCACCTCGCGCATCAAGTCCATCCACGGCCCCTCCGGCGACCTCGCCGAGGCCTTCGCGCCGATGTCCGTCGTCATGACGCTGGAGGACGAGATCGACGTCTCCCGCGGCGACACCATCACCAAGGCCAACAACCCCCCGCACGTTACCCAGGACCTCGAGGCGATGATCTGCTGGTTCTCCGACAAGAAGCTCGTCCCGAACGGCAAATACATCATCCGCCACACCACCCGCGAGGCGAAGTCCGTCATCAAGGCCGTCCGCTACAAGGTGAACATCAACACGCTTCACAAGGCCGAGGGCGACCTCGAGATCGGCATGAACGACATCGGCCGCATCCAGCTGCGCACCGCCGTCCCGCTCATCGCCGACGCCTACCAGCGCAACCGCAGCACCGGCAGCTTCATCCTCATCGACGAATTCACCAACGCCACGGTCGCCGCCGGTATGATCCTTTGACAAGGGCACGCGGGCTGCTTTGTCTCGGCCCGCGTTACCCGCTCTTGTGATCATCCACCTCTGGCTGCTGCCCATCGCGTTGGTGCTGCTCTGGCTTCCCCGCCAGTGGTTCCGCTTTGGCGCCAGGGTGTTTTCGCTGCCGCACCACCGCCGCCATCACCACCACTCCGAGCATGGGGTGATGCACGACCCGGCCGACGTCTCCCTGAAAGTCCGGGAGGAGTTCCTCAAGCCGCGCAACTGGATCGATCTCTTCCGCGCCATCGCCGGTTCGCTGGCGGTGACTTGGTGCTGTTTTGAAAACGCGGACGCCGCCAAGGCGGTCGATACCGGTGTTTTCGTGCTGCAAGGCGTCGTGTTCGTCCTCGCCGTGCTCATCCAGACACTGCGCTTCGAAGGCCGGTTTTCCCTGGTGGCGCCGGTGTTTTTTATCCTCGGTCTGAGCTTCGGACTCATCGGTTGGAAAGGCGGCCTGTTTGCCAGCATCACCATCTGGACGCTCAACCTCGTGCTGCCCAGCCCCGGGGTGTTTCTCGTGGTGTTCGCGGGTATCGAGATCTGCTTCGGCCTGCTCCTGTCGCGGGTGCCGTTGCGCTTCGCCCTCTTCGCCGCGGCGCTGGCGATCCTGCCCGTCGTGCTCAGCGCGGCGACCAAGCGTCGCTTGGTGCGCTTCAGCAAAAAAACCAAACAGGTGCGGGTTTGAGGGACGAGACCGTCGCAAGTCTCAGGTCTGAAAGTCCAAGGTTGGCACCGTTCGCTGTGCTCACCGCCCGATACGAGGGCGCGGCCCCAGCCGCGCCGCACTCGACATGAGACCTTCGACCCTGAGACCTTCGACTTATCCCTTCCGTCACCATGCCGAGTTCCTCCGCGCCTTCGCCCCTGTCCATCTGGATCGCCGCCGCGCGTCCGCGCACGCTGCCGGCGGCCGTCGCCCCGGTGCTGGCCGCCTCCGCGCTGGCATGGCGGGATGGTGACTTCGCCTTGTTCCCTGCGCTGGCCTGCCTGGTCTTCGCGCTGCTCGTTCAAATCGGCACCAATTTCGCCAACGACTACTACGATTTCGTCAAAGGCGCCGACACCGCCGAACGCGTGGGCCCGCGTCGCGCCGTCGCCGCCGGACTGGTGGCCCCGGCGACCATGAAACGCGCCATGATCGGCGTGTTCGCCGCGGCCTTCCTCGCCGGACTCACGCTGCTCGGTTACGGCGGCTGGCCGCTGCTGGCCATCGGAGTCGCCAGCATCGTATGCGGCGTGGCCTACACCGGCGGACCCTATCCGCTCGGCTATAACGGACTCGGCGACGTGTTTGTCTTCATCTTCTTCGGACTCGTGGCGGTGGGGGCGACCTACTACGTGCAGACCGGCGTGATCACGTCCGAAGCCTGGATCATCGGAGCGGGCATCGGCGCTCTGGCGGCGAATATTTTGGTGGTGAACAATTATCGCGACGCGGAGACCGATGCGAAGGCCGGCAAACGCACACTGGTGGTGCGTTTCGGCAAAAAAGCCGCGCGCGTGCAGTTTGTCGTCGCCCACGGCATCGCCTTGGCCGCTTTGGTCGCGGTCGGAGCGGGGGACTGGCACCCGGCCGTCGTGATCGGTTGCGGGACGGTCTGTGTCGTGATCGGAGGCCTTCAATCGCGCCGTCTGGCGCAGGCGACGACCCCGAGCGAACTGATCGCCTTGCTCGGGCAGACCGGCCTGTATCTGGCGCTTTACGCCTTGGTGCTGGCCGTCGGCCTCATCTGGGGCTGATCGGGCGCGGGGCGGATCACACTAAAAGGCCCGCCGATAATGGCGGGCCTTTTGGTTTTCGGATCAGACTTTGACCTCGAAGAGCTGCGGGTGCATGACGCCGTCGGCGACCTTGTTGACGGTGCCGGTCATGCGGATGGCGAAGTTTTGGCCGATTTCGATGCCGATCTGGCCGCCGGGCATGTGCACGGTGACGTTGGCGTCCACCAAGCCGAGCTTGTGGGCGACCGAGGCGGCGGCGCTGGAGCTGCTGCCGGAGGCGAGGGTGTAGCCGGCGCCGCGTTCCCAGATCTCGATGCGGATGTTTTTGCGGTCGAGGACCTGGAGGAACTGGACGTTGGTCTTGCGCGGGAAGTTGGGGTGCGTCTCAAGGTGCGGGCCATATTTGTGGGCGAGCTCGGCGGAGACCTCGGGCAGCGGTAGCACGCAGTGCGGGTTGCCGATGGTGGCGGAGCAGTAGGTGAACGTGCGGTCGAGGACGGTGATCTTCTCGTTGATGACCTCGCGCTCGGGGCCGGTGTGCGGGATCTTGGTGCTCACGAAGGAGACCGAGCCCATGTCCACGGTGATGAGCTTGCCGTCGTCCTTGATGACGGACTGCACGTGGCCGCCGGGCGTCTCGATGGTGAAGACGGGGTTCTTGGCGAGCTTCTGGTCCCAGAGATAACGGGAGAAGATGCGCAGGCCGTTGCCGGATTTTTCGGCCTCGGAGCCGTCGGGGTTGAAGATGCGCAGGCCGAACTCGGACTTGGTCGAGGGCAGGGGGCCCCAGAGAATGCCGTCGGAGCCGACGCCGAAGTTGCGGTGGCAGATCACGCGGATCTCGTCGACGGACGGGCCGTTTTTCCATTGGGGAAAATCAACGGGATCGCAGACGATGTAGTCGTTGCCGAGGGCGTGGTATTTGTGGAAGCGCATGGAGTGGGAAAAGGAAGAGTGTTGGCCGCGGAGCGCGCGGAAGACACGGAAAATTTTCAGGGGCCCGGCGGGGGGCCGGAGGTCGGCGTCCGCCTTATGCCGGCGGGAGCGCGGCGTTGTCGGGGGATGCGCCCGCGCCGTAGCCGAAGAGGCCGCGCTTCTTGATGGCGGTGACCACCGGGACGGGGACCATGGTTTCCCAGGAGGCGTCGCCGCTCTGGATGCGCTGGAGCACGTCGCGGGAGAAGATGCTCAGGATCGATTTCTCGTAGCCGACGATGCACTCGATGTAGTGGTTTTCGAGGAGGTGGGCGTAGAGGTTGCTCAAGTGGTCCTCGACCTGGAGATTCTTGGCGGTGATCAGTACGTTGGCGGCGAAGGGCGAGCCGGCGACGATCTTGTGTTCGGTGGGGGCGGCGGGATGGCCCGAGGCGAGGTAGCGGTCGTAGGCGAGCTGCTGCATCGGGTAGATGTAGAGCTTGACCGCGTTGCGGAAGAGACGGCCGAAGTTTTCTAAGATGCCGCCGGCGAGGTGCTCGTAATACTTCTCGTTGAAGATCTCGAGGAGGTTGTTGATGCCGAGGGCGACGCCGATCATCTCCTGTGTGTAGCGGCGGAAGTAGGTCGTGAGGCGGTAATACTCGGAGTAGTCCGAGATCAGCACGGTGAAGCCGATGTCGCCGAGCAGATCGACGCGGGAGAGGAAGTCCTGGGCGTCGAGTTCACCGTCGGCGAGGAGGTTGTTCATGGTGATTTCCATGAGCACGACGACGTCCTTACCCTTGACCTGCGGTTCCTGCATGAACTGGGCGCAGGCGCAGTTGAGCATGTCGACGTTGACGTGGGTGACGGGGCGGAAGCTGCCGCGCTCCACCAGGACGGCCTTTTTGTAGAGGATCTCGGACGGCTGGAGCACGTCGCCGCCGGGGCCGAACATGACGGCGTTGGTGAGCTTGTGGCGCACGAGGAAGAGCGACATCAGGCGGTTGTCGACCGGGCCGAAGGCGGGGCCGGTCATCTTGAGCATGTCGACCTCCATGCGCTCGGGGCCGACGTTGTCGAGGAGCGACTTGATGAGCTGCTCGGGGTTGTCGCGGTAGTAGAACGCGCCGTAGATGAGGTTGGTGCCGACGATGCCGAGCGCCTGCTGCTGGAGGAGGTTGTCCTTGTCCCACATGCGCACGTGGATCATGAGGTCGCTGGGCGGGCCGTGCGGCTCGGTCTGGAAGCGGATGCCGACCCAGCCGTGGCATTCGTTGGTGCCCTTGTAATTGCGGGCGGCGACGGTATCGGCGAAGACGAAGAACGTGGTGGTGTCGCCGCGCTTCTCGTTCAGGCGCTCGATGAGCAGCGTGTATTCGTGGTCGAGCATCAGGCCGAGGCGCTCGCGCGAGACGTAGCGCGGGGCCTTGCCGTAGATCGCATCGCTGAAGGTCATGTCGTAGGCCGACATCGATTTCGCCACGGTGCCGGCGGCGCCGCCGGCCTGGAAAAAGATGCGGGCCACCTCCTGGCCGGCGCCGATTTCGGCGAACGTGCCGTATTTGGGCTCGTCGAGGTTGATCGTGAGGGCCTTGCGGTTGGTGGTCAGGAGGTCTTTTTGCTCGGACATCGCGCCCACACTAAGAGTCGGCTTCCGCGGACCGCAACCCTGCGCGCGAAACGGTGCGGTGACATCGCGCTTTTGTTGACTTGCAACGAAAAGCACTGGCGGCGCGGGGCGACATGGCTACGCTGCGCGGCTTTATGAAGAATTTCTTTGCGTCGTTCCTCGGCACCGTGGCGGGCATTGCGGTCGCGGTGACCGGGTTGATCGTGTTCGTGATCGTGCTGGTGGTGGCGGCTTCCTCGATCAAGCCGGAGGCGAAGACCGTCGAGGCGGGTTCTTATCTGGTGTTCGACCTGACGGCCAACATCACCGACGCCCCGTCCGAGTTCGACGGCGCCGGACCGGCCGCGCTGCTGAAGGGCCGCGATTCGGACACGTTGCAATTGCGCGCGGTGACACGGGCGTTGCGCGAGGCCGGCAAGGACAAGCGCATCGTCGGCGCGGTGCTGCTGGGCAACCTCGCTCCCGACGGCTACGGCACGGGTTTCGCGGCGCTCGCCGAGGTGCGCGCGGCAATCCTCGATTTCAAGAAATCCGGCAAACCGGTGGTGGCGTATCTGGATTCCGCCACGACGCGCGACCTCTACCTGTCCGCGTCGGCGACCGATCTGGTGCTCAACCCGTATGGCACGCTGATGGTGTCCGGCCTGGCCAGCGAACCGACGTTCTTCGCCGGCGCCTTCGAGCGTTTCGGCGTCGGCGTGCAGGTGACCAAGGTCGGCGAGTTCAAATCCTACGCCGAGCCGTTCGTGCGCAAGGATCTCAGCCCGGCTAACCGCGAGCAGATGGAAAAACTCCTCGGCGACCTCTGGGGCGACCTGCTGGCCGACCTGGCGACCGACCGCGAACTCGCGGCGGCGGACATCCAGTCCCTGATCGACACCGAGGGCCTCATCCGTCCCGAGTCCGCGCTCAAGGCCAAGCTGGTGGACCGGCTGGCGTATCGCGACGAGGTGATCGCCGAGCTCAAGACCGCCACCGGCGTCACGGATGCCGACACGCCCTTCAAGCAGATCGCGCTGAAGGACTACGTGCATGCGCTGCCGGCCGAGAAGAGCCATTCCGACAACCAGATCGCGGTGATCTACGCGGAGGGCGCGATCGTCGACGGCGAGGGTGAAAACAACGAGATCGGCGGCGAACGCTTCGCCCGCGAACTGCGCGCCTTGCGCCAGGACGACCACGTGAAGGCGATCGTGTTGCGCGTGAACAGCCCGGGCGGCTCGGCCACGGCCTCGGAGCACATCCAGCGCGAACTGCGGCTGGCCGCCGACGACAAGCCGGTGGTGGTCTCGATGGGCAGCTACGCGGCGTCGGGCGGGTATTGGATCTCCACCTACGCGGACCGCATCTACGCCGAACCGACGACCATCACCGGTTCGATCGGCGTGGTGGGCATTCATTTTGACATCAAAAAACTGGCCAACGACCTCGGCATCACCTGGGACGGCGTGAAGACCGGAAAATATGCGGACATCTTCACGATCTCGCGGCCCAAGACCGAGAGCGAGCTGGCGATCTTCCAGGGCATGGTGGAGTGGATCTACGGCGAGTTCATCCACAAGGTCGCCGAGGGTCGAAACATGGACCCCGACGACGTGCGCAAGATCGCCGGCGGCCGCGTGTGGTCGGGCCGCGAGGCGCTCAAGCTGGGCTTGGTGGACGAGATTGGCGGCCTGGACGAGGCCATCGCCCACGCGGTCGAGGAGGCGGCGGTCGGCGGCGACTACAAGGTGGTCGAGTTCCCGCAGAGCCAGACGTTCGGCGAGATGCTGGCCTCGTGGCTGGACAACAAGCGCCCGGTCGAAACGACCCAGCGCGGCCTGGTGTCGCAGGTGATCAAACAGGTCGAGGAACACGCGCAGGTGCTCCAGCAGTTCAACGACCCGCGCGGGATTTACGCCCGCCTGCCGCTGGAGATCAACGTGCGCTGAATTTTTTAACCGCAGATTACGCAGATGAACGCAGATGCCGAAGTTCGGTCTCGGCGGTCACACGGGTAATCGGCGGCCAGGTTGTTTTGGTTTAACCCGCTTAATTTATGTCATCTGAATTTATCCTCACCCGCGACATCCTCGCCACGGTCATTCCGGCCGGAGACACGGTCACGCTGAAGTCCGGCACCTCGGCGTATGTCATGCAGACGCTCGGCGGCAGCGTCACGGTGCGCACCGACGGCGGCCTGTTCCGCATCACCCGCGAGAACGCCGAGGCGCTCAAGGGCTTCGACACCTCCAAACTCGGTGCCGCGACGGCGGCGACGGCCGGCGATTTCAGCGAGGCGGCCGTGTGGGCCGCGATGAAGTCCTGTTTCGATCCGGAGATTCCGGTGAACATCGTGGATCTCGGACTCGTCTATGACCTGAGCGTGGAGAAATCCCCGGCGGGCGGCCACGTGGTCGAAGTGAAGATGACGCTCACCGCGCCCGGCTGCGGCATGGGTCCGGTCATCGCCGAGGATGCGCGCCAGAAAATCGCCGCGCTGCCCACGGTCGAATCGGCCAAGGTGCACATCGTGTGGGATCCGATCTGGACCCCGCAGATGATCTCGCCCGACGGCCGCAAGGCGCTGGGGTTGGAGTGAGGGACGGATCCGAGGATTGGTCACAAAAAGGCACAAAGGGGATTGTCTGCGGATGAGTCTCTCCCGCGCGCCTATAGGCGCGACGCACGGTTACGAATACCGGACAGACCTGTTGTGTTTTTTGCGGCAATTCCTCCATGCGGAGGAGTGCGCGCTCAATCTTTCAGCAACGACTTGAGGTCGGCGAGGGTGAGCTTGGCGTTGGTGGCGTCGCTGGCCTCGAACACGTCGGCCAGCAGGGCGCGCTTGGTCTGCTGCATGTGCAGCACCTTTTCCTCGACCGTGCCGGTGCAGATGAGCTTGTAGCTGGTGACGACCTTCTTCTGGCCGATGCGGTGCGCGCGGTCGGTCGCCTGCGCCTCGACCGCGGGATTCCACCAAGGGTCGAAGTGGACGACGGTGTCGGCGCCGGTGAGGTTGAGGCCGGTGCCGCCCGCTTTGAGCGAGATGAGGAACACGGGAATGTCGGGGCTGTTGTTGTAGCGGTCCACCTCGGTCTGGCGCTGCTTCTGTGGCGTGCCGCCGTCGAGGTAGCAGTAGGGCAGGCCTTGTTCATCGAGCTCGGCGCGAAGCAGCGCGAGCAATGAGGTGAACTGCGAGAAGACCAGCAGCCGGTGGCCGTCGTCGATGGATTCGGCGAGGAGTTCGCGGAAGGTTTCGAGCTTCGACGAGTGGTCGGCGGATGAGGCGGGCACGACCAGGCGCGGGTCGCAGCAGATCTGGCGCAGGCGCAGGAGCTGGGTGAGCGTGGCCATGCGCAGGGAATTTTCCGAGGCGCCGTCGGCGGCGAGGGCGTCGAGCTCCTGCTCGGATTTTTTCTGCCACTCGGCGTAGAGACGCGTCTGGGTGGCGGTGGGCTCGCAGTAGAGGATCTGCTCGATCTTGTCGGGGAGCTCGGTGGCGACGACCTTCTTGGTGCGGCGCAGGATGTAGGGCGCGGTCTTGGCGCGCAGGCGCTCGTCGAACCAGCTGCGCTCGTCGCCGCGGGTGCCGGCGGGGATTTTTTCGAGGTAGCCCGGCATGAGCAGGTCGAAGAGCGCACGCAGGTCGTCGAGGGAGTTTTCGACGGGCGTGCCGGTGAGGAGGAAGCGGCTCTTGGTGTTGAGCGAGCGGAGCGCGGCGGCGTTCTGGGTCCGCTTGTTTTTGATGTGCTGGGCCTCGTCGGCGATGAGCACGGCGAAGGAGAAGTCGGCGAACCGGTCGCGATCGCGGGCGAGCGTGCCGTAGGACGTGATCACGACATCGTGCGCGTTGGCGTGGGCGTCGTCGGTGATGCGCTGGCTGCCGTGGTGGATGAACACGCGCAGGTGCGGGGCGAAGCGGACGGTCTCGCGGCGCCAGTTTTCAACCAGCGAGGCGGGGCACACGACCAGTGAAGGCAGGGACGTGTTGCGAGTTGAGTGTTGAGAGTTGAGAGCGGTAAGGAGCGCGATGGCCTGGAGGGTTTTGCCGAGGCCCATCTCGTCGGCCAGAATGCCGCCGAGCCCGAGGCGGTGCAGATGCCAGAGCCAAGCGACGCCGATCTGCTGGTAAGGGCGGAGCAGCGCGGAGAGCTCCGGGGCGATGGGGGCGGGGGTAAGCGCGGAGAGGTTGCGCAGGGCCTCGCTGCGGGCCTTCCAGCCGGCGGGCGGCTGGTAGTGGGGCACGAGTTCGTCGATGAGTTCCTGAACCTCGGCGACGCGGGCGGTGGGGATGCGCCAGGTGCGGCGGGCGGCGGCGGGCGCGGTGGCGCTGCCGGCGAGGGCTCGCTGGGCGGTGGCGAGGCGGGCGATCTTTTCGGGAGGAAGCAGATAGACTTTGCCGGCGTCCTCGACGTAGCCGCGGTTGGTGGCGAGCGCGGTGCGCAGGTTGTCCTCGTTCACCTTGCCGGCCTGGAGTCCGAGAGTGAGGGTGAATTCGCCGGCGGTTTCGGCGATGTCGCACTGGAGGTCGATCTCGGCGAGCTTGGCGGTGTTTTTCTCGAAGTTGTCGGTGAAGTCGGCGTGCCAGGTGTTGCGCAGGGCGTCGAGGTGGACGGCGAGGAAGTTGAGGGTCTTGTGCCGGTCGCGCAGCCACCACTTGCGGGTGAGGGCGTCGAGGGTGAAGCCGTTGGACTTCACGAGGTCGAGCGCGGAGGCGTAGGTGCTCTGCTCGCGCGAGGGCAGGGTGATGGCGAGGTAGTGTTCGCTGCCGTCGACGGTGAGGGGGGTGGACGCGTAGGAAGGCGAGGGGCGAGAGGCGACGGGCGAGGGACGGGGAGTAGGGGCGGCGACGGGCTTGGGCGCGGGGGCTTCGTCGAGGTGCTCGCTCACGCCGCGGAGGCGGGGGCCGATCCAGAGGAGCGGGGATTGCGGGGCGTTGACGAAGGCGAAGGCGGGCTGGCCCTTGAGCGCGGTGACGAGTTCGCGGAGCTGGGCGCGGGTCAATTGGACAAACGGCGGCGGGACGGCCGCGCCGCCGCAGAGACGTTGCAGCACGGCGAGGGCGGGGAACAGGGCGGCCTCGGGCGGGCGGGACAAGTCGAGCTCCACCTTCACGGCAATCGCGTCTCGGGGGGCGGAGGCGGCGAGGTTGGGCGGAAGGAGGAGGCGGAGCATCCGTTCAAAATCCCCCGCGGCCATGGCTCGACGCGAGCGGAAATTTTTACGGGAATAAAAACCGGCGACGACCGCTCGCACGTCAAACACCCATGTCCACGGACGACGCTTTCACACAGTTGGTCGATGCCTACTACGCGCCGCTTTACCGGTTCGCGCTCAGTCTGGCGCGCAACCCGGCCGACGCGGGCGACCTGACGCAACAGACTTTCTATGTGTGGGCGACGAAGGGGAGCGCGTTACGCGACGGCTCGAAGGTGAAGACCTGGCTTTTCACGACGCTTTATCGCGAGTTCCTGCGCGGTCGCCGGCGCGGCGCGCGGGTGACCGCGCTCGACGACCTACCTCCGGGCGAGGAGGATCCGCCGGCCGCGGAAACCGATCTCGCGCTCAACATGGATGCGCAAGGCGTCGTCGAGGCGCTGCAGGAGGTCGACGAGGTGTTTCGCGCGCCACTCACGTTGTTTTATCTCGAAGACCTGCCATATCAGGAAATCGCCGACCTGCTCGAAGTGCCGATTGGCACCGTCATGTCGCGTCTGTCGCGCGGGAAGGCGCAACTGCGCGCCGCGCTGGCGAGGAAAGCAACCGCGTCCAAAGTAATCCCATTCCCCCTTTCGCGGAGGAAAACGTCATGAACACCACCGAGGCCAAATTCATTCTGCAGGCCCGCCGCCCCGACGGGCAGGACGACTCCGATTCGCGCTTCGCCGAGGCGCTGGAACAGGCGCGTCGCGATCCCGCGCTCTCCGACTGGCTCGCCCGCGAGCAGGCCTTTGACGCGGCCGTCGCGGAAAAACTGCGCGCGGTGCAACCGCCCGCCGGTCTGCGCGACGCGATCCTCGCCGGGGCGCGCATGAGCCGTCCGGTGCCGTTCTGGCGGCGTCCGCAGGTGCTGGCGCTGGCGGCGTGCGTGACGATTGTCATCGGGTTGGCGGCGGCCTGGCCGGCGCTGCGTCCGGCCAAGGGCACGGAGCAACTCGCGCTCGGTGTCATGGACGAGGTCGGTTCGCTGGCGCACCACACCGCGATGCCGCAGGCGCGCGGCCGGCTGCACACGTTGCTGGCCGACTCGTCTACGCGGCTGGCGGCGGGCCTGCCGTTGGATTTCGCGCAGCTCAAGGCGGACGGGTGCCGCTCGCTGAGCATCGGCGGACGCGAGGTGCTGGAAGTCTGCTTCGAACGCGGCGGAGCGTTTCACCTCTACGTGGCCAAGCGGGATGACTTCAAAGGCGACGGTCAGCCGATGTTCCGCGAACGCGGCACGCTGGCGACGGTGACGTGGACCGATGCGCGGCACGCCTATGTGCTGGTCTCGGGCGACGGGGCGTCGGCTTTGAGGAACGTTTTCTGATTTTTCGGGAATAAGTGCCGCGCGAGCGGCTCACACCCGCACATACACTTATGTCCTCCATTGCCTATCAATCGTTGTCGGGTCCGTTGCGCGTCGCCAGCTGGGTGGTCCGCGCCATCGTCGCGGTCATTCTCGTCCAAACGCTCTGGTTCAAGTTCTCCGGCGCGCCGGAATCAGTCTATATTTTTAAGACGGTCGGCCAGGAGCCATGGGGCCGCTACGGTTCGGGCGCCGTCGAGCTGATCGCGAGCGTGCTGCTCTTTGTGCCGGCGCTCGTGCCGGTGGGCGCGGGGATCGCGCTCGGCGTCATCAGCGGGGCGATTTTCTTCCATCTCACCAAGCTCGGCATCGTGGTGCAGGACGACGGCGGCCTGCTCTTCGGTCTCGCCGTCGTGGTGTGGGCCGGCAGCGCGTTCATCGCCTGGCTGCACCGCCGCGATCTGCCGGTCATCGGCGAGAAACTGTAACCCTCGACCCTGGGCATCATGAAACACTTTATCCGTCTGGCGGCGTTGCTCTGCGTGGTTTTGGCGGCGTCCGTGCTACGCGCGGAGAAACCGGTCAACACCACCTTCACCGGCGTGGCGATCAAGGGGTATGATCCGGTCGCGTATTTCACCGTGGGCAAACCGGCCAAGGGAAGTTCTGACTTTTCATACGAATGGAACGGCGCGGAGTGGCGCTTCGCGAGTGCGGCCAACCGCGATCTGTTCAAGGCGGATCCGGTCAAATACGCGCCGCAATACGGCGGCTACTGCGCATGGGCCGTGAGCCGCGGCTACACGGCGGGCATCGATCCGGAGGCGTGGAAGATCGTGAACAACCGGCTGTATCTGAACTACAGCGTGAAAGTGCAGG
>Ga0207689_10000498_pt1 | contig 37073 bp, 33 predicted proteins | sample KBSMisM52_FD_184312 | JGI IMG/M metagenome (GOLD analysis project Ga0207689, IMG submission 184312) | Miscanthus rhizosphere microbial communities from Kellogg Biological Station, Michigan, USA - KBS Miscanthus M5-2 (SPAdes) (version 2) | ecosystem: Host-associated > Plants > Roots >...
GAGAAACATTACAAATTCTCTCTTGGGTTTCTCCGCGTCCTCTGTGCCTCCGCGTCGAGATTTGTCTTGCCGTACACGAGATAGCGATGACGATTGACCCTAAGGCGCTGCTGCGCCAGATGTTCGATGCCGCCGTCGCCCGGGCTATGCCGGAGCGATGTGTGCCGCCTTTTCTTCCGAAACCACCGACAGGTCGGACGATTGTGTTGGGCGCAGGCAAAGCGGCGGCGACCATGGCCAAAGCCGTGGAGGATCATTGGTCTGGAAACCTCACTGGTCTGGTCGTGACACGCTATGGTCACCGCGTCCCGTGCAAACACGTCGAAGTCGTCGAAGCCTCCCATCCGGTTCCAGACGTGGCCGGGCGTGAGGCGGCTGAGCGCATCCTCAAGATGGCACAGGGTCTGACTGCACAGGATCTGGTTCTATGCCTGATCTCGGGCGGCGGCTCCGCGTTGCTCTCGCTACCGGCGCCGGGACTGACATTGCAAGACAAGCAGGCCATGAATCGAGCCCTACTCAAGAGCGGCGCGAATATCGCGGAGATGAACTGCGTACGCAAACATCTCTCCGCCATCAAAGGCGGGCGGCTGGCGGCAGCCTGTTACCCTGCCAAGGTCGTGACTCTGACCATTTCGGATGTTCCTGGAGACGATCCTGCTGTGATCGCCTCCGGCCCGACAGTACCCGATAGGACCACCTTTGCCGACGCCCGCGCGATCCTGGAAAAGTACGGAATCAAGGAACCATTCGCAGCGATTGAGCACTTGCGTGCTGCACGGGACGAAACACCAAAGCCCGGCGATCCGCGTCTGGCGAAGATCGAAACGCACTTGATCGCAGCGCCTCAGGAGTCGCTGGTAGCAGCAGCCGAAGTGGCACAGGCTGCTGGTGTCACTCCGGTCGTCCTGGGTGACAGCCTGGAAGGCGAGTCCCGCGACGTAGCGTTGGTACATGCAGGAATTGCCGGCCAGGTAGCACGCCACGGGCAGCCGGGGCGCGCACCCTGCGTGCTGCTATCAGGTGGCGAGACAACGGTGACGGTACGAGGCAAGGGACGCGGGGGGCGCAATGCCGAATTCCTGCTGGCGCTGACGGTCGCCTTGAATGGGCATCCAAACATCTACGCACTAGCGGGTGATACGGACGGGGTCGACGGCACGGAGGACAACGCGGGTGCTCTCGTCTCCCCCGATACGCTGACGCGCGCGACCAAGCGCGGCCTGGACGCTAAGTCCTACCTTGCCGATAATGATGGTTATAGCTTCTTCTCCGCGTTGGGCGACCTGGTCGTCACAGGGCCCACGCTTACCAACGTGAACGACTTCCGCGCCATTCTGATCACCCAATAGGTCCCCATGGGCAAACCCGAAATCCTGGAAGGAATCGCGCCCGCTCTGCTGGACAAGACCGAGCTCGTCCGCCGCTTGAGCCAGGTGCTCAAGCCGGAGTGCTTGTTGCACGTAACAGAGGACCTCAAGCCCTACGAGTGCGATGGCCTCTCGGCTTATCGCGCAATCCCGATGGTGGTCGTGCTCCCAGAGAACGAGGACCAGGTGCGCCATACCATGCGCATTTGCTACGAAGCGCGCGTGCCGGTGGTCGCCCGCGGCGCAGGCACGGGATTGTCGGGTGGCGCGCTGCCGAATGTCCGCGGCGTGACGCTTGCACTGTCGAAGCTCAAGCGAATCCTGGATATAGACCCTGTCGCGCGCACGGCACGAGTCCAACCCGGCGTGCGCAATCTAGCCATCTCAGAGGCGGCGGCGGCATTCGGACTGTATTACGCGCCCGATCCGTCCAGCCAGATCGCCTGTTCCATCGGCGGCAACGTAGCGGAGAACTCGGGCGGCGTGCATTGCTTGAAGTACGGTCTGACCGTGCACAACATTCTCAAGGTGCGCGTCATAACGATGGAAGGAGATGTTCTCGAGTTCGGTTCCGAAGGGCTCGACGCACCGGGCTACGATCTTCTCGCGCTGATCACGGGTTCCGAGGGTCTTCTCGGCGTCGTTACCGAAATCACCGTCAAGCTGCTGCCAAAACCGGTCAAGGCGCAAGTTGTTCTAGCCGCCTTCGATTCACTCGCGAAGGCCGGTGAGGCGGTGGCCAATATCATCGGCGCCGGCATCATCCCAGCCGGCCTCGAGATGATGGACAAGCTCGCAACCGCTGCGGTCGAACAATTTGTGCACGCCGGCTACCCTCTGGACGCCGAAGCGATTCTGCTGTGCGAGAGCGATGGCACCGCCGAGGAGGTGGCCGCGGAAATCGCCCGCGTCTCCGAAGTCATGGTCGCCAGCGGCGCCGTCGACATTCGGACCTCCAAAGACGACGCAGAGCGGCTCAAATTCTGGTCGGGCCGCAAGGCAGCGTTCCCGGCCGTGGGCCGTATCATGCCCGATTACTTCTGCATGGACGGCACCATCCCACGCAAGCGATTGGGCGAGGTACTGACCGGCATCGCGCGATGCTCGGAGCAGTTTTCCCTGCAGTGCGCGAATGTATTCCATGCCGGCGATGGCAATCTGCATCCACTCATCATGTTCGATGCGAATGACGACGACCAACTCAGGCGTGCCGAGGAGTTCGGCGCCGCTATCCTCGTATTGTGCGTGGAAGTCGGCGGCACCATCACCGGTGAGCACGGCGTAGGTGTGGAAAAGATCAACCAGATGTGTGTGCAATTCCGCACGCCCGAACTGACTGTCTTCCACGCGATCAAGCACGCGTTCGATGAGTTCGGGCTGCTGAACCCCGGCAAAGCGGTGCCGACACTGCACCGCTGTGCCGAGTTCGGCATGATGCGCGTCCATCGAGGGCAGGAGTCGTTTCCGCAACTGCCTCGGTTTTGAACCGACGGCACATCTTCGACGCAAAGGCGCGAAGGCGCAAAGGAATGCGAAAGAGCATCGGACTCAGGGACGAGTCTGATGGGTAGAAGCAGGCATCGCATCCGGGATGGAGATCGCAGGTAATCGCCAGAGATTTCTCCTCCCCACCTCAGGCATCGATGAGTTTTTCTTATAGTTATTCCTTTGCGCCTTCGCGCCTTTGCGTCGAAGCTACTTACGAAATGGATCACGTGATTTCAGAATTTGCCGACCGCATCCGCAAGGCCGGGGCCGAGCGCACGCCCTTGCGCATCCAAGGCAGCGGTTCGAAGGATTTCTACGGCGCCGCACTGAAAGGAGCGGTGCTGAGCACCACAGGCTATACGGGCATCGTGGACTACGAGCCCACCGAGCTTGTATTGACGGCACGAGCCGGAACGCCTCTGCGCGAACTCGAGTCGGCACTTGCAGAGCGTGGCCAGATGTTCGCCTTCGAGCCACCGCATTTTGGAGCAGGTGCAACTCTGGGTGGATGCATTGCAAGCGGTTTCTCCGGACCGCGACGCGCAGCCGCCGGTTCGGCACGCGACTTTGTGCTGGGCGTGCGCATGCTGAATGCGCAAGGCGATGACTTGCAATTCGGCGGGCGTGTGATGAAAAACGTTGCTGGATTCGACGTATCGCGCCTGATGGCCGGTTCCTGCGGGACGCTGGGCCTGATGCTCGACGTTTCCCTCAAGGTACTGCCGCGGCCTGCGAGCGAAGCGACTTTGCGCTATCAACTCAGCGAAACAGCCGCCATCCGTTGCATGAATGAGTGGGCGGGTCTGCCGATTCCGATCACCGCGACCTGCTGGTTCGACGGGACGTTGACCATCCGACTGTCGGGAGCGACCTCTGCCGTGACCGCTGCACGAGCGAAGCTGGGCGGTGACGACGTGGCGGACAGCGACACGTTTTGGATCGCCGTGCGAGAACATACTCTGCCGGCCTTTCAGGGAACACTTTGGCGTCTGTCCGTCAAATCCAGCGCACCTCCGCTGGGTCTGTCTCGCCGGCAGATCGTCGAGTGGAACGGCGGCCTTCGGTGGCTGGCGGAAGATATCGACGAGCAGGAAGTGCGGGAGGCAGCCAAGCGTGCGGGCGGCCATGCGACGCTATTCCGCGGTGGCGATCACAGCAATGGGATCTTCCAACTCGACTCAGGCGTCCTCGCGCTGCACCGCCGCGTCAAGGCAGCCCTTGATCCGCAGGGCATCTTCGGCCCAGGTCGGCTTCACCCTGATTTCTGATCTAGATCATGAATCATTCGAGAGCACCCAACGCAGTACTTGCGACGCCAAATGAAAACGAACCTGGCTGACTTTATCAAGAACACTCCGGAAGGCAAGGAGGCAGACAGCATCCTGCGAGCCTGCGTGCACTGCGGGTTCTGCACCGCCACATGTCCGACTTACCAATTGCTGGGAGACGAGTTGGATGGACCGCGCGGCCGGATCTATCTGATGAAGCAGCTGCTCGAGGGCGACGCCTTCACCAAGAAGACTCAAGTTCACCTCGATCGATGCCTCACCTGCCGCTCTTGCGAGACCACCTGCCCTTCAGGTGTCCAGTACGGTAGGCTCGTAGACATCGGCCGCAACATCGTCGAGCAGCAAGTTGGCCGCACTCCTCTCGAACGTCTGAAGCGCGCGACACTGCGTGCAGTAATCCCCAAGCCCGCGGTGTTCAATCCCCTGCTCAGACTCGGCCAAATTACCGCACCGCTCCTGCCCGGCTCGGTCAAACGCAAGATTCCCAAGCGTCTCGTCGCCACGCCTTGGCCGGCGCCCGCTCACGCCCGACGGATGCTGGTCCTGCAGGGCTGCGCGCAGCCTGGCATTGCGCCGACCATCAATCCGGCCATGGCACGCGTTCTGAACCGGATTGGTGTATCGCTTCTGCACGCGCCCTCGGCAGGCTGTTGTGGTGCTGTCTCCTATCACCTCAATGCGCAGGACGAAGGGCTCGACTATATGCGGCGTAACATCGATGCGTGGTGGCCTTACGTGGAGCAAGGTATCGAAGCGATCGTGATGACGGCAAGCGGATGCGGCGTCATGGTGAAGGAATATGGCCATCTGTTTCAACGCGACGAGCGCTACCGGGAAAAGGCAAAGCGGATCTCGGCTCTGACGAAAGACGCAAGCGAGATTCTCGCAGGAGAGCGTGAGGCCCTCGCCGCCCGCGCCTCACATTCTTCGGCACGTCGCCCTGCGGTCGCGTTTCACTCGCCATGCACACTGCAGCATGGGCAGCAGATCAGAGGGCTCGTCGAATCCCTGTTGGGGGCGGCGGGCTACTCGCTGACGCCGGTACCGGAGGGGCATCTGTGCTGCGGCTCGGCCGGCACCTACTCGATCCTGCAGCCCGAGTTGTCCAAGCAACTGCTGAAGAACAAGGTCACTGCTTTGTCTTCGGGGTCGCCAACCGTCATAGCGACCGCTAATATCGGCTGCCTTGCGCATATCCAGACCGGCACGGCGCTGCCGGTACGGCATTGGGTCGAACTGCTCGACGAAGCCATGGCCTGAGGTGGGCGGTGAAAGCCAAGATCAAATGGCTGTTGATAGCAGCAATCGCCGTTTGTGTTGGATCGAGCATCTACTACGCTGACCTACTGAGAGCAGCGTTTACCTCGAATCCGATTCCAAGGTCTGCGGAATCGATTGCGAGAGGTAAGAGCATTTTCGAGCACGATTGCGTCGTCTGCCACGGACCTGGAGGCCGCGGCGACGGAGTTGCAGCAGCCTCGCTCCCCGCGCGACCCAAGGACCTCACCAAGCTTGCGCCGCCGCCGATATTTCCTGACGGCGTGATTGCCTACCGGATCATCAATGGGAAAAATCTCATGCCGGCCTGGAGGGGCATGTTGAGCGACAACGATGTGTGGGATTTGATCAATTTCATCCGGTCGCTCGCCACCTCCAACGCCAAATAGCCGGATAAATCAGACACGCTCCAGTGTGATCGCCTTCTCCGGACAGGCCGCCACACACAAGCCGCAAGCGTGGCAAGCCTGGGCGTTGGTGGCGAAGGCCTGATGCCATCGATGCACGAAGCCCTTCACTTTCCCACCGAACGTCAAGCCGCGTCTGTCATCCGCCGCTACGGTGCCCATGCTGAAGACCTGATACGGACAGATGGCTACGCAAGCTTCCTTACCCTCGCAGCGGTTCCGATCGATCACGGGTTTGAAAGCTCCCGCTTCCGCCCCGCACTGTGTTTGCTGATCACGCATTGTGGGATTCAATCCATAGAAAAGACTAAACTCACTCTATTCATGCAAGGCAAGACTTCTTTTAATTTGCTCGCTGCGAGCGCCGCGTTGCTTGGCTTCCTCTTCGTCGTGCCGATGGCGAATGGTGCCGAGCTGCCCGTACGCAACTCGCGGAACATCACGCCGGTGGAGGCGGAGTTTCGCGGGTGCTACGCCGCGGGTTATTGTCGATTTTGGGTCGAACCGAGCTCTCCTATGGCGGAGTCGTTGCTGCGTGTGCGCCCTGACGGCATCTCTCAAACATCCAGTGATTATGGCACTTCCGTCGCGATACGCGACCGTCTCAACGCTTTGCTCTCCAATATGATCCACCAGGCCAAACACATCGTGCTGTTGGATTTGCGCAAACTGGGCGACGGGACATTCGCGGCCACTGTCATCGTGAACGACGCAGATGTGGCGTCCGACCCGGTCCTGCTGGAATTGAACAACAAGATTGCAAACACGTCGCGCTAGCTAACGCGTTGGCAAGCACAATAGGAATTTCTGTCTGGCGAGATGCGGGAACGACGAGGCGATGAAGATTCCCATCCAGGCAGGTTTGGCCTGCCTGGATGGGAAGAACTCAACTGATCTGACTTATTCCTTGGTGATCGCCCAGACGACCGCCGACTTAGGCGTCGTGTAGAACGGCGATTCCATCTGGTAGTTCACATACAGTTCGCCGTAGTCCGCAACGTACATGGTCTTGCCGTCCATGCTGAACTCGACGTCGTTGGTACGCTCGAATCCGCCCCGGTTTTCCTTCTTCTGGTAGGCATTGGGACCGGGATCGATGTTCTCCGCGAAAATCGACCACTTTACTCCGGTCGGATTCAGGAGCTCGATGCGGACGATAGCCGGCCACATCGGACGCAGGCTCTCCGGCCCGTTGTCGATGATGCCGAACACCGCGGTGTAGATCACATCGCCGCCCGCATCGAAGGCCTTCGGCGCCCACGCCAGGCCGTCCATCGGGTTGTTCGTGTCCCACTCCATGATCGGGTTGACGTACCCGTTCGGGTTCGGGTTCGCCACGATCAGCGGGGTCCCGCGCACGCCGATGGAGTGGTCGATGAACCGATACGGTGGCAGCGTCGGGATGAACGGCTTGTCGCCGATGTTGAGCTGCGGATTCGGCCGGGTCGGATCGAACTTGTTGCCCCGATACACGTCAGGTCCATAACGCTTGATGTTGACGAAATTTTGGCCGTCTTTGTCAGGAAAGCCCGCGTCCTGGCCCTTCTCGGTGAAAATGAACAGCTTTTCGCCACCGTTGGCCACACGCCGGTTGCCCTTGTCGTTCATGCCGTTGTCGGACACCGCCAGAGCCTTCTCGAAGCGCGAGCCCTTGGGACCAAAGGCCACGCCCGAAGAGTTGCGCAGGCCCATTGCGTACACTTCCCAGTCGTCACGCGTGTAGTTGCTGTCTGGCTTCAGCTTCGCACGATGCACGGCGCCGCCGCAGGGCGTTTGCGCCTTGATCACCTGGCCCGGCTTGGAAGGCGTGCCCTTGGGGAGGTATGCGCCCGTCAGGTTGCCCTGGCTGTCGCGGATGTTGAGCCCAGTCAGCACGATATCCCGGCAGGGCGGGTCACGCGGCAACGCTGGAACACCTGCCGGCGTGCGCTTTTCCCAATACGGATCGATCGCATCGGTCCAGCCGTGAATGTCCGGATCAGAGTAACCGGAATTCGAAGGCGCGCCGACCGCGTAGTACAGCCATCCATCCCGGCAGGTGATGCCGCCAAGTGCGTGGTCGCCGATCGGCACTTCGTTCATGATCAGCTTAGGCGTGCCGTTCACGCCGTCGATTTCCCAGATGCCGTAGCTATAGTCGCCGACGTAGGTGCGGCCGTTTTCCGGGCAGTAGCCGATTTCGTTCAGGGCGAATGACTTGAACATGCCCAATCCGACCTTGTCCTTGATCAGCTTGCCGGACTTGTCGAAAATCTTCACGTGGGGCTTGTCGATGCCTTCCGGCGGAAAGCCGAAGGTGTTGCCGGAAATGGCAACCCAGACGTTGTCGTTCTTGTCGACCGTGATGGACGTGATCGTGTCGAGGCCAGCCGCGAACACGCTGACCTTGTAGCCCTTGGCCACCTTGATCTTGCTCGGATCGGGTGTGACGGGAGTACGCGTAGACCATTTCCCCGCCGGACCACCCGGTTCCGCCTTTGCGCGGTCCTGCGCAAAGGCGGAGCCGGAAAGGGCCCCCACCGCAAGCGCGATTACTGCATATTTTAGAATTTTCATTCCCTTTCTCCTCCTGGTTAGACTTCCACTGCACTTGCTTGGTCAGAATTCCACTGCAACTGCGTTACGACTTACCTGCACACCCTAGCCGTTCGACCGGCCGGATCTTCCCTTTCCCTGTTATTTTTTTTCCGCCGTTCCCGTGAACGTACGGATATGCGCGACGAGGGTATCGACCTGCTCGTCGTTGAATTTGTGCTCCCATGCGGGCATGGCCGCGATCTTGCCCATGTAGGCGCCGCCCTTCTTGATGATCATCTTAAGATAGTCGTCCGGCACCGAAGCCATGTATTCCTTGTTGGCGAGCGTGCCGATACGGGGGACGAACCCGCTCTTCGTCCCTTCCTGGCCGTTGCCATACGTGCCGTGGCATCCGGCGCACATCTGCTCGAAAATTTCCTTGCCGGTCTCCGGAGCGGTTTGTGCCATAGCCATCATCGGTGCCGCGGTCATCAGTACCGTGTTCATCATCAGCGCCATAGCCAACAACATCCCAACAGTTGCAATTCGATATCTCATCCGCATCCTCAAACGCTTTTTTAGTTATATCAACGCACTCGTTGCAAGGTCGCACTCAGGTCCCCGCGACCACGCGCTGCAGCGCGAGCGTCAGGCCGAAAGCGATCACCGCCGTCACTCCCAGCTGCCATGCGGACGCTCCAGCAAGGATCAATGCATCCAGTAGAGATATCCCGGCGATCAGGCTCACCACCGCGCGCGGGACGTCTCCTTTGGCGCGACGATGCAACAACCGCAAAGCGTACAGTATCCACGCCGCGAGCATCAGCAGAAATGGCCATGCAGCAGGAACGTTCACCGCCAGAATCCCGCCGTAGATCACCGGCACGGCAAGCGCGGCCAATGGCCATAGACTGCCCAGTTCGTTGAGGTGCTCGCGCTTGGCGGTGTAAGTTAGTCCTATCAGGTAGGACAGAAGCACTAAGGCCGCTAACAGCAGCTTCGAATCGACTATATCGGCGAACGCCAAAGCGGCTGTGAGATAGACCAGCATGCGGCACACGCCCATCAGAATCGGGCTTAGTGGATTTGCCTTGTGATGCCAGTTGTACAAAACAATGGCCGCGGCCAGCAGTGCGCCCGCCGCCGGTGCTCGCAATCCCGTTCCACCCGGGACTCCGTAGCCGACCATTACCAGTAACGCCAATGCCGCCCCGAGCATAGCGAATCCGGACGTGAACACCGCTTGCGCGCTGACCTGACCAGCCGGGATCGGCCGCTCCGGTCGGGAACGCGCATCGAACTCCCGATCGAATGCGTCATTGAGGTACATGCCGCCAGTGTAGAACAAAGACATGGCCACCAGCAGGATAGGCATCCGAGGGTCAAGCACGGATCCGCCCACGAGGGTGACGCCCACCAAAGTGTTGGTCCATACCGTGGGCAGGTTGGAGATGCGCCCCAGTTTGAGCGCTACGGAAAAGGTCGGCGCCAGACTCATGCCGACAGTTCCTCCCGCACCCAGGTCAATTCGCGAGCAATAGCATGATCCATCCCGCCGGTCCGCAGGTGCTCTGGCAGCACATTCCAAGTGTAGGTTTCGACTTCGAGGTGGTCGGATACGGGTGTCTGGTTATGCAAGCGCAGTACATCTCGAATGAACGCTTGCGTGGAAGAAAAATCTCCAAGATCGTCAAGGAAGACTGGGACGTGACAGTGCACGCGCCATTCACGCCCTTCGCGTCCGCGACCATCCAGCGAACGCATTGCCTCCGGCAGGTCGAGGTACCGCATCAGCCCATCGGGGCCTGTCTCAACCACCTGGTGCAGATACACAGGATCATCGAACTGGCGCAGGGCCTCGAGCGAGCGCGTGGACAGTTCGGCAAGCCGCAACCCGGAGCTGATTTGCATTTTCGGAATGCTGATTCCTGCAGCTTGTAGCTGCCTCACGCAACCCACAGGGTCCTCGAATTCGACCGCAGCGTGACACAGATCGAGACACACGCCGATGTGATCGTGCATGGCCGTTGCGGCGTCGGTTTTGCTGAGCCCGGTAAGCTCGCTCAGTCGCGCCAACGCTGGACCACGGAACAGATACCGATTGAAGAACTCCACAGTCTCTTCCACCGTCTCCAGGTAGCAGCATGGCTCAGGCTCGAGAGCCAACGCAATGTGGCGACCTGTGCGACGCTTCAATTCCACCAGGTGCGCTACGTGATGGAAAAGATTCTCCGCGATACGCTGCGCGTCCCGGGCTTCTTGCACTGCCGGCTTGAACGCGCCCGGAACTGTACTGACACTGCCTTGCAGACCATCCGGCAGCAATTGCGCCAGGAGGTCGGCCAGTTCGTCCGTATAGCGCAGCCGCTCGTCGTTGCGCCAGTCGGGCAGATAGACGCCTTCCTTCACGCGCGCCCCGTGGAACTTTCCGTACGGAAAACCGTTGACGGTAAAAACGTAGAGCTCGTTACGCGCCAAGAAGTCGCGCAGTTCCTCTAGCACTGGCACTCTCGACAAATCGCTCGCCGCCTGTGCCGACAGGCGCAGTCCAATGCCGAACGGCTGACCCGGCGCAACGGTATCTCTCACCGAAGGCACATAGCGCTCCAGATTGGCGCGCACCTCGGCCCAAGTCTCGCCGGGATGAATGTTGCTGCAATAGGTGAGATGAGCGCGGCCACCGTCAAGAATCATTGACCGGCCTCCCGATTGCGCAGCCAGGCTATCGCGTGCACGATCTCGTCTTCGTCCATGACATGCACCTCCTCCCCGACACCGATGTCCCGTAGGAGCGTGATAGTCAATTCACCGCCCAGGTGCTCGCGGAACTCGCGCAGCCCTTCGAGGACCAGCCAGCGACCTTCGGCATCGCGCCGCTCGAGGGCCGGATGCCAGAGATAGAACCCCAGCCCCTTCAACAGGCGCACGATGCGCTCTTCCTGCCCGGCAGCCAACATGCCAATCTGCACCGAGTAGCGGCTATCCAGCGCCAGACCGATCGCTACCGCTTCGCCGTGACGCAACTCATGAGCGGTAAGCGCCTCGAGCTTATGGGCCGACCAATGGCCGTAATCGAGCGGCCGCGCACTGCCCATTTCGAAGGGATCCCCACCATGCGCAATCTGGCGCATGTGCAATTCTGCGCAGCGTCGAATCATCCGTGCCGTGGCTTCGGGGGTGAATGCGCGCAGCGCCTCCACCTGGGATTCGAGCCACTCGAAGAACACTCCATCACGGATCAGGGAAACCTTCACCGCTTCTGCGATACCCGCGATCCGGTCGCGTGGATGCAGGGTGCGCAAAAATTTTGCGTCGTTGAGTACGGCAAACGGCGGCGCGAAGCTGCCGAGCAGATTCTTCACGCCGAACGCGTTGACGCCGTTCTTCACCCCCACACCGGAATCGTTCTGGCCTAGCACCGTGGTTGGTACCCTGACGTGACGCACGCCGCGATGAGTTGTGGCAGCCACGTAGCCCACCATATCGAGGAATGCGCCGCCTCCAATCGCCACCACGTAGGAATGGCGGTCGACTCTCAAATCCACCAGCCGATGCTGGAGCCGCGTCACTAGGTCCGGGTCGTGTTTGACCTGTTCGCCGCCCAGAATGGTCTCCGGCGGCGCGAGCAGTTGCAGCTGCTCAGCGTGGGATTCAGCGTACGCTCGGACATCATGCGCGAGCGCCGGCCAGCTCGACGCGACATCGGCATCGATGAATACCACGAATCGACTCCGCTTGTTGGGTTCTTTGCGTGTCAGTGCAGAGACGAATACCGGGTTGTCGCGCGAGAACAGGTCCTGCGTGAAGTGAACCGGATAGTCGTACTGCACCGCGAAGCGCTGGTGATACACCGCTCCAAACGGGGTAGCGTCAGGGATTTGCGACGTCGTCGTGGTGGTTATGGTTGGTTTCATGTGTTTGTCTAATCCAAAGAGGTGAAGAAGTGAAAAGTGAAGAGGTGATCCCCCTCTCCCCAGACTGGGAAGAGGAGTTCTAATTCACCTTGCTCACCTCACTCACCTTTTCACCTGATCTTCTCACCTCATTCACCTGAACTTCTCACCTCATTCACCTCATTCACCTTTTCACGTTTCACTTGAACACCACATCCTTCAGTCGGTCAGGCATCTGCTGCAATTCGTCCACGCGCGCCTGCTGTCCGCGTAGCACCGAGTTGCCTTCGAATAGTGTGCGCTGATCGATTGGAGCCGGATCGAGCCAGTCTGACTCTTTCATCTGTCCGCTCTGACCATAGGCCGCAAGCGCATTGCCATAGCAGATTTTATCGACGTCTTCCGTTTTGATGCCACGCTCGAGCATGAGCTTCGCAGTCTTTGGCACGGCCAACGGATCGGACACACCCCAATCGGAACTGGAGTCGACGAAGATGCGTTCCGAACCATAGCGGCGCGCGATCTCGACCATGCGTTCGTTGCCCATCTTGGTGTGCGGATACAAAGTGAAAGCCGCCCAGAAGCCGCGGTTCAGTACGTCCTCCACCGTCTCTTCGTTGTTGTGGTCGATGATCACGCGCCCCGGTGCGAGCCCGTGCTCCTCCGCAACTTTCATGCTCGTGACGGTGCCGGTCTTCTTGTCCCGATGTGGAGTGTGCACCATCACCACCATATCCAGCTCCTTGGCCATATCGAGCTGTGCGCGATAGCACTTGTCCTCCGCCGGCGTTTGATCGTCGTAGCCGATCTCGCCGAGGGCAACGACGCCCTCCTTCAGCAGGTAGCGGGGCAACAAGGCGATCACTTCCTCTGCCAAGGCCGCGTTGTTGGCCTCTTTGGCGTTCAGTCCGATGGCGCAATAGTGATGGATGCCGAACTGCGCTGCGCGGAAACGCTCCCATCCGACCAGACTTGAGAGATAGTCCAGGTAACTGCCCGAATTGGTGCGCGGCTGGCCGAGCCAGAATGCGGGCTCGATGACCGCAACGACTCCCGCCGCCGCCATACGCTCGTAGTCATCGGTCGTGCGCGCGCTCATGTGGATATGCGGGTCGATGAATCTCATGGTGACCTCCGTGCAGTCGATTGATCTGTATCAGTGCGGCGCGACGATCTGTTCCCAGCTCAGATCGCCTCGCGCGAGGGATTTCGTCATGGCAGGCTCGCGTTCCAATAAGGCAGCCGCCGCCGGCTCGCGAGACGCATGCAGCGCCAGCGCCGCGGCTGCCCGCTCCGGTTCTGTACCTTTCTTGAGGACCCGTTCCAAATCCTGCAGCATCGTACCGCTCGCGTAGAGGCCGACGCACCGCCACAACTCCGGACTCACTGGGCGTCCTGCGGACCAGCGCTCGTGCGCGTAGTCGCACAACATGCGCGCCAGCTCGGGATTTGCGCGGCTATCGAGCCCAACGATCGGCCACAGCAGCGCTCCGACGAACAGTGCCTTGAGCACCATCTGATTCCAAGCCAGTTCGGGAAACTGCTCGCTAGGATACGGGTTGCGATGTGCGATCGCCTCGAATACTGCCTTCATGTTTGTACGCAAACCTTCCGTGGCTCGCGCAACGTAACGAGGCTGCTCGGGGTAAAGCGGCAGCCCGCGGTAGAACGCCGCCTGTTCACCGACATCGGCCGTGTTGCACAGTTGTTCGAGGCCGCGGGCCAGGCGCGACGGATCGCTTTCCAACTCGAGAATCAACATTACGCGAGCAGCTTGGTCGGCACTCCACTGACGTGGGTCCCAGCCGTTGCGGCTCGTGCTCGCATCGCGCAGATCCGCTTCGGTCAGCATCAGATCGGCTTTCCCAACCTTGCGCGTGACCAAGCTCACTGCCAGATACAAGTCCGCATCCTTGCCGGAGCTTCGCACCTGCGCGGCCGATTTGTCCAGCCAGGCCTGCGCCTCTGCCGGGATCTGCCGGGAAAGCCAGCGAGCAAGCAGCTCCCTCGGCCTCATGCAGCCCTCCGAGCAGGTTGCGTCGAGGATACAAACACGTGATCCAAAATCAGACCCTTGACCGCAGTCGCCGCAACCGGTCCCTCCGATACCAATTCAGCTTCGGAACTGATGAATAGGGGTCCGTGCTCGGCCTGATCCGTGGGACGGCCATGAGAACCCTTCACCAAACCGGCATCCAGCGAGATGACATCCATCATGTATCGGAAGCCAAGGATCTTCTGGGCCAATCGCCATGCGATGCGCGCTTTGGGTGCCCGCAGCTGCGGATCGATGAACAGTTCGACCGGGTCGTAGCCGGGCTTGCGATGAATGTCGACCGTGCGTGCGAAGTCCGGCGCGCGCGCCTCATCCAGAAAATAGTAGTAGGTGAACCAGCTGTCCGCACGGGAAATGGCCACCAGTTCACCGGAACGTGGATGATCCAAACCGCATTCGCGTTTGCCGGCATCATCGAGTACGCGCTCCACCCCCGGCAAAGCTTCAACCAACGCCTTTACCTGCAATATAAGCGCGGGGTCCGAAACATAGATGTGCGCGATCTGATGATCGGCCATGGCAAATGCGCGCGAGGCACCTGCATCGAGGAGCTCGCGCCCGAGTTCCTCGCGAACCTGAATATACCCGGCCTGACGCAAAGCCCGATTGATGTGGATTGGATTGGACACCGGCGTGATGCCGTACTCCGAGAGTACGATAGTTCTCGCGCCCGCACGCGTTGCGCTCTCGATCAACTCTCCGCAGATCTGATCCACCGCTGCCACGTCTTTTGCGATTTGCGGATGGTCAGGCCCCAGGCGCTGGAGGTTGTAGTCCAGGTGTGGCAGATATACGAGCGTCAATGTCGGACACGACCGTTCGAACACGTCCAACGCACAGCGCCCGATCCACTGGCTGGAGACGATATCCGCCCCCGGCCCCCAGAACCGGAACAGCGGAAACTGTCCGAGGCGCTGCTGCAACTCTTCGCGCAGTTGCGGCGGATTGGTATGGATGTCCGGCAGCTTGCGGCCATCGGCGGGGTACATCGGTCGCGGCGTCACCGCGATGTCCACCGACGAGTACATGTTGTACCACCAGAACAGATTCGCGCAGGTGAATGCGGAGTCGCGCCGCTGGGCCGTCTCCCACACCTTTTCGCCTTCCACCAGGCGGTTGGACTGACGCCACAGCCAGACTTCCGACAGCTCGCGGAAATACCAGCCGTTGGAGACGACACCGTGCTCGCGCGGCAGCGTGCCGGTCAAGAAAGTGGACTGAACGGTGGTGGTGACGGCTGGCGTAACGGTGGTCAGCGGCCGCATGCAGCCGGTGCTGGCAAGCCGGCTCAGGTTCGGCGCATGGGCGAGCAGCGCAGGTGTGAGCCCGACGACGTTCAACGCCAACGTCCGATTCACGCCCATTGCTCCTGCATTGACGCCGATTCAGCTGCCACGCCTGCCACCTCCTTCTTCGGACTGCAATCTTTCAGCCCTGTCGCATGCAGGCGCTGCCTGCCGCCGAGCGCCCTCGTTGGAGCGCTTGTTGGTCACATTACTCAGGAGCCTTTGACAATTCGGACTTTGCGAGGTTTAAACGCGCCGAGACGAAGCCTATCAGGGCCGAACGACCGCATTGCAACAAATGATGCCCTTTTCAGTGCCTCGGCTATGCTATCACGGACTTGCTCTTGCCCCTCGTCCAAGCCATCACCGTTTCCGCACTCGCTCAGACTCTGAAAAAAAGCCGGACCTTTGGAGGTCCGGCCGCGCAAGAGGCTTTAGTGAAACTTCATGCCCGAGGGCACGTGATCACCATACATCGGGGCGGGAGCGAAACAGCAGGAAAGCCACCATACGATTGCCGGGAACTCTTCCCGCGTTCGATCGGCATCCTGAATACTGAAGGCAACTAAAAAGACGAGGCCGGCGGCCGCCGGCCTCGAATAACAAGGAGGTCGCTGAAGTCAACGTCGGACAAAACTCAGCACAACGAGCATAGCGAACGTTGACCGGATCCTGACAGTGAGAATTCAGCGATCTGCTTCGGGAATTTCACCCGGCGCAACGGGTTCGGCTGAGCCCCCGAGCACCCCGCTGCGCATTGCAATCCACACGATCTGAGCAGAAGTATCGGCTTCCAGCTTCTGCTTGATGATCGATTGATAGTTGGCGATCGTCTTCTGGCTCAGCGATAGAACACCTGCGATATCCGCAATCGATTTCCCCTCCGCCAGTAGCCTGAATACCTCGAATTCTCGCGGGGAAAGTTCGCCGAGCGGTGTTCCCTTGCCGGGAAGGGACTGGAAGGCAAGTTGCTGAGCGACGTCATGGCTGATGTAGATTCGGCCTGCAGAAACTGTGCGTACCGCATCGACGAGCACCTCCGGTGCGCTCGCCTTTGTCACGTAGCCGCACGCACCGGCCTGCAGCGCACGCGAGCCGAAAAGCGCACTCTCGTGCATGCTGAATACCAATACTCTAGCCTGCGGCTCACGAGCGATAATACGCCGCGTAGCTTCGATACCACTCATGCCAGTCAGATTGACATCCATCACCACCACATCCGGGCGCAGATCGCAAAACAAGCGGTAAGCCTCCTCGCCGCTGCTCGCTTCGGCCACGACGGAAATATCAGCGGTCCGCTCCAGCAACCGCCGATAGCCCTCCCTTACAACGGCATGGTCATCGATCAGAATGACACGTACGGTAGCCATCGAACTCAAAAGTTCACTGTCACTGGCAATCGCGCAGTGACCCGCATGCCGCTGCCCGGCGCTGTTGTCAGTTCCAGCCGACCGCGCAATGCCTCGACGCGCTCACGCAAGCCGACGAGCCCCAGCCCCGAACGTTTCTCCTGCAGGTCCATGCCGCGACCGTTGTCATGCATGATCACACAGACCTCGTCCGGCCCGGAACGCTCCAACACGACGCGCGCTTGTGTGGCAGCCGAATGCTTGGTGATGTTCGTGAGGCATTCCTGCACCAACCGGTAGACCGTAATGTTGAGCAGTTCCCCCAAGCCTGCGAGGTCGCCCCGCAATTCCAACGTGCATTCTATCGCCGGGTTTCGGCGCCGCCACTGGTTCACCAGTTCCCCCACAGCATCGCGCAACCCGAGCGCATCGAGGGCTGCTGGCCGTAGCCGCTGCATCATGCTGCGCACGACGTCATAGACGTGGTTCGAGATGTCCACGATAGAGGTCGCGCTTATTTCGATCTCCGGTTGCCCGCCTTTGGCAAGCGCCCGGATCGACACGGCATCGAGTTTGATGGCGTTGAGGCACTGACCTAGTTCGTCGTGCAACTCACGCGCTAGATTGCGCCGCTCTTCTTCCTGGACTTGCAGATACTTCTGCGACAACAGCCGGTTTTCGGCAAGAGTGTCCGCCAGGTTCTTTTGCATCAACTGCAGTTCAGTGATGTCTGCCAGATAGACCTGCAGCTCCGCCGCTTTGCTCCCCGAATAGCGAGGCAGAATGCGAGCAATGACCTTGACCGCGAAGCCGTTGGAGCTGCGCAACTCGAGCATAGCAATCTCGAGCTTTTCTCCTCGCGCCAGCGCTTCGCGGTGGCTGATCCAGAGCGTCGGGTCCAGATAGAACTCGCCAAAGTTCCGGCCTACTGCATCCTCAGGGGAGCGAAGCCCCAGGATCCGCGCCATCGCCGGGTTGCACAGAAGGATCGCGCCATCGCCACCGGCTAGAGTATTGCCGGCGAGGTTTTCCATGAACAACGTGCGGTACTGGAGCTCACGCTGAACGAGTGCCTGCTGAGCTGCCACGCGCAGATGCAGCTCTCGTTCTGACTGATGCCAACGGCGCCAGGAGAACCAGGCCAGCGAGAACGCCAGCGCGGCCAGGGTCAGTGGCAGCTCATCCACCTGGTAAGGCTCAAGGGGGCGGGTAAGGTCGGTCAACCACTCCCTGAGTTCAAGGGCGGAGGACAATCCGAAGGCGGCGGCGGTGATCACGACGACCAGCGCAAGGTCGAACGACACCTGACGCCGGTACATCGGTGCATCGGGCGCACCCGGCATGGCAAACTGTGTATCCACCTCAGTGACCTCTTCATATATCGAGGAGACGCCCGCCGCGTCCGGGGCGTCATTCCTAGGGAAGCTTTGGCATCTATAACCCAAAGCTTCCCGCCAGCACAAGGGATTACCTGCCATCGCACTGTGCCCAACAATTGACTGAAGCAGGATTTTTCACTGACCCGGGCTCCGGGAAAATTTCCCGGGTAAGTCGGGAAGGTATCCCTGTCTCCCTGATGCACGGCTCGCCTAGATTCCACGACGAGCCCATATCGTTCCTGTAATGCGGGCATAAATCGTCGGGACGCACCCGACACGGTTCGGTACACGTGCACCGAGAATTAAGGGGAAGGGAGACCAAAAACAATGAAAACCACGATCGCCGTTGCATTGCTCGCGACCTGGTGTTCGGCTTTATCCGCGCTGGCTCAGCAGGCCGACCCCAACGAAAATCCCGCAGCCCAGCTTGAGGCACCCACGGTGGAGGTTATCGGCACCACCCCGATACCGGGCATTGGCACCCCGATCAACGAAGTACCAGCCAATGTCCAGGTCATCACCGGTTCGGAGATGCGCAACCAGGAATCGATCAGCATACCCGACTATCTCGAGCGCAACATCGGAGGCGTCAGCATCAACGAGGCGCAGGGCAACCCGTTCCAGCCGGATGTGAACTTCCGCGGTTTCACGGCATCGCCGTTGCTTGGAGTGCCGCAGGGGCTGTCAGTGTTCCAGGACGGTGTGCGAGTCAACGATCCGTTCGGCGACGTGGTGAATTGGGACCTGATTCCGCAGGGCGCTATATCCACGATGACCCTCATTCCGGGATCCAACCCGGTGTTCGGTCTTAACACTCTAGGCGGCTCACTGGCCATCAACACCAAGAGTGGCCGCCAGTACCCGGGTGGGCAGGTAACATTGTTCGGCGGCTCTTCAGACACCTACAGTGGCAATTTCGAATACGGCGGTGTCAAAGACAAGTTCGACTACTACGTCTACGGCAACTACTTCGACAGCCAAGGCTGGCGAGACTACTCGCCGAGCACGGTCCAGCAGATATTCGGCAAGGTGGGTTACCAGACCGCGGATCTCGACGTCGATTTGAGCTATACCTTTGCCGACAACACCCTTTGGGGAACGCAGACCATCCCGACAGCGATGTACCAGGCCAACGACAAGCTCGCCTACACCTGGCCGGACATCACGAACAACAAACTGAATGCCCTCAGTTTGCAGCTCAGCAAAGTGCTGGCGGAGGACAAGATACTGGCCGGGAATGTCTACTGGCGCCAGCTCAATAGCACGAACACAAGCAGCAATATCAGCGACGCATTCGATGGCAGCAATACCGGCACCGCGTGCGACGGCACTACCCCGGACTCCCTGTGCCCCGCGTCCAACGATCAGAGCATTATCGACACCAACGGTCTTGGTGGCGCTATCCAGTTCACGTTGCTCAAGTCGCTGGCATCGCACAAGAACAGTCTGACTCTCGGCGCGAGCTACGACTACGGCAGCACCAGCTTCAAGCAGAGCACGCAGGATGCGGTGTTCGACGCTACCCGCCAAGTGGTCGGAGCGAGCCCATATGTGCTGACGACCGACGTTAGCAGCACGACTGCATACACCGGCTTCTACTTCACGGATACCTTCGCATTCACCGAGAAGCTGTTGCTCACATTGGCTGGACGCTACAACATCGCCAGCATCGACATCACCGACGAGTTGGGGAACAAGCCCGGCGTGGATGGCAACAATACGTTTCAGCGTTTCAACCCCGCGATCGGCCTGAATTACAATCCCAGCAAAGCTTTCAATACCTATATCAGCTACAACGAAGGCATGCGCGCGCCGACCGCCGTGGAGCTGACTTGCGCAGATCCGAGTGCGCCGTGCCCGTTACCCAACGCCTTCCTGTCGGACCCGCCGCTGCAGGCGGTGATTGCCAAGACCGTGGAGGTGGGGGGGCGAGGCGCCCTCGGCCCGAACACCGCGTGGAGCGCCGCGGTCTATCACGCAAATCTCTACAACGATATTCAATTCGTGAGCGCCAGTTCCAGCGGCGCCGTCGGTTACTTTACTAATATCCCGCAAACGCGACGCGAAGGTTTCGAGCTCGGACTGCAGCAGCAGTTCGGCACGGTGAAGCTGCAGGCAGCCTACGCTTTCGTAGATGCCACCTATCAGGCCTCTTTCACCGTGCAAAGCCCCAACAACTCGAGCGCTGATGCAGCTGGCGACATTCAGGTACAGCCGGGAGATCACATCCCCGGTATCCCGCGCAACAACTTCAAGCTTCGCGCCGACTGGCAGGCGACGCCCAAGCTCTCGATCGGCGGGACAATGGTGTATGCCAGCGGCCAGTACGCCCAGGGCGACAACAACAACCAGGACCAGAACGGACCTATACCCGGCTACACCATTTTCAATCTGGATGCTCGCTACTTCATCACGGATCAATTGCAGGTGTTCGGCCGCATCAATAACCTGTTTGACAAGAAATACCAGACTGCCGGTGTCCTCGGAGAGAACTTTTTTACCGGACCGAACTTCAGCTACAACCTAGCCGGCGCCCAGACCTCCATGTTCAGTTCGCCCGGCGCTCCGTTCGGCTTCTGGATCGGCGTGCGTTACGATTTTGGCAGGCCCGCCAAGACTGCGCATTCGGATGACGCCAACTGAGGGCGCTGCTGCTCTCTGGTTTAGGTGTGACGGGATTTATTGCGCGTCGTCGGCTTTTCGGCTTTATCGGATTCTCATAGTAATGCCGCGCTACTCGTCGGTGCGCCGTGTGCGGCCCCGAGTTGCTTCGGGGCCGCTTCACTTTCTGCATCGTGTTTGCTGCTTCACGAAAAGACACGCCCGCATGACGCTGTGTAAACCGGTTCGTGCTCATTCCGTTGTACGGAACATCGACCGCAGGGCGCTGTCAGACGCGTTCCCATCTATAATGCGCGCTGCTTAAAGGAGGAGTGAAGAATATGAAGTTTACGCTGGTTGGTTTTGCGACAGCGGTTTGTGCCCTTATGAGTGCCGGGCTCGCTATCGGCGCGCCGCTTGCCTACGTACCCAACGAGGCAAGCGGTACGGTGTCGGTGATCGACACCTCCACGGACAAAGTGATCAAGGAGATCAAGGCCGGGAAGAAACCGCGCGGATTGGCAGCTGGAAAGACAGATAAGTTCCTATACGTCAGCGACCAACCGAACAACGCTTTGCTGGTGATCGATCTCGACAAACAGGAGGTCGTGGATAGGATCGCACTGGATGAGTCCCCCGAAGGCGTGGGCATTTCGCCGGATGGAAAGACCGTGGTGGTGGCCGTCGAAGTGAACAACTCGGTCGCACTGATCGACACCGCCACCAAAAAGAGCGTCGCCGACATCAAGGTCCAAGGCAAGAACCCGGAGCACGCAGAGTTCAGCCCCGACGGCAAGTGGCTATATGTCAGCGCCGAGGAAGCGGATCAGGTCGACATCATTGATGTGCACAGCCGCAAGCAAGTCAAGGCGGTGAAGGTGGCCAAGCGGCCGCGCGGAATCGGCTTCCTGCCGGACGGCAAGCGCGCCTACGTTGCCTGCGAATTCGACAGCAAAGTATTCGCCATCGACGTCGACAAGCAAGTAGTCATCGCTGAGATCAAAGCCGGCACGTTCTCCAACGGCGTGGCGGTACGCCCCGATGGCAAGCGCGTATACATCTCCAACGGCAAGGATGCGAGCGTATCGGTGATCGACACCGATACCAACCAGGTCATCGCGACGATTCCGGTGGGCAAGCGGCCCTGGAACATGGACATCACACCCGACGGCAAGAAGCTGTACGTGGCCAACGGACGTTCCAACTCGGTGTCGGTGATCGACACGGAGACCAACCAGAAGATTACCGACATTCCCGTGGGCGAACTGCCCTGGGGCGTCGTGATTCATTAGCAACCCTCGATCAGGTCTCGCGACGCCTCTCGCCAACGTGGGGCGTCGCGACGACATCAAAGTAGTCGGAAGAACAGCCAAACTCTCCTCGGCAATCCGGGTTCGACTTCACCGTACGACTTCGTCGACCTGGCCGTCAGGCGCGGCGTCTGGCGCAGAGCCTCGCGCCGCTTTGACTGCTGGGCCGCGGCTTGATAGCCTGAGCGTCCGAATCGTCCCGAGTGCCCCATTCCCAGACTGGTGCGCGGGAAGGCACTCCTGAGAACAAATGCGGCGACAGGCTGGTGAAAGTGCGCGCGGATAAATCTAACCATGGCGGGCTCCGGCTCATCGCAAATTGTCACGAGCCAGTCATGCAGTCATCAAGGGGCGCGACGCCTGTTCCGAACCAGTCTAGACACGGCCGTAGCGCTTACCTGGTCACCCTACTGATAGTAGCCTGCCTGTTGCCTGGGTGCGCAGCATTTCGCAGCTATGACAAGGAGCTCAATCAGACGCTGTCGATGACCGCAGCGGGAGATGTGAACGGCGCAATCAAGCGCCTGCAGAACGACAACAAAGGCAAGGACAAGGACCTGCTCTACTACCTCGAGTACGGCGGGTTGCTGCGACTCAAGAGCGACTACAACGACAGCCAGACGAGCTGGATGACCGCCAACACCACAGTTCAAGCCTGGGAGGATGCAGCCAAGGCGGATCCGTCCCGGACTGCGGGGGTTGCACTGAGCTATATCATCAACGACAAAATGCGCCCTTACGAGGGGCATGACTATGAAAAAGTCATGCTGACCACGCGTATCGCCATGAACGATCTGGCTATGGCCAACTGGGAAAACGCGCGCGTTGCCATCAAACAGACGCACGAGCGGGAAGCGATTATCGCCGAAGTGCGCGAGAAGCAATATCAACAGGTCGAGAAAGAGGCGCAAAAGCGAGGCTCGACCCTCGGTTTCAAAGATCTTAAGGGCTACCCTGTCGAGACCATCAATGACCCCGAGGTCAACGGTCTGCGCAACAGCTATCAAAGCGCGTTCAGTCATTATCTGGCTGGGTTCATCTATGAAGCCCTGGGCGAGCCAAGTCTGGCCGCCCCCGGGTACCGACAAGCGATCGAGTTGCAGCCGAATATCCCCTTGCTCGATGAAGGGCTAGCAGGGCTGGACAAGCGTGTCGACGCCCGCGACGATGGTCTTACCGATGTCCTGTTCGAGATCGAGACCGGCCTCGCCCCGGCACTGGTGTCCAAGCAGTTCCCCATACCTGTACCCATCAACGGGACTCTGATCTTGATACCGATATCGTTTCCGGTGATCAAACCGGAGGGTGAAGGCTTCATTCCTAGCGAACTGCACGTGGACAGCACGCAGACGCTGGTGCCGGTGCAGATCGCGAGCGTAGATGCGATGGCTCGGCGGGCTTTGAAGGACGATATGAACGGCATCATGCTGCGCGGATTTATCCGCGCCACTGCCAAGGCAGTTGCACAATACTCTCTTCAACGTCAGGCACAGCAACAGAACAGCCTCGCCCTCAGCATCGCCGCCCTCGCCGTCACTGTGGGATCGGTGGTGACCGAATCGGCCGACGAGCGCACTTGGCGAACCCTGCCCGCGCGTATCGCCATCGCCCGTGGTAAATTGCCCCCGGGGACGCACACGATCACTCTATCCACCCCCGCAGGGCCGCGCTCCGTCCAGGTCAACATTTCGGGTCGCTATACGTTTATTTCACTGCGCATGATCAGGGGCCAATTCTTTCCGATGCTGCCCGTGGCCGGCCTTGGCGGCGGGACGCCGCAGGCGCAACTTGGCGGCGGGACGCCGCAGGCGCAGGAGTCTGCACCGGCAAGTACCGGGCCAATAGTCGAATCGCAGTCCAATCTAGAGGAGTCCGTGAAATGAAAACCAGCGTCCTGGTCGCCTTATTGGCCGCCTGCGCCCTCGCGGCGGGTTGCGCCCACAAGAAGGGTTTCGAGAAAGAAGGCTTCGCCTACGGCTGTCCGATCGGCGATACGAAGATCAGCTCCATGGAGGACCTGACCAAGGCCAAGACCGTCTATGAGGGCAAGCGGACCACCATCGTCGACACGGAGATGCGCTGCACGATGACGGGCGACTTGATCAAGGTCGATACGACCCTCAACAACGACAGCTCGAAGGTCAAGCGCATCAACTACAAGTTCCGCTGGATCGACCGCGAAGGCATGCGCGCCGCGGAAGAGGAAGTGTGGAAGCCGCTCATGATGTATGAGAACAGCAGCCAGGTAATCACTGCGGTTGCGCCATCGAACAAGGCCGTGGATTTCCGCTTGGTGCTGCAGAGCCAGGAATAGCAACCGCCACCCAAACCCAATGCTTGGAAGCTGGGTTTGGCGCGCAGGTAAATTTTCAGAAAGATAAGGAGAACACTCGATGATCGACCTCAGCCTAAGTCGCAGCATGGTCCTGCTGCCCTTGCTTGCTGCTCTCGTACTTGCCGGCGGGTGTGCCAGCAAGCCGAAGACACAGTACGGCGATGCGCGCAGCGTCGAAACCGTGACCAATCAATTCGGCTCGACCGATCTGCAGATGATTGCCGAGTCGATGACGCGCTCGATGTTGCAGGCGCCAGTGATCGCCAGCGGCAACCTGCCGATCGTCACAGTCCAGGAAGTCAAGAACAAGACCAGCGAGTACATCGACACGCGCTCGATCACCGACAGCATTCGAGTCGAAGTGCAGAAGAGCGGCAAGGTGCGCTTTGCGGTCGACGCCGCAGCCATGCAGCAGCAAGTGGAAGAGCTGCAACGGCAGCAAAGCGATCTCTACGACAAGGAACAGGCGGCCCAGACCGGCAAGATGGCAGGTGCTCAGTATCGCCTGGAGGGCAATATTACCTCCATCGTCAAGCAGGACAAGGACATCAAGGACGTCTTCTACAAGTTCAATCTCCAGCTATGGAACATCCGCAACGGTTTACTGGAGTGGAGCGACGAGAAAGAGATCCGCAAAACGACGAGCAAGAGCTAACGACCTTTCTGGTACGTCCCTATCACTTGGGCTTCGGCGATGATGTGTCCCTTCATCGCCTGCTCCAGCGCGGCTTTAGTCGGCTTCTTCAAATCAGGCAGCATGGTGTCCAGCGCGTAGAGCTTATGGAAGTAGCGATGGCGCCCGATCGGGGGGCACGGGCCGCCGTAACCGGTGCGCTGCCAGTCGTTCAATCCTTCGTGTGTACCCTTGGGCAGAGTCGCACCGGTCACACCTTCGGGCAAGCTCGGGGCAGCGGCCGGGATGTTGTACAGGACCCAATGCACCCAGGTCATCCGCGGTGCGGCAGGGTCGGGGGCGTCCGGATCGTCGACGATCAGCGCCAGGCTCTTTGTCTCTGCCGGAACACCAGTCCACGCCAGCGAGGGTGAGACGTCCTTTCCTTCGCAGGTGTGCAACTTCGGAATCGGCCCGTTTGCCGCAAACGCCGTCGACGCAATCACCAACCCCATAGCCTTCTCCTCCGCGCGTGGAGTTCTTGAATCGAGTGTCATCAATCCCGCGATGACGATCAAGACGGATGTCGATCTCAATAGTAACTTCTTCACCTCTTCACCTCTTCACTTCTTCACCTTCTCATCATGCTTCGCAAGCGCCCACGCAACGTGCTCGCGCACCAACGCCGAGGCATGATCGAATCGGCTTCTTAACGCATTGACGACTTCTACCGAGGTGGAGGCATTCCCCAGCGCCACGGCGATATTTCGCAACCATCGCTCGTAGCCGATGCGGCGAATGGCACTTCCCTCCAGACGCGCGAGAAACTCCGCCTCGGTCCATTCGAACAAGTCGGCCAGGCGCGGGCCATCCAGCCCGTTGCGTACGCGGAAGTCGTCGACGTCGGCGGTCTGCGCGAATTTGTTCCAGGGGCATACCAACTGACAATCGTCGCAGCCGTAGATGCGATTACCCAAGAGCGGACGTAGCGCTTCCGGGATACTGCCCTTGTGTTCGATGGTCAGATACGAGATGCAGCGCCGAGCGTCGAGCTGGTACGGCGCCACGATAGCTTGAGTCGGACAGACGTCGATGCAGCGCCGGCACACACCGCAGTGCTCGGTTTGCTCTTCATCGACAGGCAGCGGCAAGTCCGTATAGACCTCTCCGAGGAAGAACCACGACCCTGCTTCCCGATTGAGCAGCAACGTGTGCTTGCCGCGCCAGCCCAAACCCGCCTTCGCCGCGAGTTCCACTTCCATGACCGGCGCACTGTCGGTGAACACCCGAGTATGCGAAGTCTTTCCTACGCTCTGGTCCCATGGGGCTACATCCGCACGGATGCGCTCTGTCAGCTGCTGCAATCGATTGCGCAACACCTTGTGATAGTCGCGGCCTAGCGCATAGCGGGAAACGTAGGCCAGATCAGACGATCCCATCACGCACTCAGGATCACGCGCACCTTCCGGAAAATAATTAAGGCGTGCGCTGATCACGCGAATCGTCCCCGGCACGAGATCGGCCGGGCGACTGCGCAAAGTGCCGTGCCGCTCAAGGTAGTCCATATCACCATGGAAGCCCCGCTCGAGCCACTTCAATAGACGTGTCTCGGCTTCGCGCAAGTCGACATCCGCAATGGCGATCTGCTGAAACCCGATCTCACTGGCCCATCCGCGGATGCGGGCTGCCATAGCGGTCCAGTCAGGTTCGTCAGTCACCGCCTTCCCGGTTGCCTCACCTATGCTCAAGGTATCCGTGCAGTTCGGCGAGGACATAGATTGGCAGCCTAGATGATGGATTCTGCAGTGCTGGCTCGATCCGACGCCGGCCGCATCATCGGTGCAAGCTTGCGTGTCTCACCGTGCTTCATCAGAAAGAAATGGTCGGCAGACACCCCCGCTCCATGTCGTGCGGAGTTCAGCCGATGCGGAGGCTCGTCCAGGGGTTCGTCGGTAAGAATAAAGGTGCCCCAATGCATGGCCACCGAGTAGCGCGCGCCCAGGTCCTGATGAATCTGTACGGCCTCCTCGGGGTTGACATGCATGATACGCATGAACCATCGCGGCTCGTAGGCGCCAATCGGGATCGCGGCGAGGTCGATGGGTGCGAAGTGTTTAGCGATATCCAGAAAGTCGCTGGAATAGCCCGTGTCGCCGGCAAAGAAAAAGCGAAACGTAGGATGCTCCACGATCCATCCACCCCACAGTGTCCGATCGCGATCCCACAAAGAGCGTGCGCTCCAGTGCTGCACCGGCACCAGGTGAAACGCAAGTCCCGCATGCGTCGCGCTTTCCCACCAGTCGAGTTCCACCACGTTGTGGATTCCACGCCCGGCAAACCACGCCTTCAATCCCAACGGCACGAAGAACAACGGCGAGCCCGCAGCCTGTCTCGACAGGTGTTTGACGGTCCCCAGATCGAGATGGTCATAGTGATTGTGAGAGATCACAACGACGTCTATGTGCGGCAAATCGCGAAAGGTCAGCGCCGGTTGCACAACGCGCACCGGCCCGGCGAATGCAAAAGGCGAAGCCCTTTGTGTGAGATGCGCATCGGTGAGAATATTGAGTCCCCCGAGCTGCAGCAGGAAAGTGGCGTGCCCGATCCAAGTCAATGCGGGTTCGCTGCGGTTGACCTTCAGCCATGCGACATCGGGTTTGATCTGGTCGAAGTGATAGCCGCCTTCGGGTATCTTCGGCAACCCATTGCGCCAGCGGTCTCGCTGCCATCGCCAGAAACTGCCGCGCGGTGCAGAAGGATAGTTGTTGCGGAAACCTTCGGGCGTATGATGCGGCTTTTTCGGATCTGGCATTGAATGGGACCAGGTAACGGAAGATAGAACCATTGTATCCGGCGCCATGCGTACCGTGTTTGTGCGCTATGTAAAGATATAATTCGCCTGTACATACGGTCTTGAATAAGAATTCTCAAAACTACAGGGAGCGACTCGATTTCATGGCTAAAGCAAAGAGCAAGGGGACCGTCGGTGTTATCGGGCTTGGGTCCATGGGCCTGGGCGTGGCTCGCACGCTTCTGAGCAAGGGTTTCACCGTCTACGCCTTCGATGTACGTCCACAAATTCTCGAGGACTTCGCGAGTGCGGGCGGAAAGGCCTGCTCGACGCCCAGTCAGGTTGGCGCGAAAGCGCCCGTCGTCATCATACTGGTCGTAAATGCAGAGCAAACGCAAGACGTGCTGTTCGGTCGCAACGGCGCGGCTGCAAGGATGACGCGCGGCTCGGTGGTTATAGCCAGTGCCACCGTAGCGCCGAGTATTGCCGAGGAATTGGGTACCAAACTCAAGGCCATGGGCATCCACATGATCGACGCTCCCGTCAGCGGCGGTGCCGCCAAAGCTGCGATCGGTCAACTCTCGATCATGGCATCCGGAACGCGCGAGTCATTCACGCGCGCCGAATCTGTGCTGGAGGCAATTGCCGCCAAGGTTTACCGCTTAGGCGACACACCCGGCATGGGTTCGAAAGTGAAGATGATCAACCAGCTGTTGGCCGGCGTACACATTGCAGCCTCTGCCGAAGCGATGGCGCTGGGCATTCGCGCTGGCGTGGATCCCAACGTGCTCTACGAGGTGATCTGCAACAGCGCGGGGTCATCCTGGATGTTTCAGAATCGCGTGCCGCACATTCTCGCGGGCGACTACACGCCGCTGTCAGCCGTTAATATTTTCGTTAAGGATCTGGGGATCGTCGTCGACTCCGCGCGCAAGTTCGTGTTTCCCGTCCCGCTCACGTCCAGCGCGCACCAGATGTTCATCATGGCCGGTGCACATGGACACGGAACCGAAGACGACTCGGCGGTGGTCAAGGTGTATCAGACCCTCTCCGGGATTTCCCTTCCCGAGAAGGTGACGGTACGCAAGGCACCCGCAAAGAATCCGGCGCGCAAAGCGGTTGCGAAGCGTGGGGGGAAGAAGTCTCGCAGCGCCAAGTGAGCCTACTAACCCGCAAAGCTATTGAACAGGAGACAACGGAGATAGCAGAGAAACGCCGGTGCCCTCTGCTCCCTCCTGTTGAGATCGCGGTATGGTTCAGGTGGACTCCTTGCCCGATTTCTTCAGCCGATAGCGAATCATCTCGATACTCTGCTCTACTCCGGGCATATTAGGATTGACGTCCAGCGCCCGCTCGAAATATTCCAGCGCGCGCTCCAACTCACCACGCTGAACATAGATCAGCCCATAGCCCGATAGCGCGCCGAAGTGATGCGGGTTGCGCTTGACCACTTCGTCACAATCCTTGAGCGACTGATCATAGTCGCCCATCAAGTAATAGGCGGTGGCGCGCTTGTTCCAGCCTTCGGCAAAGTCCGGGCGCAGTTCGATGACACGGGTAAAGTCCTCGACAGCTGGCGCCATCTGACCATCGTTCATTCGACGGATGCCGGACTTCAGGAGGCTGTCCACTCGATCGTCGCCCGAACGCATCCACACCTGCCAAACCGCCGCCTCTGAGACCTCGCGCACCTGCGGGTCCCCATCGTAGAGCTCCTCCAGCAGGATGTCCGCGTCGGCCATTTCTCCGTATTTGGCCAGCCCAGCGGCTCCATCCCGCCGTGCTTGGGCATCAGGGCTCTTCAACGCCTGCAGCGCCTGCTCGCGGTTTTCGATCTCGGCGGCCCAACCCAACTGCATGGGGAGCGCCAGCAACATCGCTATCCCAAAAAGCGTACGGTAAATGCTCATGCTCTCGCTCCAAGACAGCCTACGTGGGCGGCTCCCAAGTGGATTGGCACGTGTCACTCTTGCGGGCCATCCACGGATTGGCTTAGAGGCATTCTAATCCCAAGCGACATGCCCCCATCGACTGCAAGCTGGGCTACAGTATCGCTTTCAAGACATCTGAGTGGACTCGCCATGAACGACGCCGCCCTCCATCAAGGTCAGACCAGTTCCCTGCCGCCGCCAGCCTCACTCGGGATGCGGGTCGACGAAGTCGACACCCCAGCTCTTCTTTTGGATCTCGATGCGTTCGAACACAACCTCCAGCATCTCAACGAATCTCTGCGCGGCACTGGAGTTCGAGTCCGGCCCCATTCAAAGTCCCACAAATGCCCACAGATCGCGTTGCGCCAGATCGCGTTGGGTGCAGTGGGAGTGTGCTGCCAGAAAGTGAGCGAAGCCGAGGCGATGGTCCGCGGTGGTGTCGGTAACGTGCTCATCGCGAACGAAGTTGTAGGCACTCGGAAACTGGCGCGTCTCGCGGCATTGGCGAAGGAGGCAACCGTCGGTGTTTGTGTCGACGATCTGAATAACCTCGAGGACCTTGCTCGCGCAGCCGCCGGCGCCAGCGCTGCAGTCGACGTGTATGTGGAAGTCGACGTCGGCGCCAACCGCTGCGGCGTTCAACCCGGCGCGCCAGTGCTAGCCCTGGCACAAGCAATATCGCGTCATTCGCAGCTGCGCTTCGCGGGACTGCACGCTTATCACGGCGCGGCACAGCATCTGCGTCAGCCTGCCGAACGCCGAGCCGCAATCGCGCAGGCCGCTGCGAGCGTCAAAGCCACGGTGGAGTTGCTTCAGCGCAACGGCATCCAGACAGATGTCGTGACCGGTGCGGGTACTGGGACCTACCTGCTCGAGGCGACCAGTAAGATCTACAACGAGATCCAGCCTGGCTCTTATGTATTCATGGACGCGGACTACAATCGCAATCTGGGCGAGGATGGGAAGCCGGTGCGTGCGTTCCAGCAGAGTCTCTTCATCCTGGCGACGGTCATGAGCCACCCGGTGCCCGAACGAGCCGTCGTCGATGTCGGCCTGAAGGCGCACAGCGTCGATTCCGGCATGCCAGGCGTGGTCGGTATCTCGGGTGCGGAATACCTGAAGGCCTCCGACGAGCATGGAGTCATCGCGCTGCGCGGTCCAGGAACAGTGAATCTCGGCCAGAAGATCCGGCTGATCCCTGGCCACTGCGATCCGACTGTGAACCTGTACGATTGGCTGGTGTGCTATCGCGGAGATCGCGTCGAAGCAATCTGGCCTGTCAGCGCACGCGGCGCTTTCTACTGAAAGGCCCGTACTGGATGGCCGCACAGGTGCAGTCGACGCCGTGATCCAGGGTATCGTGCTGATCGCCCACGGTGCGCGTGATCCCGATTGGGCCACACCATTTCGTACGCTCCAACAGCGCATAGCAAAGCGAGCGGATGGCCGCCTCGTGGAATTAGCGTTTCTCGAACATACCAGTCCCGATCTACACGGGGCGGCCGAATCGCTGCGCGCCCGTGGGGTGACGGATATCCTGCTAGTGCCGATGTTTCTGGGCCGGGGGGGACATCTCAAACGCGACGTACCGCGCCTGGTCGAAGAAGTGACTCGCGCATTGCCAGGTCTTGCCATTACCACCCTCCCCGCACCCGCGGAGGATGAGGCCATGCTTGATCTGTTTACCGATTGGATCTGCGCCCACGTACGCTGAACGAGACCTTCGCACGCGTACAAAGGGCCGGTTAGATCGCGAACCAACGCTTATCAGCTTCAGAGAGACCCTCCATGGCAACGCCGAAGTCTTACCAGTTCGATACCCTGAGCCTGCACGCGGGCCAACAACCGGATCCCCAGCACGGCGCACGCGCACAGCCGATCTATTTCACTACCTCATACGTCTTCAAGGACACGGATCACGCCGCGTCGTTGTTCAACATGGAACGCGGCGGCCACGTGTACACACGCATTACCAATCCGACCAATGCGGTATTGGAGGAGCGGGTGGCTGCGCTGGAGGGTGGTGTGGGTGCGATCGCGACGGCCAGCGGACAGGCCGCCATGCATCTGGCGATCGCGACTCTGATGGGCGCGGGCTCGCACATCGTCGCGTCGCGCTCGCTCTACGGTGGATCGCACAATCTCTTGCACTACACTCTTCCACGCTTCGGCATCGAGACGACTTTCGTCGATCCAAGCGATGTGGATGCTTTCCGCAAAGCCATCCGGACCAATACGCGAGTAGTGTTCGGCGAAACATTGGGGAATCCGGGACTCGACGTGCTGGACATCCCGCGCGTGTCAGAAGTGGCGCACGATGCCGGTCTCCCGTTGTTGGTGGATTCCACTTTTACGACCCCGTACCTGATGCGTCCGTTCGATCTGGGCGCCGACCTCATCTTCCACTCGGCCACCAAATTTCTAGGCGGCCACGGGGTCGCCATCGGTGGCGTACTGGTGGACGGCGGGCGCTTCGACTGGGAGAAGTCCGGCAAATTCCCCACGCTGACCGAACCCTATGAAGGCTTCCACAACATGGTGTTCACCGAGGAGTCGACCACTGCCGCGTTTATCCTGCGCGCACGGCGCGAGGGCTTACGCGACTTCGGTGCCTGCATGAGCCCGCAAAATGCTTTTCAGATCCTGCAGGGCATCGAGACTTTAAGCCTGCGCATGCAACGGCACATCGACAATACGCGCCGAGTCGTCGCGTTCCTCGCGGGCAATCCGGCGGTGGAGTCGGTGTCCTATCCAGAAATGCCTGGCCATCGCGACCGCGAATTGGCGAAGAAACTCCTGCCCAACGGCTGCGGGGCGGTGTTCAGCTTTGGCATCAAAGGCGGCCGACCCGCGGGAAAGCGCTTCATTGAGACGCTGAAAGTCTTCTCGCATCTGGCCAACGTGGGCGATGCCAAGTCGCTGGTGATCCATCCCGCAACCACGACACACTACCGCATGGATGATGCCGCGCTGCGGGCAGCAGGTATCACCGAAGGAACCGTGCGTCTGTCGGTGGGCTTGGAGAATGCGGAGGACCTCATCGAGGATCTGGATCGGGCGCTCAAGGCTTCGCAGAGGGCTTGAGCGGCTACCCGCTCGGCAAGAGCCGGAACTGGGGTAATATGCCCGCTTTTTACGGGAAGAACCCCATGAGAGCTACTGCGCTGTGCCTTTCGACGTTACTCTGGATCGGATTCTCCGGCGCGCAAGCAGCCGTGACGGAACTGACCACCGACGATCAGAAGACCCTTTACGCTATCGGCGTTGCAATCAGTCAATCGCTGAATGATTTTGCGCTCAGCGAGGCAGAACTCGATGTGGTGAAGGCCGGCCTCTACGACGGCGTGTTGAAGCATCCGCTCAAGGTCGATATGCAGGTGTTCGGGCCGAAGATTCAGCAGATGGGTCAGGCGCGCGCTTCGGTCGTCGCAGACAAGGAAAAGAAGGCTGGTGCGGGGTTCCTGGCGAAAGCTGCGGCAGAACCCGGGGTGAAGACAACTGCGTCAGGGGCCATTGTAAAGACGATCAAGGAAGGCAAGGGAGCCTCACCGACCGCCGCCGACAAAGTGAAGGTCCATTATCAGGGGACCTTGATCGATGGGACGGTGTTCGACAGCTCGATCACACGCGGCGAGCCGGTTACGTTCCCGCTCTCCAACGTGATCAAGTGCTGGACTGAAGGATTGCAGCTGATGAAGGTGGGTGGCAAGAGCCGTTTGGTTTGCCCGGCCAATATCGCTTACGGGGACCGCGGTTCGCCTCCGACCATCAAGCCTGGTGCGACCCTCGTCTTCGAAGTCGAGTTGCTCGACATCGTCAAGTAGCGGCAACTCCCTGCTTCTGTCCTCCCCTTCAAGGGGGAGGGCGCGCAGCAGTCACTGGCATTGATAGTACGTGTAGTCCTTCTCCGGACTGTGCGCCCAGGCACCGTCCGCGACCACTACCGTGAACTTGTCGCCTGGGCCATGAACGACGAGCACACCATAATCCGGTAGGCTCTTTTCTTGGGCGAACGTCTTAGCCACTGCCCACACATGCTCGAGGTTATCAACCGTCACGGTCGAGCCTTGAGGAAAGTTACCCCGTGCCTCTTTGAGCAATTGCACGATATGGATATGAAGCTGATCCTGACTGCGTTGCAATCGCGAGTTGACCGCCAGCGCAATCAGATTGGGGACGCTGATGCGCTTGCGCGCGACATCCCATGCGAATTCCCAGAGACCTTCCGGAGTATTGTCGGATTCCACTCCAGAGATCAGCGCGAGCGGCATGGCGAGCCCATGCTCGAACCCGCGCGGGCACCCACACATCTTGCGATCCCGGATCGCGACGAATTCCGTGCTCTTCGCCCATACATCGGTCGTCGCTTTGCAGCGCGCTTCGTTGGTCGAGTCGCTCTCGCCGGTTACCGGCGCAGGACACTTCGATCCGTCCCCTGCGGTGACCGGATCGAGGCAACTTTCCACCAACACGCGTAACGCATCTCGATTCGCCGCAGAGGCACAATGCCCGAACGCGATTGCGAACAGGATGCTCATGGAAAGCAGCAGCGCTTTCCCTAGCTGAGCCCGATGTTTCATGGTTCCAGAGTCAACGTATGCGATGCGCGCGTGTCTTGCACCCCACGAGACTACTCGACCGACTGCAGACGCGCCCGCCGGGCGGCTTCTTCGAGCCGTGCATCGTCGATCTCGCGCACGACGCTATCCAGATCGACAACTTTCTCGCTGCGCTCGAACCGGCCTGTGAGCTGCACATCGGTACGCAAGGTGCCGGCCTGAAACAGCGCCCAGATCTCCTTGCCATATTCCGTCGCGAGTAGTTCGGGCGCAAAACGGCCGAAATAGTTACGCAGATTCGCCACGTCGCGCTCCAGCATGTCGGCAGCGTGATTATTACCCGCCGCGTCCACGGCCTGCGGCAGGTCGATGATCACGGGCCCATCAGCTGCGACCAGGATGTTGTACTCGCTCAGATCCCCATGCACGATGCCGGCGCAAAGCATGCGCACCACTTCGTCGATCAGGCGCTGATGGAAATCTCGCGCTACTTCGGGCGTGAACTCGAGGTCATTGAGCCGCGGCGCTGCGTTGCCATCGGCATCGGTGACCAGTTCCATCAACAACACGCCTTCGTAAAAGTTGTAGGGTTTGGGGACTCGCACACCGGCGGCTGCGAGGCGATAAAGCGCGTCGACTTCAGCGCTCTGCCAGGCTCTCTCCTGCGCTTCGCGTCCGAACTTCGTGCCTTTAGCCATCGCACGAGCCTGCCGGCTGTTCTTGGTCTTCCGGTTCTCCGTGTAGTCGACGGCCTGCCGAAAGCTGCGCTTGTCGGCCTCCTTGTACACCTTTGCACAGCGTGTCTCATTCCCGCAGTTCACCACGAAGACCGTGGCTTCCTTCCCGCTCATGAGCTGACGCACAACGCTGTCGATCAGCCCGTCTTCGATCAGCGGTTCCAGTCTCTTCGGTGTTTTCATGCCGACATTCTGCCCGGTTTAGGAGGCCTGGTCGAACACTGAATCCTCAGGAACTGCAAGACAGCATCGAACAGCCAGCGCGATTGCGCGCCCAATCGGGTCGACGCTGCGCAAACTGCTCTCGACCCGGCTGATCGTCGTAAGGACGGCGGAGCACGTCGAGCAGTTCGTGGATGCCAGCATCATCGCCTTGCTCGGCTCGATCGATCGCCTGCTGCGCCAGATAGTTGCGCAGAACGTAGCGTGGGTTGGCAGCCTGCATTCGAATCTTTCGCTCGCCCAGTGGGAGCTGATCACGGCGAACACGCGTAGCATAGCGCGCGAGCCAAGCGTTGAACTCCGGCTCTGCACTGAGCCGCTTTGCATCGTCATAGAACGCGTCGCTAAACGACGCCAGCGATGGAGCATTCAAATCCACGTCCGACAGCGCACGGAAGAAGATGGTCATGTCGACCTCGGCCGTTTGCAGCAACTCCTGCAACGCCTGCATGAGTTCGACGTCCTCATCCAGGCACTCGGCCAAACCGAGCTTTGCCACTACATTGCTGCGATCGGCAGCCGTGAACACATCCACGTAGTGCTGCAACCCGGCCTGTAGGGACTCGACCGAACCAAAAGCCGGCGCCAGCGCGTTGGCAAGTTGTCCCAGATTCCAGTATGCGATCTGCGCCTGTTGACCAAAGCGGTACCGGCGTCCATGCGCGTCGGTAGTGTTAGGCGTCCAATCGAAGTCGAAGTTGTCGATCCAGCCATATGGACCGTAATCGATGGTAAGCCCAAGAATGGACAGGTTGTCTGTGTTCATCACTCCGTGCACGAAGCCAACCCGCATCCAGTGCGCGATCATCAGCGCCGTGCGCTCGCACACTTTGGTGAACCACGCCTCGTACAGTCGCTCGCTACCTGGCTGAGCCTCCGCTGAGACCAACTCCGCGAAATCGCGACGGATCGTGAAGTCGATCAATTGCTTCAACAGCACCAGATCACCGCGGGACGATGGAAGCTCGAAGTTTCCGAAGCGGATGAACGACGGTGCTACACGACACACGATCGCGCCCGGCTCGGATCGGGGATGACCGTCGTAGAACATATCTCGGATGACCTCCTCTCCGGTCGCGATCAGGCTCAACGCACGCGTCGTAGGCACGCCCAGGTGATACATCGCCTCGCTGCACAGAAACTCGCGAACCGACGAGCGCAATACCGCGCGGCCGTCGGCTGTCCGCGAATACGGGGTTTGGCCCGCACCTTTGAGCTGCAGCTCCCAGCGTTCACCTGCGGCGTTGAGCGTCTCGCCCAGGGTGATCGCCCTGCCGTCGCCCAGCTGGCCGGCCCAATGGCCGAACTGGTGCCCGCCGTAGTTGGCTGCGTAGGGTTGCATGCCATCGAGCAAGGCATTGCCTCCGAATACAGCAGCGAACTCCGGTGATGCTACGTCTGCCTCGCTCATGCCCAACAGTGCCACTACTTCGCGCGAATAAGCGACCAGCCTCGGCGCCGCCACCGGCGTGGGCTCGACATGCGAATACAACGCCCCATGCACTTGGCGCCGATGCGGTCCGACTACTGGATCAGCCGGAAGTGTGCGGACAAACGTGTTGTCGAAGTGAAGGGATTGCACTGAAAAAAGGCGCTCGAAAAGCAGGAATCCCGTATTGTACGGCCGTCCTTGATCTGGAAACGAGCGGCGGATAGGATCTT
>Ga0207689_10000501_pt1 | contig 36921 bp, 38 predicted proteins | sample KBSMisM52_FD_184312 | JGI IMG/M metagenome (GOLD analysis project Ga0207689, IMG submission 184312) | Miscanthus rhizosphere microbial communities from Kellogg Biological Station, Michigan, USA - KBS Miscanthus M5-2 (SPAdes) (version 2) | ecosystem: Host-associated > Plants > Roots >...
AGCGTGGGGGTCGTCTTTCGCGCTGCCGGGCCGCCCCAAGGCGCGAATGGCGCCCCCTCCGGGGGCAGCGCCGCGGCGACAGCCGCAAGCGTGGGGGTCCTATGAGCGCCGCCGGGCCGCCCCAAGGTGCGGAACAGCAGGCCGCCTCCGGGGGCAGCGCGGTTTTGATCGCCGCAAGCATGGGGGTCCTGTGACCGCGATAGGCCCGGGGACCGAGATCGACGGCTTTTGCCTCGGCGAGTTGCTGCACGTCGGCAGCATGGCGTCGATCTATCGGTTGAGCGGGCCGCAGGGCCCGCTTCCGCTGATCATGAAGGTTCCGCGGCTCGGGGCCGGTGAACGCGCGGTGAATGTCATCAGCTTCGAGGTTTGCCGGATCGTGCTTGGCGCCATCGCGCAAAGTCCGCACCATCCGACGCTGGTCGCGCATGGCGATGTCGAAACGACGCCGTACCTCGTCATGGAGTACGTGGAGGGAGCACGGCTGAACGATTGGGTCGGCCGCGCGCCGCTCGCGCCGGAGGAGATCGCCCGCCTCGGCGCAACGCTTGCGCTGGCGCTGCACGACCTGCACCGGCAGGATGTCGTGCATCTCGATTTGAAGCCGACCAACGTGCTGTACCGCGCGGGCGGTGACGCGGTCCTCATCGATTTCGGCCTCGCGCATCACAGCCACTATCCGGACCTGCTGGCGGAGGAGCTGCGCTTTCCGGTCGGCAACTGGGTGTACATGGCGCCCGAGCAGGTGCTGGGCGTGCGCTGCGATCCGCGCAGCGACATCTATGCGCTCGGCGGAATTCTCTACGAGCTCGCCACCGCGCGCACTCCGTTCGGCAAGCCGGACTCGATGGCACAGCTGCGCCGGCGGCTCTACCGCGATCCGGTCCCGCCGCGCAGCCTCAACGGTGCCGTGCCCCCATGGTTGCAGGAGATCATCCTGCACTGCCTTGAAATGGACGCGCGCGATCGCTACGCGTCCGCCGCCGAAGTGGCGTTCGACCTCGCGAACCCCGCCCAGGTTGCGATCACCGAGCGCGGCACGCGACTGCGGCGCGCGGGTTGGCCAGCGCTGTTTCGCCAGTGGATGCGCGCGAGGCAATTCGAACCCGCGCCGTGCCCGCCGCCATCGGTCATGGTGGGTCCGGCGCCCACCATCCTGGTCGCCATCGATGCCGCGCAGTCGGACGAAACGCTGCTCGAGGCACTGCGCGATGCCGCGCGCCGCGCCATCGTGGCTTTCGAACAATGCCGCATCGCCTGCGCGACCGTTGTGCCGCCCGCGGCTTCGCTCGACGGCGAAGGCGACGAGTACACGGCCACCGGCCGCCATATCAAGTATCTCGTGGCGCTGCGTCGTTGGGCCAAGCCGCTGCAATTGCCCGAGGAGCGCGTCACCTATCACGTGCTAGAGTCGGAAAAACCGGCGGTCGCCCTGCTCGACTACGCGAGAATGAACGACGTCGACGAGATACTGATCGGCGCGCCGCGCAACGGTGCGCCAGCGCGCCTTTTCCCGGGCGTTTCCGCCCAGGTCGTCGCGGAGGCGCCGTGCAGCGTCATGGCGGTCCGCCCGCGATCGGATAGCTGACCTCAAGCCAAGGACCTCCATGAGCGAATTCCAAAGCAAGGGACAGCGCTTCGTCGCGCTGTGCATGCTCGGTCTGGTGCTGTTCAATTACCCGATTCTCGCGCTGTTCAACGTTTCCGGCACCGTGCTCGGCGTGCCGGTGCTGTACGCGTACCTCTTCGTTGCGTGGGCGGCGCTGATCGCGCTCATGGTTATCGTGGCCGAAACGGTCGATTAGGGCCCGTCAACACGCGCTAGCCCACGGACGACGGCATGCTGCACGGCACCGCCATCATCTTCACGTCGTTTGCCTATCTCGGCCTGCTGTTCGCGATCGCCTATTTCGCCGACAAGCGCGCCGACGCCGGCCGGTCGGTCATCGCGAGCCCCTACATCTACAGCCTGTCGCTGGCGGTCTACGCGACCGCGTGGACGTTCTACGGCAGCGTCGGCCGCGCGGCGAGCGACGGCATCGGCTTTCTTCCGATCTACATCGGCCCGACGCTGATGATCGCGTTGTGGTGGGTCGTGCTGCGCAAGATCCTGCGCATCTCGAAGCAGAACCGCATCACGTCGCTCGCCGACTTCATCGCCTCGCGCTATGGCAAGAGCGCGCTGCTCGGCGGGCTTGTCACCATCATCGCGATCATCGGCATCCTTCCGTACATCTCGCTGCAGCTGAAGGCGGTCTCGAACAGCTTCACGATCCTGGTCCAGTATCCCGAGATCATCATGCCGATCACCGTCGGCGAAACGCCGGCGCGCGAAGACACGGCGCTGTGGGTCGCGATGATCCTCGCCGCGTTCACCATCGCGTTCGGCACGCGGCACCTCGACGTCGCCGAGCACCACCAGGGCATGGTCGCAGCGATCGCGTTCGAATCGCTGGTCAAGCTGCTCGCATTCCTTGCCGTCGGCGTGTTCGTCACGTTCGGGATCTACAACGGCTTCGGCGATCTGTTCGCGCGCGCGGCCGCCGTGCCCAAGCTGCGCGCGATGATGACCCCGCTCGAAGGTGTGGCCGGCGGCTATGCCAACTGGGTCTGGCTCACGATCCTGTCGATGATGGCGATCATGTTCCTGCCGCGCCAGTTCCAGGTCGCGGTGATCGAGAACGTCAACGAGAAGCACTTGAGCAAGGCGATCTGGCTGTTTCCGCTCTACATGCTCGCGATCAACGTGTTCGTGCTCCCGATCGCATTCGGCGGGCTGCTGCGTTTTCCGGACGGGACCGTGGACGCCGACACGTTCGTGCTCACGCTGCCGATGGCGGAGAAGCACGAGCTGCTGGCGTTGCTGGTATTCATCGGCGGCCTGTCGGCGGCGACCGGCATGGTGATCGTGGAGACGATCGCGCTGTCGACGATGGCGTGCAACGACCTGGTGATGCCCTTGCTGCTGCGGTGGTCGCGCCTGCGGCTCAACGAGCGCCGCGACCTGACGGGCCTGCTGCTCGGCATCCGCCGTGGCGCGATCGTGGTCATCCTGCTTCTGGGCTATTCCTATTTCAAGCTGGCGGGCGAAGCCTACGCGCTGGTGTCGATCGGTCTCATCTCGTTCGCCGCGGTCGCGCAGTTCGCGCCCGCGATCCTGGGCGGCATTTTCTGGAAAGGCGGCACGCGCCTCGGTGCGCTGTGGGGATTGTCCGCCGGCTTCGCCGTCTGGCTATACACGCTGCTGTTGCCGGCACTGGCCCGCTCGGGCTGGCTGCCGATCAGCTTCCTCGAGCAGGGACCGTTCGGAATCGAGCTTCTGCGGCCGCTCCAGCTGTTCGGGCTCGCAGGGCTCGACCAGATCACCCACGCGATGATCTGGAGCATGCTCATGAATATCGGCGCTTATGTCGGCGTGTCGCTGCTGGTGGCGCAGAGCGCCGACGAGCACCGGCAGGCAAGCCTGTTCGTCGATGTCTTCAAGCAGACCGGCGAGGCAAGCGGCGCGCGTTTCTGGCGCGGCACGGCATCGGTGCCCGATCTTTACAATCTGCTGGCGCGATTTTTCGGCGCCGCCTCGGCGGACAGCACGTTTGCGGAGTACGCGGGCGCCAGGGGACTGCGCTGGCCGGAGGATGCGCTGATCGCCGACGCCGAGCTGGTCCATTACGTCGAGGTCCAGCTCGCGGGCGCGATCGGAGCGGCGTCGGCGCGCGTGATGGTCGCCTCGGTGGTCACGGAAGAGGCGCTCACGATCGACGAGGTCCGCGAAATCCTCGACGAGGCTTCGCAGGTGGTCGTCTACAGCCACCGCCTCGAGCAGAAATCGCGCGAGCTGGAAGCCGCGACGGCCGAATTGCGCGCGGCGAACGAACGGCTGAAGGAGCTCGACCGGCTGAAGGACGATTTCGTCTCGACGGTGACACACGAGCTGCGCACGCCGCTGACGTCGATCCGGGCGTTCACCGAGATTCTCCTCGACGACCCCGACGTCGAGCCTGCGCAGCGCCGCAAGTTTCTCGGCATCATCACCAAGGAGGCGGAGCGGCTCACGCGGCTGATCAACGAAGTGCTCGACCTGGCCAAGATCGAGTCGGGCAAGGCCGACTGGGTCGAATCCGGCGTGGACATGAAGGAGGTCATCGCGGACACGCTCGCCGCGATGGACCAGGTCTTCAACGAGAAAAACATCAAGGTCGAGGCAAGGCTGCCCGACAGGGTCCCGACGGTGACCGCCGACCTCGACCGGATGATCCAGGTGATGCTCAATCTGCTGTCCAACGCCGCCAAGTTCTGCGACAGCACGAGTGGCCGGGTCGAGATCGAGCTCACCGAGCGCGACGGCGCGCTCCGCGTCGACGTGCACGACAACGGCCGCGGCGTCAGGCCCGAAGAGCACGAGGCGATCTTCAGCAAATTCCATCAGGTGGGCGATACACTCACCGGCAAACCGCAGGGCAGCGGACTCGGGCTTCATATCAGCCGCCAGATCGTCGAGCACTTCGGCGGCAGGATGTGGGTCGAAAGCCATCCGGGAACGGGCGCGCGTTTTTCGTTTACGCTGCCGGTCGGAGCCCAGTAGGCCGCCGGACCGTCCCAAGGGCGAACACCGGAGCGCGCAGCGCGAACGTCTCCTTATCCAATGAGCAAGAAAATCCTCATTGCCGACGACGAGCCCAGCATTGTTGCGGCCGTCGAATTCCTGCTGCAGCGCAGCGGATATGAAGTGCATGTCGCGCGCGACGGCGACGAGGCGCTCAAGCTCGTCGAGGCTTGCAGCCCGGATCTCGTGTTGCTCGACGTGATGATGCCGCTGCGCAGCGGCTATGAAGTGTGCAAGCGGATCCGCGAGCGCCCCGCATGGCGGCACATCAAGATCATCATGTTGTCGGCAAAAGGACGCGACGCCGAGGTCACCAAGGGGCTCGCGATCGGCGCCGACCTCTATGTGACCAAGCCGTTCTCGACGCGGGACCTGATGGACAAGATCAGCACGCTGCTCGAGGCGGCGTGAGCGTTGCTGCGCCGCAACAGACAATCTGCACCGATGTAAGTTTTATGTAAGGCGCCGCGAGGATATTGCGCATGCCGAACCTGGATTCGCGGCTTGTCGAGGACGCGGCGATGGCGGAGTGCCCATCGAGCGGGTAGGATACCGCCACGCTGAAAGTTGGATTCGTTATATAACGAACTAGGGAGGGAACAATGGCGGCTTCCAAGGCAACGGGGTTACTGGCGGAAGAGTCGATCCAGAGCGTCGGGACGGAGGAAAGGAAGGTCATCTTCGCGTCGTCGCTCGGGACCGTTTTCGAGTGGTACGACTTCTACCTGTACGCGGTCCTGGCGCCTTTTTTCGCCGCGCTGTTCTTTCCGCCGGGAAACCAGACCGCCGCATTGCTGTCCGCGTTCGCCGCGTACGCCGCCGGATTTCTCGTTCGCCCGTTCGGCGCGCTGGTGTTCGGCCGGATCGGCGACCTCGTGGGAAGAAAATACACGTTCCTCGTCACCATCGTCTTCATGGGTGGCGCGACCTTCCTGGTCGGCCTGCTGCCGACGTACGAGTCGATCGGCTGGTTCGCGCCCATCCTGATGGTCACGCTGCGCCTGGTGCAAGGCCTCGCGTTGGGCGGCGAGTACGGCGGCGCGGCAACCTACGTGGCGGAGCATGCGCCGGACGACAAGCGCGGCTATGACACGTCGTGGATCCAGACCACGGCGACGCTGGGCTTGTTCCTGGCGCTGCTGTTGATCTACCTGTGCCGCAGCAACATGGATGCAAAGGCATTCGCGGAATGGGGCTGGCGCATCCCTTTCTGGCTGTCGCTGATCCTGCTGGTGTTTTCGATCTATATCCGGCTGAAGCTGCACGAGTCTCCGATCTTCCAGAAGATGAAGGCCGAAGGCAAAGGGTCGAAATCGCCGCTGCACGACAGCTTCATGGTGTACCCGAACAACAAGTACGTGCTGCTGGCGTTGCTCGGCGCGACCGCCGGCCAGGGCGTGGTCTGGTACACGGGCCAGTTCTACGCGCTGTTTTTCCTGACCATCACCCTCAAGCTCGATTACGTGTCGGCCTATACGCTGATCGGCCTGTCGCTGCTGATCGGCACGCCGTTCTTCATTTTCTTCGGCTGGCTCTCGGACAAGATCGGCAGGCTGAAGATCATCCTGGCCGGGTGCCTGATCGCAGCGGTTACGTATTTCCCGCTGTTCCAGGGTCTGACGCATTACGTCAACCCCGCACTCGAGGAATTCTCGCAAAAGAATGCGATCACGGTGGCCGCCAACGATGCCGATTGCAAGTTCCACATTTTCGTGGGGCCGTGGAGCAAGTTCTCGGATTGCGACCGGGTCAAGGACTTCCTGACCAAGCAGGGTCTGTCGTTCAAGTCCGTGGCCGGCGAGCCGGGCAAGGTCACCACCACGATCGCCAATGAAAAAGTGGAGGGCTGGGACCAGGCGAAGCTCGCAGCGACGCTCAAGGCGGCGGGCGCGCCGGCGAGCGCCGACAAGGCCAAGGTCAACTGGGTCATGGCGGAGGTCATCCTCTTTATCATGGTGATCTACGTGACGATGGTGTACGGGCCGATCGCCGCGTTCCTAGTGGAGCTGTTTCCGACCAGGATCCGGTACACGTCGATGTCGTTGCCTTATCACATCGGCAACGGCTGGTTCGGCGGCATGCTGCCGCTGACCGCGACGGCGATGGTCGCGGCCACCGGCGACATCTACTACGGGCTGTGGTATCCGATCGTGGTCGCGATCATGACCGTGGTCATCGGATCCATCTTCCTGCGCGAGACCAAGGACCGGGATATTCGCACTTACGACACCGAAGCGCAGGTGATGCAGCGCTAGCGTTTCGCTTCCGAGCAGCAAAAAGCCCGCGTCATGCGGGCTTTTTGTTTTTTCCCGCCGCGCGGATTGAAAAGGCGACCGGCCGGTCGGCTGGGATCAGCGGCAGGCGGGCAGCGAGAGCGTTTGCAGGACCTCGCCATTCTTGCGGTCCTGCACGAAGGCGACCAGTTGCGGGGATTGGCCGGGCTCGCGCGGAGCCGCGAGCGCGAGCGTGGCGGCGACCGTTCCACTTGCGTCGACCGGATAGGGACCGTGCAGCGCGCGTACGACATGATCATGACGCAACTGCACGCCGCGGTTCTCGCCCGCCTTGACGTCGGAGACGAGACCGCTGTCGGCATACGCGACCCACAGCACGGCATCCTTGCGCAATGCGCGATCGGCGACCGTTGCCTGCGCGCGCACCGCGAATCCCACGCCGGCATCGCCGTCGATGGCAAGCTTCACGTCGGCGCGTGCCGGGCGTTTGCGCGCCGCGGCAAGGATGTCGCCGACTTTGCCGGCACGCCATGACGGCACGTCGTGACCCTGCGCCAGAACCTGCGGCGTGTAGACGAACGTCGCGCCGTTGGCCCGCATCGCATCGTGCTGGCGCTGCGTGTACTCCGCCGTGGCGAAGCGATCCTTCCAACCGAGCCGGTCCCAATAGTCGACGTGGAACGCGAGCACCGAAACGGCTTCCCGGGTACCCGCGGCTGGGAATTGCGACGTCAGCCAGCGATCCGCGGGCGGACAGCTGTCGCATCCTTCCGAGGTGAACAGCTCGACAAGCGGCACGGTCTGCGCGCCGCTCTCGGCGGCGCATGTCGTCGCCGTCTGCCCGGGCATGGCGGTGACCATGAGGAGGACCGCGATCGCCCCATGCGCCAGCGCGCGGGATCGGGAAATGCCGGCAAGGGTGTCCATGGCCGATGAGTCGGTTCCGCGGGTCCGGTGCTTACGCGCGGTGCGTGCTAGCATTTGCTCGGGCGCCACGAGGGAGAACATCATCATGGGCATCATGGGCATCATCGGGATGATCATCGTCGGGTTCATCGTCGGCGTGCTCGCGCGGTTCTTTTATCCCGGCGCGATCAGCCTGGGCTTCTGGATGACGACGCTGCTGGGCATCGGCGGCTCGCTCGTCGGTGGCGTCATCGCGCACATCCTGTGGAAACCGCCAGATGGCAAATTCCACACCGCAGGCTGGTTCCTGTCGATCGTTGGCGCGATGCTCCTGATCTGGCTCTATCTTAACGTGCTGCGCTAGGCGCCTCGCGCGCCGCGACGGCGTCACGCAAGCAGCGCCGCCCCCAGCTCGCGCGCGCCGGCTTCGAGCTCGGGCAGGAATCTGCGCTCGAGCTCGGCGATCGAAACGCGCGACGCCTGCGTGCTGATGTTCATCGCCGCCACGACCTTGCCGGCCAGATCGCGCACCGGCACCGCGATGGAGCGCAGCCCGAGCTCCAGCTCCTGATCCACGATCGCGTAGCCGGCGCTGACGACGGCGTCGAGGTCGTTGCGCAGCTTGTCCGGCGCGATCTGCGTCTTGCTGGTATGCGCCACCAGCTTGACCCGGGTGAAGTAGTCGTCCCGCTCCGACGGCGCGAGATGGGCGAGCAGCACGCGCCCCATCGATGTGCAATACGCGGGCAGCCGCGTCCCGATCCCCAGGTCGACCGACATGATCCGCCGCGTGGTCGACGACCGTGCCACGTAGAGGATCTCGTCGCCGTCGAGCAGCGCGATCGACGACGATTCGTGCAGCACGTCGCTGATGCGGTCGAGCACCGGTTGCGCCGAGCTCGCGAGCGTCGTCGACGACAGGTACGCGTGTCCCAGTCCAAGAATCTTCGGCCGCAGCGCAAAGGTCCTGCCGTCCTCGCTTGCGACCAGGCCCAGCCGGGACAGCGTATAAAGGCAGCGACGGACGGCCGCGCGCGGAATTCCCGTGCGCTGCGACAGTTGCGAAATGGTCAGGCTGCGCTTTTGCTGGGTGAAGCCGCGGATCACCGCAAGGCCGCGCGCCAGCGACGTCATGAAGTTCGGGTCGCCGCTCATCGCCTCGATTTCCTCGGCGGCCGTGAGCGGCGCCGGGGTCGCGACCCGCGGCACGGTGCTGGCCGTCTTCGCGGGCGATGTCGTGGCAACGGGCCGCAACGTACTTGTAGAATTCTTGGCCATCGGGCGAGCTTGCATGAGACGGAATAGGTCAATGTAGCGCATGTTCGATAAACGCACAACATTTCGATAATCGCCCTTGACGCCTCTCCAAGCGCCCGTTATCGTTCGGTTCGTTGATCGCACAAATATTCGTTAATCGCACAAACCGTCTTGTCCCGGAGATGCGAAGCGGATTTCACCGTCGGTACCCAAGGAGGAGTCACCATGAAGGGCAACATCCGAACGCTGGTCGCGGCCGTGACGCTGGCCGTTCCGCTCATCGCCGCCGCGCAAGCGCCCGTCAAGATCTATGACATCGTCGAGCTGTCCGGCGGCGGCGCGACGGCCGGCACCAACTTCGACAACGGCGTCAAGCTCGCCTTCAAGGAAATCAACGCGGCCGGCGGCATTCTCGGCCGCAAGATCGACGTCATCTCCGTCGACACCCAAAGCAACCCGGGGATCGCCAAGGCGCTGACGCAAAAAGCGGTCGACGACGGCGCCTACGTGGTGATGGGACCCGTGTTCTCGGGATCGATCATCGTGTCGATGGCGGAAACCAAGAAGGCCGAAATCCCGAATTTCACGGGCGGCGAGGCGGCCAACATCACGACGCAGGGCAATCCGTACGTGTTCCGCACGTCGTTCACCCAATCGACGGCCATGCCGAAAGTCGCCAAGTACCTCAAGAACAACGTCAAGGCGAAGTCCGTGGCCGTGATGTGGATCAACAACGACTTCGGCAAGGGCGGCCGCGACGCGATCACCAAGGCGCTCGAAGCGGAGGGCCTCAAGGTCGCCGCCGACCTGTCGACCGACCCGGGCCAGGTCGACTACTCCGGGCCGGTGCTCAAGGCCAAGCAGGCCAATGCCGATGCGCTCTTCGTCTATCTCAACGAAGAAGAATCGGCGCGAGCGTTGCGCGAGTTGAGAAAGCAAGGCTACGACAAGCCGATCATCGGCGAGACGACGCTCACCGGCCAGAAGGTGATCGAGCTGGCCGGCGACGCCGCCAACGGCGCGATCGCGCACGTCGGCCTCACCCCCGATGCGCCGCAAGCGCCCATCAAGGCATTCGACGAAAAGTTCCAGAAGGAATACAAGTACAAGAGCGACCATAACGGCATGAAGGGCTACAGCGCCGCGTACGTGATCAAGGCGATCACCGAAAAGAACAAGAAGTTCGACTCGAAGGAGTTCGCCAAGGCGCTGCACGGCGCGAAGATCGCCGTCAAGGATTACCCCGGCGTGCTGCTCGACGTGAGCTTCGACAACAACGGCGACCTCGACCGCGAGAGCTTCCTCGTCAAGGTGGTCAGCGGCAAGCAGGTCGTCACCGACACGCTCCCGCCGGCCGGCAAGTAACGCAACTAACGCAACTCCAACCCGGCGTACCTCGGGCCAGGGTGGCTCCGCTGCATGCGGAGCCGCCCTGAAGATCCCGCGCCGGCATCGGGAGACTCGCGATGGGCGATCTGATCCAGCTTCTGGTATCCGGGATGGCCACCGGCGCGATCTACGCGCTGGCCGCCCTGGGCTTCACGCTGCTGTGGCAGGCAGCGGGCGTCATCAACTTCGCGCAAGGCGAGTTCGTGATGCTGCCGGCGTTTTCGATGCTGTTTTTCATCGCCGGCGGCTCTCCGCTGTGGCTCGCGTTCCTGCTGACGTGCGTGCTCTCGATGATCGTCCTGGGGTATGGCTTCAAGCGCGTGATCGTCGACCCGCTGATCAAGCATGGCGTGATCCCGCTCGTCATCGCGACGTTGGGGCTGTCGATCGCGGTGAAGTCGATCGTGCGCGCCGGGTACAGCGCCGAGGCGCATCCGTTTCCGAGCCCGTTTCCGACAGGCCAGTTCGCGCTCGGCGGCATCAACATCTCCTACGCGGACGTCGGCACGCTGGTCATCGCCGGACTCATCGTCATCGGGCTGCAGATGTTCCTGAACAAGACGGTCACCGGCCGCGCGATGCAGGCGGTCGCGCAGAACACCGAGGCCGCGAAGGTGCTGGGGATCAACGTCAAGCGGATGGTGCTCTACGTGTTCCTGATCAATGCCGTGCTCGCGGTCGTTGCCGCGCTGCTGGTGACGCCGACCTATCTCGCCAAGTTCGACATGGGTGACTCGATCGGCCAGAAAGCGTTCTTCGCGGCGATCATCGGCGGCTTCAACCAGACGCGCGGCGCGCTGCTCGGCGGCGTGCTGATCGGCATCCTGGAGAACGTCGTCGGCTTCTATGTGTCGCCTGCCTACAAGGAAGGCGTGGCGCTGGTCCTGTTCCTCGCCGTCATCCTGTTCCGGCCCGAAGGCCTGCTCGGCAAATCCGAGGAGCGCAAGGTATGAACACTAACGTCAAGACAATCATCCTGGTCGCGGCGCTCGCCGCCGTGGCCGTGGTGGCCGCGCTTGCCAAGCGCAGCGACGTCTACCTGCTGACGCTGTGCTCCGTGTATCTGATGGCGACGTTCGGCCTGAACCTGACCGTCGGCTATGCCGGCCAGATGTCGCTGGGACAAGCGGCGTTCTTCGGCATCGGCGCCTACATCGCGGCGCTGGCATTGAAGGCGGGCGTGCCGTTCTTCGTGGTGGTGCTGATCGCGGCCGTCGTGTGCTTCTTCGTGGGCCTGGCGCTCGGCTTTCCGGCGTTGCGCGTCCAGCACCACTACCTGGCCTTCGCCACGCTCGGCTTCAACGTGCTCGTATACCTCATCATGCGCAACGAGGAGAAGATCACCGGCGGCACGTTCGGCATCTCGGGCATTCCGCGGCCGTCGCTCCTCGGGTTCTCGATGGAGGGGCATCTCGCCTACTTCTATCTGACCTTCGCCTCGCTGATCGTGCTCGCGTTCCTGCTGTGGTGGCTGTTGCGTTCGCCGTGGGGACGCGCGTTTGCCGCGCTGCGCGACAACCCGATTCGCGCGGAAAGCCTTGGCGTCAACATCACCGCGTACACGCTGCTCGCCTTCGCGATCGGTGCCGCGTGCGCGGGCATCGCCGGCGTCTATTACGCGTCGCTGGTCGAGTTCATCGAGCCCGGCCCATTCCATTTCTCGACGTCGCTCATGATGCTGCTCGCAGTGATCGTCGGCGGCTCGGGACGGTTCTTCGGTCCCGTGATCGGCACCGTCATCATCATCCTGCTGCCCGAGCTCCTGCGCGCGAGCAACATGGAAGCGCTGAAGTTCATGCAGAAATGGTATCTGGTGTTCTTCGGCATCGCCGTGGTCGTGCTGATGGTGTGGCTGCCCGGAGGCATTCTGTCGATTGGCGACCGCTTCCGGAAAGGAGGTGCCAAATGACGCCCTTCCTCGAAGTCAAGGACATGAAGAAGGCGTACGGCGCCATCAAGGCCGTCGACGGCGTCAGCATGTCGGTCGGCCCCGGCGAGATCGTCGGTGTCATCGGGCCCAACGGCTCGGGCAAGACGACGCTGTTCAACAGCATCCTGGGACAGATCACGCCGACCGCCGGGCATGTCGAATTCTGCGGCGAGGACGTCACCGGCATGTCGCCGCTGGAACTGTCGCGGCGCGGCGTGGGCCGGACGTTCCAGACGTTGCAGGTATTCGGCAAGCTCTCGGTGCGCGACAACCTGATCGTCGCCGCGCAGGAATTCAAGGGTTCGCTGGGCTCGCGGCTGATGGCCAAGCCGGATGCGGGACTGGGCCAGCATGCCGACGAGATGATCGAGCTGTTCCGGTTGAAGCATGTCGCGCATCTTTATGCCGGCACGCTGTCGTACGGCCAGCAGAAGCTGATCGACATCGCGATGGCGTTCATGCCGGCGCCGCGCCTCGTGCTGCTCGACGAGCCGTGCGCGGGTGTCAACCCCAGCCTCGTCGATCAGCTGCGCGAGCTGCTGGTCGAGCTGAACAAGGTGCAGGGGGGCAGCTTCGTCGTCATCGAGCACAACATGGACTTCATCATGAAGCTCTGCCCGCACGTCATCTGCATGGTCGAAGGCAAGGTGCTGGCCGAAGGGCCGCCGGCGACCGTGCAGTCGAACCGGCAGGTGCTCGAAGCGTATCTGGGGAATTAGGCCATGAGCGAAAAAATCATCGAGTTCGACAAGGTCGTCGCCGGGTATTCGCCGAGCCTCACCATCCTCAACGAGACCACGCTCGACGCGCGCAAGGCCGAGATCACGCTGCTGATCGGGCCCAACGGCGCCGGCAAGTCGACGGTCCTCAAGACGTTGTTCGGCCTGCTGACGCCGCGTTCGGGCGAAGTGCGCTTCGAAGGCAAGAATGTCAACGGCAAGTCGCAGCGCGAGCTGCTGGCCGACGGCATCGCATTCGTCCCGCAAGGACGCAATCTTTTTGGGTCGCTGTCGGTACGGCACAACCTCGAGCTGGGCGGCATTACGCTGCCCCGTGCCGAACTGCCCGCGCGCATCGAGGAGGCGCTGCAGCGCTTTCCGCGCATCAGGGAGCGGATCGACAACCAGGCCTCCACAATGTCGGGCGGCGAGCAGAAGCAGCTCGAAATCAGTCGCGCATTGCTGCTGCGCCCGCGCGTCCTGCTCATCGACGAGCCGTCGATCGGCCTGTCGCCCAAGCTCGTCCAGGAAGTGATGACGCTGCTGCGCGAGCTGGCCGACAGCGGCGTGACCGTATTGATGGTCGAGCAGAACGTGCGCACGGCGCTCAAGTACGCCAATCGCGCGCTGGTGCTGGAGATGGGGCGCCTGGCCCTCGACCGGCCCGCGTCCGAGTTACTCCACGATCCGGATTTGAACCGGCTGTTCCTGGGTGGCCATGCGACCAAATCCGCCGCGTAAGCTAACGATCGCGGTGGCCGGCGCGGGATTGATCGGCCGCCGCCACATCGAGCTGATCGAGGCGAGCCCGTCGTGCGCGCTGGCCGCGATCGCCGACCCGGCGCCGGGCGCCATCGAGGTCGCACGCAACGCCGGCGTGCCCCTGCACGCGACATTGGACGAGGTGTTCGCACACGCGCGGCCGGATGGCGTCATCGTCGCCACGCCGAATCAGCTGCACGTGCCCAATGCGCTCGCGTGCATCGAGTCCGGCGTCGCCGCATTGGTCGAGAAGCCCATCGCGCCCACGGTCGAGGAAGGTGTACGCCTGTGCGAGGCGGTGGAGCGCGTCGGTGCGAAAGTGCTGATCGGTCATCATCGCGCGCACAGCCCGATCCTCGCGAAGGCGCGCGCCATCGTGAAGCAAGGGACGCTGGGTTCGCTGGTTGCCGCAATGGGCAGCGCGATGTTCTACAAGCCAGACCATTATTTCGACGAAGGACCGTGGCGGCGGCAGGCCGGCGGCGGGCCGATCCTGATCAACATGATCCATGAGATCGGCATTCTGCGCTCGCTCTGCGGGGAAATCGTCGCGGTGCAGGCGTTCGCGTCCAACGCAACCCGCGCATTCCCGGTGGAGGATACCGTCGCGATCAACCTCCGCTTCGCCAACGGCGCGCTCGGCAGCTTTCTGCTGTCCGATACGGCGGCGTCGGCTCGCAGCTGGGAACAGACGTCGCAGGAGAACAAGGCGTACCCCACGTACTCCGATGAGGATTGCTACCTGATCGTCGGCACCGGCGGCTCGCTCGCCATCCCGACGATGCGGCTCAAGGTGTACGACCGGAAGGAAGACCGGTCATGGTGGAAGCCGTTTCGCACCGCGGTCGCGCAAGTCGACCGCACCGACCCGCTCGAGCACCAGCTCGAACATTTCTGCGCCGTCATCCGCGGCGAAGCGCAACCGCTGGTCACGGCGCGCGACGGGCTGCAGAATCTGCGGGTCACCGAGGCCATCGCATTGGCGGCGCGTACCGGCCAACCCGTTTCCATCGAAGTCCGACAGTGAGGCCGCATGAAAACCGTATTGGTCCTGAATGGTCCCAATCTCAATTTGCTCGGGACGCGCGAGCCCGCCGTGTACGGCACGGAAACGCTGGCCGACGTCGAGCGCATCTGCCGCGACGAGGGTGCTGCGCTCGGTGTGAGCGTGGACTGCCGCCAGTCGAACCACGAGGGGCAGCTCATCGACTGGATCCACGAGGCAGGACGCGCCTGTGCCGACGGCACGATGCTCGGGATCGTGTTCAACGCCGGCGCGCTGACGCACACGTCGCTTGCGCTGCACGACGCGATCAAGGGTGCCAATGTGCCGGTGATCGAGTATCACATCTCCAACGTCCACGCGCGCGAAGAGTATCGCCACCATTCCTGGCTGTCGCCGGCGGCGAAAGCCGTGATGGCGGGACTGGGGGTGCGCGGCTACGCGCTCGCGGTCGCCGCGCTGGTCCTCGTCACCGCCAAGAAGGCGTAATGGCGGCGACGCATAAAACGCAGGTAGGCATTGTCGGCGCAGGCCCGGCCGGTCTGCTGCTGTCGCATTTGCTGCATCGCGCGGGCATCGACTCGATCGTCGTCGAGAGTCGCGACCGCGACTACATCGAGCACCGGGTACGCGCCGGCGTATTGGAGCAAGGCACCGTCGACCTGCTGGTCGAGTCCGGCGTCGGACACCGGCTGCAGCGTGAAGGCCTTACGCACCACGGGATCGAATTGCGCTTCGGCGGCCGCGGTCACCGCATCGACTTCACCGAGCTCACCGGCCGCTCCATCGTCGTGTACGGCCAGCAGGAAGTGGTCAAGGACCTGATCCGCGCGCGGATCGAAGCCGACGGCAAGATCCTGTTCAACGTGACCGACGTCACCTTGCACGACATTGCCTCCGATGCGCCGCGGCTGCACGTAACGCACAACGGCGAGCGCACCGAGATTGCCTGCGACATCATCGCCGGCTGCGACGGCTTCCACGGCGTCTGCCGGCAGTCGATTCCCCCCGGCGTGCTCTCGCAGTTCGAGCGCGTTTATCCGTTCGCGTGGCTCGGCATCCTCGCCAAGGCGCCGCCGACGCATGCGGAGCTGATCTACGCGTACCATGAGCGAGGCTTCGCGCTCTACAGCATGCGCTCTCCGGAGATCACGCGGCTGTACGTGCAAGTGGCGCCGGACGAGGACATCGTCTCCTGGCCCGACGGCAAGATCTGGCAGGAGCTGCATACGCGGCTCGAAACCGACGACGGCTGGAGGCTGATCGAAGGCCCGGTGCTGGAGAAAAGCATTACCGGCATGCGCAGCTTCGTCACCGAGCCGATGCAATACGGCCGGTTGTTCCTGGCTGGCGACGCCGCCCATATCGTGCCGCCGACCGGCGCCAAAGGCATGAACCTCGCGGTGGCCGACGTACGCACGCTCGCCCGTGCGCTGCGCGCATACTTCACGACCGGGCGCGACGAGCCGCTTTCCGCCTATTCGACCACGTGCCTGCAGCGGATCTGGCGCGCCGAGCATTTTTCGTGGTGGATGACGTCGATGCTGCACCGGTTCCCCAGCGACGACGCCTTCGGCCACCGTTTGCAGCGCTCGCAACTCGACTATGTGGTCGGCTCGCGGGCCGCGTCGACGAGCCTCGCCGAAAACTACGTCGGCCTGCCCTTTGCCGACGCCTGACAGGAAGCCATCATGATCAACAAGATCGTTCCCACCGCCGCCGCCGCCGTCGCCGACATCCACGATGGCGCGACCGTGATGATCGGCGGCTTCGGGACCGCCGGCATGCCGTCCGAGCTCATCGACGCGCTGATCGACAAGGGCGCGCGCGATCTGACGATCGTCAACAACAACGCGGGCAATGGCGACATCGGCCTCGCCGCGCTGCTGAAGGCCAGGCGCGTGCGCAAGATCATCTGCTCGTTTCCACGGCAGACCGATTCGCACGTGTTCGATGCGTTGTACCGCGCCGGCGAGATCGAGCTCGAGCTCGTGCCGCAGGGTAATCTCGCCGAGCGGATCCGCGCCGCGGGCGCGGGAATCGGCGCGTTCTTCTCGCCGACGGGCTTCGGCACGCTGCTCGCCGAGGGCAAGGAAGCGCGCGTGATCGATGGCCGCAACTACGTGCTCGAGATGCCGATTCATGCCGATTTCGCGCTGATCAAGGCGTTGCGCGGCGACCGCTGGGGCAACCTTGTCTACCGGAAGACCGCGCGCAATTTCGGCCCGATCATGGCGTCGGCGGCGAAGTGCGCGATCGCGCAGGTCCGCGAAGTCGTGAATCTCGGCGACCTCGATCCGGAATCCGTCGTCACGCCCGGCATCTACGTGCGGCGGGTCGTCGAAGTCCCGGCCGCCGTCAAGGTCATGGACAAACCCGGCGCGGCGGCATGATGGGCAACAGCACAATCATTCGGAGTCACCCATGAACCGCTTTACCCGTGACCAGATGGCGGCGCGCGTCGCGCGCGACATTCCCAACGGCGCGTATGTGAACCTCGGGATCGGCCTGCCCACGATGGTGGCCAACCACCTGCCGAAGGATCGCGAGATCATCCTGCACACCGAGAACGGCCTGCTCGGCATGGGCCCGGCGCCCGAGCCGGGCGCCGAGGACGTCGACCTCATCAACGCCGGCAAGCAGCCGGTCACCGCGCTGCCGGGCGCATCCTACTTTCATCACGCCGATTCGTTCGCGATGATGCGCGGCGGCCATCTCGATTGCTGCGTGCTCGGCGGCTTCCAGGTGTCGGTCGCCGGCGACCTCGCCAACTGGCACACGGGCGCCAAGGATGCGATCCCGGCGGTCGGCGGCGCGATGGACCTGGCCATCGGCGCGAAGAGCGTGTTCGTGATGATGGAGCACCAGACCAAGAAGGGCGAAAGCAAGATCGTCGCCCGGTGCACGTACCCGGTCACCGGCCTTCGCTGCGTCAACCGCATCTATACCGACCTCGCGGTGATCGACGTCACGCCGACTGGTCTCGTCGTCACCGATATCGTCCCGGGCTTGACCATGGACGAGCTCGTGCAATTGACCGGCGTTCCGCTGCGCAACGGCGTCGGGGTGAAGAACGCTGCCTGACAAGGAATTCAAGATGTCCGAAGCCTATATCTGCGATGCGATCCGTACGCCGTTCGGCCGTTATGGCGGCGCCCTGTCTGCCGTGCGCGCCGACGATCTCGGCGCGATTCCGATGAAGGCGCTGATGGAGCGCAATCCGAACGTGGATTGGGGCGCCGTCGACGATGTCATCTACGGCTGCGCCAACCAGGCCGGCGAAGACAACCGCAACGTCGCGCGCATGGCGTTGCTCCTCGCGGGGTTGCCGCAAGAGGTGCCGGGGGCCACGATCAACCGGCTGTGCGGATCGAGCCTCGACGCGATCGGCATCGCCGCGCGCGCCATCAAGAGCGGCGAGACGTCGCTGATGATCGCCGGCGGCGTCGAGAGCATGACACGCGCGCCGTTCGTCATGGGCAAGGCCGACGCTTCGTTTTCGCGTGTTGCGAAGATCGAGGATACGACGATCGGCTGGCGCTTCGTCAATCCGCTGATGAAGACGAAGTACGGCGTCGACTCGATGCCGGAGACGGCGGAGAACGTGGCCGTCGATTTCAAGGTGAGCCGCGCCGACCAGGACGCGTTCGCGCTGCGCAGCCAGGAGCGTGCGGCCGCGGCCATTGCCGCGGGACGTCTCGCCGAAGAAATCGTGCCGGTCACGATCCCCGCGAAAAAAGGCGAGCCTGTCGTGTTCAAGCAGGACGAGCATCCGCGGGCGACGACGCTCGAATCGCTGGCCAGGTTGAAGGGTGTGGTACGGCCCGAGGGCTCGGTGACCGCCGGCAACGCATCGGGTGTGAACGACGGCGCCGCCGCGACGTTGATCGCGTCGGGCGATGCCGCCAAGCGGTTCGGTCTCACCCCACGGGCGCGCATCGTGGCCGCGGCAACGGCCGGCGTGGCGCCGCGCATCATGGGCTTCGGTCCCGCCCCTGCGACCCGCAAGGTTCTCGCGAAAGCCGGCCTCGCGATCGGCGACATCGACGTGATCGAGCTGAACGAAGCCTTCGCGGCGCAGGCGCTCGCCGTGACGCGCGATCTCGGGCTGCCCGATGACGCGGCGCACGTGAATCCGAACGGTGGCGCCATCGCGCTCGGCCACCCGCTGGGCGCGTCCGGCGCGCGTCTCGTCACGACGGCGCTGTATCAATTGCGGCGCACCGGCGGCCGCTACGCGCTGTGCACGATGTGCATCGGCGTCGGCCAAGGGATTGCGCTTATCATCGAACGGATTTGACGGCACAGGATTTCCAGGAGAAACGGCATGACCTCCCGACCCCCGAACCTTGCGAGCAAGACGCTTGCGGGCTATCGCAAGCCCGACCGCGGCACGCAGCCCGACTACCACTACCCGCCGTATGCGTCGACGGTGAAGCGCTCGCCCTCGCAACCGCTCGTCCTGCTGCCGACATCGCTGTCGGAGGTGACCGGTCCGCTGTTCGGGTTCGACGTCATCAAGGCCAACGATTTCGATCTCACCAAGCAGCACGCGGGCGATCCCATCGGCGAGCGCATTGTCGTGTCCGGCCGCATCCTAGACGCGAACGCCCGGCCGGTGGCGAACACGCTGGTGGAAATCTGGCAGGCCAACGCGGCCGGACGTTATCCGCACAAACGCGACCAGCACAATGCGCCCACCGATCCCAATTTCACCGGCGCCGGTCGCACGATGACCGACGCCGAAGGCCGTTACCGGTTCGTGACGATCCGTCCCGGCGAATATCCGTGGCGCAATCACTACAACGCGTGGCGCCCGGCGCATATCCATTTCTCGCTGTTCGGGCCCGCGTTTGCCACGCGGCTCGTCACGCAGATGTATTTCCCGGGCGATCCGCTGCTGGACTTCGATCCCATGTACCAGAGCATCCCGGATGCGCGCGCGCGGCAGCGCCTGATCTCGGCGTTCGACTGGGAGACCACGATTCCCGAGCAGGCCTTGGGGTACAAGTTCGACATCGTGCTGCGCGGCCGCGACGAGACGCCGATGGACAGCCCGGTAGCCAGGTAGAGGAACGCATCATGAGCCTGCAAACGACAGCATCGCAAACGGTCGGACCCTATCTGCACATCGGCCTCACGTGGCTCGTCACCGACAGCCTGGTGGCGCCGGGCGTGGCCGGCGATCCGGTCACGCTCGAAGGCCGCATCACCGACGGTGACGGCAGTCCCGTCACCGACGCGCTGGTCGAGATCTGGCAGGCCAATGCCAACGGCCGTTATGCGCATCCGGAAGACACGCGCGACCTGGTCCTCGAGTCCAGCTGGAAGGGATTCGGCCGCGTCCCCACCGACGAGCATGGCATGTTTCGCTTCACGACGATCAAGCCCGGACGCGTTCCCGGGGCCGACGGGAAACTGCAGGCGCCGCACATCAATGTCCTGATCCTGATGCGCGGCATGCTGAAGCAGCTCAACACGCGGGTCTACTTTCCAAGCGATCCGGCCAACGCCGACGATGCAGTGCTGCAGAGCGTGCCCGCTCCGCGCCGCGACACGCTGATCGCGCAGCCGGTGGCGGGCAAGCCCGGCGCGCTCACGTGGGACGTACGCTTGCAGGGCGAGGGCGAGACCGTCTTCTTCGAATATTGAGCTTGTGCGTCGGGGATAAGCCCGACGCGATGCTGCACACACCGAAATATCGCGTTCCGACCAACGTCATGCCCTTCGCCGACCTCGCCGACGTTCGCCTTCACTACCGTTTCGACGGTCCGGTCGGCGCGCCGGTGCTCATGCTGTCGAATTCGCTCGGCACCGATCTCGCGATGTGGGAAGCGCAGATGCCGCGGCTCACGCGCGACCATCGCGTCCTGCGCTACGACACGCGCGGGCACGGCCAGTCGGCGGTGCCGCCGGGGCCTTATACGATCGCGCATCTCGGCCGTGATGTCGTGGCGCTCCTCGATCACCTCGCGCTCGACCGGGTGACGTTCTGCGGGTTGTCGCTTGGCGGGATGACCGGAATGTGGCTTGGCATCCACGCCAAGGCGCGAGTCGCGCGGCTGGTGCTCGCCAACACCACGGCGCGCATCGCGCGTCCTGATCTGTACGAGGCGCGGATCGCCAAGGTCAACGCCGACGGCATGGCTGCGATCGCAGGCGACGTCCTCCCACGCTGGTTCACGCCGCAATTCATCGCGCGCGAGCCGGCAACGGTTGCGACGATCAAGACGATGCTGGAACGCACGCCCGCGGCCGGCTACGTCGCCTGCTGCGCGGCGGTGCGCGACATGGACCAGCGCGACGAAGTGGACGCGATCGCCTCTCCGACGCTCGTGATCGTGGGGACGCGCGACGGCGCCACCCCACCCGCCGACGGCCGCTTCCTGGCCGAGCGGATTCCGGGTGCGCGGCTGGCCGAGCTCGACGCCTCTCACCTATCCAACATCGAAGCGGCGCCGGCGTTCAACGCGACGCTCGCTTCGTTTCTCTAAGACCAACGGAGGTTTTCGAACGTGGACGAGCGCGATCGCTACGATGCCGGGATGAAGGTGCGGCGTGCCGTGCTGGGCGACGCTCACGTCGACCGCACGCTGACCAGCAAGAATGCCTTCAACGACGAATACCAGGACATGATCACGCGCTACGCGTGGGGCGAGATCTGGACGCGGCCCGGGCTGCCGCGGCACACGCGCAGCCTCCTCACGCTCGCGCTGATGGTGGCGCTCAATCGTGGCGACGAATTCCGGATGCACGTGCGCGCGGCGGCGAACAACGGCGTGACGCGTGACGAGATCAAGGAGGTCCTGCTGCAAACAGCGATCTATGTAGGCGTGCCCGCGGCGAATTCCGCGTTTCATATGGCGCAGGACGTGTTCAACGAAATGGACGCGATGCGCTAGGGCTCTGCGCGCCGGTTCGCGCGCAGCAATCCACCCTCACCCATGAGCCGACCGATTGCGCTCGCCGCGCTGACCGTGCTCGAGCTGGCGCCGCCGGACATGGTGTCCTGCGCGGCCGACGCCGGCTACAGTCACATCGGCTTGCGGCTGATTCCCGCCACCCCCACCGAGGTGAGCTACGCCACGATCGGCGACACGCCGATCATCCGCGCAACGCTCGCCCGCCTGGCCGATACCGGCGTGCGTTGCTTCGATGTCGAAATTCTTCGGCTGAAACCGGAAACCCGTGTCGTCGATTTCCTGCCGGTGCTCGAGACCGCGGCGCGCCTTGGCGCACGCGCGGCGCTCGTCGCCGGCAACGATCCCGATGAAGCGCGACTGACGCAGCGCTTTGGCGAGCTGTGCGATCTCGCTGCGCCGCTTGGGCTGGCGGCATGCCTGGAGCCGATGCCGTGGACGGACGTGCGTACTTTCGCGCAGGGTGCGCGCATCGTCGGCCAGGTCGCGCGCGCGAACGCGGGGCTGTTGATCGATCCCATTCATTTCGACCGCGGCGGCAGCCGCGTGAGCGAGATTGCGGACGTTCCCGCGGCGTGGTTTCGCTACGTGCAACTGTGTGATGCGCCTGCCGAACGTCCTACCACGACCGAAGGCCTGCTCCACCAGGCGCGGGCGGAGCGCCTGCTCCCGGGCGACGGCGGGCTCGACCTGCGGGGCATGCTGCGCGCGCTGCCGCCCGACCTGCCATTGAGTCTCGAAATTCCGATGGAAGGACTTGCGAAGACCGTAGGCGCCGTCGAGCGTGCGCGACGGGCGCTCGCCGCGGCGCGAAAGCTATTGCAGTCGCTGCCGGCCGTCAATCTCGCATAGGCGCCGTCGCACCCCGTAGAATCGCGGTGTCCCGTCGTCCGGCTGCGCCATGCCATCCCTGACCGACATCGAAGCTGCCGCGCGCAATGTCTACGCGGCGATGAGCCCGACCCCGCAACAGCCGTGGCCACTTCTCGCGCAACGCGCGGGCTGCGAGGTCTGGGTCAAGCACGAGAATCACACGCCGACCGGCGCGTTCAAGGTGCGCGGCGGCCTTAACCTGCTCGCGCAGCTGACGTCGCGCGAGCCTCGATTTCCCGGCGTCATCAGCGCGACGCGGGGCAATCATGGCCAGAGTCTCGCGTTCGCGGCGCGCCGCCACGGCGTGCGCTGCAGGATCGTGGTGCCAGAAGGCAATTCGAAAGACAAGAACGCGGCGATGCGCGCCTTCGGCGCCGAGCTCGACGTGCATGGACGCGACTTCGACGAGGCCCGCGAGCACGCGGGACGGCTCGCGCAGGCGGAAGGACTGCGCTTCGTCGGGCCGTTCGAGGCCGAACTGGTCGCCGGCGTCGCCACCTATGCGCTGGAATTCCTTCGCGCGGCGCCGCCCATCGACACGGTATTCGTCCCGATCGGATGCGGCTCGGGCATCTGCGGGCTCATCGCCGCGCGCGACGCGCTCGGGCTCGCCACGAAAATCGTCGGCGTCGTGTCCACTAACGCCAACGCCTATGCACAATCGTTCCGCACACGCGAACGCGTCGAAACCGCAACGGCCGTCACGCTGGCCGACGGCATGGCGGTGCGCGTTCCCGTGCCGGCGGCACTGGAGGCGATCTGGCGCGGCGCGCACGACGTCGTCGAAGTCACCGATGCCGAAGTGGAAGCAGCGATCCGCGCCTATTTCGACGATACGCACCAGCTCGCCGAAGGCGCGGGCGCGGCGCCGCTCGCCGCATTGCTCAAGACGGGGAAGCGCGCCGGCAAACGGATGGGCGTGATCCTCACCGGCGGCAACATCGATCGCGACGTCTACGCGCGTGTGCTCGGGGACCTGACGACGGAGCACGGGCTGGCATAGGCGAAAAAGAGCCCCATTTACAAAGTCGAGACGAGCGAATTGCCTGCCCGAATTCCGGCGGCACGCAACTTCGCGTCCCGCTAATATCCGCTCCATGTCGCAACTCCCCGCTCCCGCCACGATGTACCGCGCGCTCCTGCGCCACGATCCCGCGTACGAGGGCGTGTTCTGGCTGGGCGTGCGCACGACCGGCATCTTTTGCCGGCCCACCTGTCGTGCGCGCACGCCCAACCGCGAGAACATCGAATACTTCGGGGCGCCCACCGAGGCGCTGCACGCGGGATACCGGCCGTGCCGCAAATGCCGGCCGCTGGACAATGGCCGCAAGCCGCCGCCGATGGTGGAGAAGCTCCTCGTCGCCGTCGAACAGGAGCCGGGCCGGCGTTACCGCGATGCGGAGCTCACCGAAATGGGGATCGACCCCTCGACCGCACGGCGCCAGTTCAAGCGCTATTGCGGCATGACGTTCCAGGCCTACCACCGCGCGCGGCGCATGGGCCTTGCCCTTCTCGACATCAGGAAAGGAAAAAGCGTGATCGACTCGCAACTGGACCAGGGCTTCGAATCAGGCAGTGGATTTCGCGAAGCCTTCACGCGCCTCGTCGGCACGACGCCTTCGCGTGCGCAGGACGTTGCCGTACTGCACGCGAAGTGGCTGGAGACGCCGCTGGGCGCCATGCTTGCGCTCGCCGACGACCGCGGCCTCCACCTCCTCGATTTCGTCGACCGGCGCGGGCTCGAACGTGCGCTGGCGATGCTGCAGCGGCGCCTGCGTGCCCGCGTGCTGCCTGGCGAGCACCGCTATCTGACGCAGATCGAGCGCGAGCTCGGCGAATATTTCGCGGGAACGCGGCAGGTCTTCGAGACGCCGGTCGCGCTCACCGGCTCGGCCTTCCAGACCACGGTGTGGAAAGCGCTGCAGGCGATTCCCGCCGGCACCACGTGCTCGTATGCGGAACTCGCGGGCAGGATCGGTCAGCCAAAGGCCGTGCGCGCCGTCGGTCGCGCCAACGGCGACAACCGCCTGTCGATCGTCGTGCCCTGTCATCGGGTGATCGGCGCCGACGGCGCGCTGACCGGCTACGGCGGCGGGCTCGCGCGCAAGCAGAAGCTGCTCGACCTCGAACGCGCGGCCATGGGGTCAGAGACGACTTTCTGCAGCGGTGTCCGAACCGATTCGCGGGACGGTCTCGCGAAAAGTCGTCTCTGACCCCGATGCCGCTGCGCTCCATAGCGCTGCTCGTGATCCTCGCAGCGCTGTGGGGAGGCTCGTTCGTGTTCATGCGCGTCGCGGTGCCGGCGCTCGGACCCGTCGTGCTCTCCTTCGCCCGCGTTGCGCTCGCCACGCTCGTGCTGCTGGCGCTCGCCGTCGCCCAGCGCCGGATGCCGGACTTCCGCGCGCGCTGGCGCGAGTTCGCGGTCGTGGGCATCGTCAATTCGGCGCTGCCGTTCATGCTCTTCTGTTACGCCGAGCAATACGTGACGGCGTCCATCGCCGCGATCCTCAATGCGACGAGCCCGTTCTTCGGCGCCATCGCCGCGGCAATCTGGCTGCGCGAGTCGTTGTCCTGGCGCACGCTCGCGGGCATGGGGCTCGGGCTCGCCGGCGTCGTCGTGCTCGTCGGCTGGCATCCGGATACGATCACCACCGATACCGCGCTCGCGATCGCCGCCTGCCTGGCCGCCGCGCTCTGCTATGGCCTCGGCGGAACCTACGCGAAGCGCAAGCTCTCGGGTGTGCCGAGCTTCGCCATCGCCTGCGCGAGCCAGTTGGCCGCGGCCATCGTGCTGGCCCCGGCGCTGCCCTTTGCCACCGTGGCCGGTCCGGTGTCGTGGCTGGTGATCGCGAATGTCGTCGCGCTCGCCATCGCGTCCACGGCGATCGCCTACCTGATCTACTTCAAGCTGATCGCCGACGTGGGTCCCGCGCGCGCGCTGACGGTGACGTTCCTGATCCCGCTGTTCGGCGTGCTGTGGGGATTCGTGTTTCTGGGCGAAGCATTGACGCTGGACATGCTGAGCGGCGGTGCGCTGATCGTCGCGGGCACCGCGCTGGCGCTGCTTCAGACCAGATCGGCGGCCGAACCGAGGATCTGCTGGCGCAACTCGCGGTAGCGCGGCAGCTGCGGCGGATACACGCACAGGTACTTCACCTGCGCCGCCTGCAGACACCGCTGCTTGATCACCTCGAGCTTCTGGTCGCGTGGATTGATGACCTGGTCGGGCTCTTTCGAATCGACGATCGCGATGATCGTCATGTCGCGATCGCACACGACGAAGCCGACGTGCTGGTTGGCGATCTTGCGGAACGCGCGCAGCCGTTCCATCCCCTGCGGTCCGATCTTCACTTGCAGCACATCGGCCAGGCGAACCCGCGCGAAGATCTCATTGCGTGGGAAGGCTGCCTTGAGCAGCAGGTACACGACGCTTTCGGCCTTCGTAAGAAACCGCGGCCGCAGCAGATACAACCCCGGGAGCTCCGCCGAGGACAGGAGCCGCGTCGTTTCGCCTTCCGTCCATTGCGCGACCGTGTTCGGCGCATCGGCGCCGCCGCGTCCCGATCCCCGGGCCGTCCGGTTGCGCCGCACGAACCCGATGATGATCACGACGACCAGAATCGCCATCATCACCGCGAACACGACTCCCTGGCTCATTGCGATCCATCCCCTAGGCGATCATCCGACTTGTGCGCCACAACGACGCCACTAATCGTAGTTGTTCTACAGGTTTGCCGAATAATCCCTTGTAGTCTAAAGCATTTTGGCAAGTCAACGCCACGGCCGGCGCGCCGTCACCACCCCGGAGACGGCCATCCGGCGGGCCGTCGGCAACAAAAACAAAGCCCGGCGGGTAAGGCCGGGCTTTGTCTGCCTATCGCGAGCCCTTGTTGCAGGGCGCGCTTTCGGACGTTGGCGTTACATGTCCATATCGCCCATGCCGCCCATGCCGCCGCCGCCCATGCCGCCGCCGCCGGCTTTTTCGTCCTTCGGCAACTCGGCAACCATGGCCTCGGTGGTCAGCAGCAGCGACGCGACCGAAGCCGCATTCTGCAGCGCGAACCGGGTGACCTTGGTCGGGTCGACCACGCCCATTTCGACGAGATCGCCGTACTCGCCCGTCTGGGCATTGAAGCCGTAGTTGCCCTTGCCGTCGACGACCTTGTTGACGACGACCGAGGGTTCGTCACCGGAGTTCGAGACGATCATCCGCATCGGCTCCTCGAGCGCGCGCAGCACGATCTTGATGCCTGCGTCCTGATCGTGATTGTCGCCCTTCAGACTCTTGAGGTTGGCACGAGCACGCAGGTAAGCTACGCCACCGCCGGCCACGATGCCTTCTTCGACGGCCGCGCGCGTGGCATGCAATGCGTCTTCGACGCGCGCCTTCTTTTCCTTCATTTCCATTTCGGTCGCGGCGCCAACCTTGATCACCGCCACGCCGCCGGCGAGCTTGGCCACACGTTCCTGCAGCTTTTCCTTGTCGTAGTCGCTCGTCGCGTCCTCGACCTGCTTGCGGATGTTCTTCACGCGTGCCTCGATCGCGGCCTTTTCACCGGCGCCGTCGATGATCGTCGTGTCTTCCTTGCCCACTTCGATCTTCTTTGCGCGGCCGAGATCCTTGAGCGTGGCGTTTTCCAGCTTGAGTCCCAGCTCTTCCGCGATCACCGTGCCGCCGGTGAGGATCGCGATGTCTTCGAGCATCGCCTTGCGGCGGTCACCGAAGCCCGGCGCCTTGACGGCGGTGGTCTTGAGGATGCCGCGGATGTTGTTGACGACCAGTGTCGCGAGCGCCTCGCCATCGACGTCTTCGGCGATGATGAGCAACGGCTTGCCGGACTTCGCCACCTGCTCGAGCAGCGGCAGCAGATCGCGGATGTTCGAGATTTTCTTGTCGTGCAGCAGGACGTACGGATCTTCCAGCAGGGAGACCTGCTTGTCCGGATTGTTGATGAAGTACGGCGAGATGTAGCCGCGGTCGAACTGCATCCCTTCGACCAGGTCGAGCTCGTTCTCGAGGCCCTTGCCGTCTTCGACGGTGATCACGCCTTCCTTGCCGACCTTGTCCATCGCTTCGGCGATCGTCTTGCCGATCGACTCGTCGGCGTTGGCCGAGATCGCGCCGACCTGCGCGATTTCCTTGCTGGTGTTGCACGGCTTGCTGATCTTCTTCAGCTCTTCGACGATGGCGGTCACCGCCTTGTCGATGCCGCGCTTGAGGTCCATCGGATTCATGCCCGCGGCGACGTACTTCATCCCCTCGACCACGATCGACTGCGCGAGGACCGTGGCGGTGGTGGTGCCGTCACCGGCGACATCGGAAGTCTTGGACGCGACTTCCTTCACCATCTGCGCGCCCATGTTCTCGAACTTGTCCTTGAGCTCGATTTCCTTTGCGACGGAGACGCCGTCCTTGGTGATCGTCGGCGCGCCGAAGCTGCGCTCGAGGACGACGTTGCGGCCCTTGGGGCCGAGGGTGATCTTGACGGCGTTGGCGAGGATGTTCACGCCATTCACCATCCTGTTGCGTGCGTGCTCGCCGAAGCGGACGTCTTTGGCTGCCATGGTTCGTTTCTCCTGGTGCTTTGTTCGGGTATGCGGTCTGTCGGGTGGTTAGCCGACAATGCCGATGATGTCGTCTTCGCGCATGTGCAGATAATCGGCGTTGTCGAGCTTGAATTCCTGACCCGAGTATTTGCCGAAGAGGATCTTGTCGCCCGGCTTGACGCCGATGGCGATCAGCTTGCCGTTGTCATCCGTCTTGCCGGGGCCGACCGCGACGACTTCGCCCATCGAGGGCTTTTCCGCTGCGGTGTCGGGGATGACGATGCCACCAGCTGTTTTGCGCTCTTCTTCGAGCCGCTTGACGATCACGCGATCGTGCAGAGGACGCAGTTTCATAGTTAGCACTCACTCCTGAAAAATTCATTGGGAAACAGCGTGTTACCGGCCAGCAGTCGATCCTGGATTGGAGCTTGCGTCCGCCCCTTGGAAACCGCGGGAACGCGGTAACCGCAGCAGAGCGCCGTTAGCACTCATTTGCTACGAGTGCTAATGATATAGCCGTTAGCGCCGAAATTCAACCCCGCGAGGGTCCAAGTTCGACAATGTGTAACAGTTGCTTTCGAACGGCTTACAGCCTACAAACCCGCAGCGTTACGGCGGGTCATATCAGTCAGGTCGGTCGCGATCGACCTTCGGGCAACGGCTCTTGCGCCGTGGTCCGCATCCACCGTTTCGATCGAAAGGACTTACGTCATGAACAAGCAACTACTTTGCGCCGCCTTCGCCGGCGCCGTTGCAACGCTAGCCTTGGCGCAATCCCCCGGCACCGCCACCAGCAATGGTTCGACCGACGCTGCGGCCGCCACCAGGGTCGCGCCGATGGCTCCGGCCGATCAACGAGCCAAGGACCTGCAGTCGTCGATGGAAATCCGCAAGTGGCAGGCCGGACCTTCGGCCGGCGACCAAGCCGCAAGCATCAACAGTGCGGCCGACGAGATGACCCCCGCGGACAAACGGGCCGCCGACCTCAAGGCGCAGATGGAAATTCGCTCGTGGCAATCCGGACCTTCGTTGGGTGACCAGGCTGCGCGCATCGACGCGAACAGCCAGGCTGCGCCGGCCGCGCAAATCGGGGCGACGGGCCTCCAGCGGCAGTTGGAGCAGGAATCCACGCAATAGGCGAAGATGCTCTTGCACTGATTCCTGCCCCTGACAGGGGGGTGGACTCAGGGCAGCCATAGTGCGGGCGGTGCGGACCGCCGCATGGAGCGGATCGTGCCCCTGGCATTCGCCGAGGGCGGTCAGGTCTGGGCGATGGCCGCACGTGCCCCAAGCGGATCGCACCCCCCGTCGCAACCGCCCCGGTCAGTCGATCGTCGCGCCGCTGTCTTTCACCACCTTCGCCCACTTCGCGGCTTCCGCCTTGATGAACGCGGCGAATTGCTCGGGGGATTCGCCGACGTTCTCGGATCCCGTATCCGCGAGCACCTTCTGCCACTCGGGCTGCTTCATCGCCTTCAACGCGTCGGTGTTCAATTTCGTGATGATTTCCTTGGGAGTCTTTGCCGGCGCGAAGAAGCCGTACCACGCGTAGGACTCGAAGCCCTTCATCCCCGCCTCGCTGAATGTCGGCACGTCGGGAAGAATCGACGATCGCTTGGCGCTGGTGATGGCGATCGCCTTCACCTTGCCGCCCTTGATGTGCGGCAGGATCGCGATCGCGCTGTCGAACATGATCGGCACATGGCCCCCGATGAGGTCGGTGATGGCCGGCGCCGAGCCCTTGTAGGGCACGTGGATCATGTCGACCTTCGCGGTTGCCTTGAACAGCTCGCCGGTCAGGTGCTGCGGCGTTCCGTTGCCGGCCGACGCATATTGGACCTTGCCTTTCTGCGAATTGATGTACGCGATGAGCTCCTGCAGGTTCTTGGCCGGGACCGAAGGATGGACCGCCAGGATGAGCGGCACGCGCAGCAGGTTGGTGACCGGCGCGAGATCCTTCTGCGGATCGAACGGCATCTGCTTGTAGAGACTCGGGTTGATCACGATCGGCGCGCTCGACGTGATCAGCAGCGTGTAGCCGTCGGGCGCGGCCTTGGCGACCATCGCCGTGCCGATGTTGCCGCCGGCGCCGCCGCGGTTGTCGATGATGAACGTCTGTTTCATTTCGTCGGTCAGCGCCTTGGCCATCGGCCGCGCGGCGATATCGGAAGGTCCGCCGGGCGGCCACGGCACGATGATCGTCACCGGCTTGGTCGGGTAAGCCTGTGCGAACGCGCCGGCCGAGACCGTCGCCAGCGCGATCGCGCCAAGAACGGTGGTGATGAAGCGACTCGCTGTCTTCATGGTTTCTCCTCTGGGACGCGCAACGCCGTTGGACCTATGAGTCTACAACCAACGCAATGGGGTCCCGCCTGCGGTCTTCACCAGGGAGTCGTCCCGCGCCCGGCGTCAGCATCGCCGGGTTGAGGTAACCTAGGTCGCCATGGACAGCGATCCTCGTGTTTTCTTCGCCGCCGAGCGCACGCTGCTGGCGTGGGTTCGGACCGGCCTCACCGTCATGGCGTTCGGCTTTGTCGTGGCGCGCTTCGGACTTTTCCTGCGTTTGCTCGCCGCGCAGCAAGGCCAAGGCATCGCCGACGCGCAGACGCACAATCATGTGTCGAACGCGGTCGGCATTGCGCTGGTGCTGATCGGCGTCGGCTGCATGATCCTGGGCGCGCTGCAGCATCGCAGCTTCGTGGCCACGCTGCCCGCGATCGACGTGCCGCGCTCGCACGCCGCGATCTATCCGATCGTGCTCGCCCTGCTGCTGGCGGCACTGGGCCTCGTGCTCGCCGTCTATCTCGCGCTTTGACCTGGCGGAAGGAGCCGCTCACCGCTCACGCCCTCGCAATCGCCGTCTGTAAGCCCGGCCACCACCACGGTGTTTCCGGCGTTAATTTCGCACCTGCAGTCCATGGAGCAACGATGCTGCAACCCGCTCACGTCGGCCACCTTGCCATGCTTCGCTCGCTCATTCGGCAGGGCGCAAAGGACGGCAGCTTCGATCGCGAGCTCGGCGAGTCATCGCCCGAAGCCGAGGCGTTTTTCGCGAAGCTCAAGCGCGCGCTCGTCAGCGGCTACTTTGTCGAGGAAGGACGCACCGGCAAGATCGATACGGTGTCCGTCCCCGGCTATGTGTTCTGGCCCGACGGCCGCCACACCGGCACCGAGCCCGTGGGATTTGGCCTCTTCCGGGCCATCGACTCCAATTACGAACTGTGGCTGGCCGGCCTCGATCTCGGCTCGCGCGGCGGCGGTCACGGCCGGGCGCTGCTGGCTGCGTTGTTCGCGACTTCGCACGGCCAGAAAACCTATGTCGTGCGGGTCCAGCGCGCGTCGCGGTACGTCGACGCGTTGCAACACCTGCTTGCCGATTTCGGCTTCGTCTCCGCCGGCGATACCAAGCGCCTGCGCTGGTTCCTGCGTACCGACGCGCCGGCTGACCTGGCGGCGCGCGTGCGCGACGCCGTCGAAGCGCACATCGCGCTAAACTAGCGTCGTCTTCAACTTTGCCCTTAGCGCCGCGCGGTCAGGCAATCGCGGCGCGGCTCGCCATGCCCGGTTCCCGCGACAATGCATTGAACGTCCTAGGCGGGGCGCTCGCGCCATGCAGCATGTCCCCGCGCACGGGATTTTTCCGGAACGGGTGCTGCGACACCGGCGCGGAGGACACGGGAATGCATACGGTCTGCGCGATCATGACCGATGCATTCCTCATCTATTCCCGCCTCCAGGGTAACGACCTGTCGACGCCGCAACCGGAGGTCGGCTTCCCGGGGCTGCGCGCGGGCGATCGCTGGTGCCTGTGCGTGGGCCGCTGGCGCGAGGCGCTGGCCGCCGGCGTGGCGCCTCCCGTCGTGCTCGCGGCGACGCACGAGGAAACGCTCGCGGTGGTCGCGCTCGACGACCTTGAACGGAATGCGCTCGCGTAACGCCCGTCGCGGCGCTAAGAAATCCAACAACAACGAAGGATAGCGAACATGGCGAACGTGATCGACGAACCGCGGGTGGTCGAGGCCGGGCGCGGCGCGGCCTGGTGGGCGGAAGGCTGGCGCATCTTCGCGTCCAATTTCTGGACATGGATCGGCATCATGATTGTCTACATCATCATCGTGGTGCTGGTCAGCCTCATCCCGCTCGTCGGCAGCTTCGGCCAATGGCTGCTCACGCCGGTGTTCATGGGCGGTCTGATGCTGGGCTGCCAGGCGATCGATCGCGGCGAGCGGCTGCGCGTCGCGCACCTGTTCGAGGGGTTCCAGGGGGTGCATTTCGTGCCGCTGATGATCATCGGCGCGGTCAACATCGCGATCACCCTCGTCCTGGCAGCGCTCGCGGTCGCCGGCGTCGCGGGCAGCTTTTCGCTGATCGGGATGATGCAGGGGGGCGCGATGAGCGATCCGATGGGCGCGCTCGGCGACATGACGCGCATGTTCACCGGCACCGGAATCCTGTTGACGCTGATCGGACTCGTCATCGTCGCGGTCTTTGCGATGCTCAACTGGTTCGCGCCAGCATTGGTCGTGCTGGAAGGCGCTACCGCCGTGCAGGCGATGAAAATGAGTTTCTCCTCGTGCCTGCGCAACTGGGTGCCGTTTCTGGTTTACGGCCTGATCGGGATTGCCATCGGTTGCGCGGCCCTGCTGCTCGTGTTCGGCGTGGTGCTGCTGTTCGGGGCCAGCGCGATTCTCGGCGGCGGCGGCAGCAACGTGCTGAGCGCGCTGATCGGCCTCGCCTTCCTGTTCATGATCGTGATGGCCGTCTTCGCATTGGTGCTCGGGCCGATCGTGTTCGGCTCGACATACGCGGGCTACAAGGACACGCTCGCCGTCGGCGAAGCGGCGCCCGTCAATCCCGCGTATCGCTGATGCCGGTCACGCAGGGATCCTCAGTGCGCCTCGTCCCAGTTGGCGCCCACGCCGACATCCACGACCAGCGGCACGCTTAACGACGCGACACCGGTCATGAGCGCGGGCAGCTCACGCTGCACGCGCTCCCGTTCCGCCTGCGGCACTTCCAGCACGAGCTCGTCGTGCACCTGCAGCAGCAGCTTCGTCCCGAGCCGCTCGCGGTCGAGCCAGTTCTGCACGGCGATCATCGCGAGCTTGATCAGATCCGCCGCGGTCCCCTGCATCGGCGCGTTGATCGCGGCGCGCTCGGCACCGGCACGCCGCGGCCCGCCTCCGGCGTTGATGTCGGGCAGCCACAGCCTGCGCCCGAAGACCGTCTCGACATACCCCTGCCGCCGCGCGAGCTCGCGCGTCCGCTGCATGTATTCGGCCACACCCGGATAGCGCGTGAAATATTTGTCGATGAACTGCTGCGCGGCGCCGCGCTCGATGTTGAGTTGCTGCGCGAGGCCGAACGCGCTCATCCCGTAGATCAATCCGAAATTCACGGCCTTGATGTAGCGGCGCTGGTCGGAGCTCACCTCCTCCGGCGACACGCTGAAGATTTCGCCCGCGGTGACGCGATGGATGTCATGGCCCGCGTGAAACGCGTGGAGCAACGCCGGGTCTTCCGAAAGATGCGCCATGATCCGCAACTCGACCTGCGAATAGTCGGCGGAGACCAGCACGTGTCCCGGTGGGGCAATGAACGCCTCGCGAATGCGGCGGCCTTCGGCGGTGCGCACCGGGATGTTCTGCAAGTTGGGATCGTTGGACGCGAGCCGGCCGGTGACCGCCGTCGCCTGCCCGAACGTCGTATGCACGCGCCCCGTTTTCGGATTTACCATCCGCGGCAGCGAATCGGTGTAGGTCGATTTCAGCTTCGACAGCGTGCGATGCTCCAGAATTACTTTCGGCAGCGGATAGTCGGCGGCGAGTTCCTGCAGCACCTCCTCATCGGTCGATGGCTGTCCGGTCGCCGTCTTTCGCACCACGGGCAGATTCATCTTCTGGAACAGGATCTCGCCCAGCTGCTTCGGCGAGCCCAGGTTGAACGGCTGGCCGGCCAGCTGGTGCGCCTGCTGCTCGAGTGCCATGACCCTGTCTCCAAGCTCCCGGCCATGCCGGACGAGAAGCTGCGCGTCGACCAGGATGCCGTTGCGCTCCATGCGGAACAGAACCTCGCGCACCGGCATCTCGAGCTGCGAATAGATGAAGGCAAGCTTGGGGTCGGCGGCGATGCGCGGGTGGAGCGCCTCGTGCAGCCGCATCGTGATGTCGGCGTCCTCGGCGGCGTACTCGGTCGCGCGGTCGATCGCCACCTGCTCGAATGGAATCCTGCTCGCCCCCTTGCCGGTCACGTCGTCGTAGGAGATCGCCTTGACATTCAGATGGCGCCACGCGAGGTTGTCCATGTCGTGAGGCTTCGCCGATTCGAGCACGTACGACTCGAGCAACGTGTCGTGCGCCACGCCTTGCAAAGCGAGCCCTTCATTGGCAAGTGCATGCTGGTCGTACTTGAGGTTCTGGCCGAGCTTTCGCTTCGCGGGATCGGCGAGCCATGGCGCCAATCGCTTCAGTGTCGCCGCGCGCTCGAGCTGATCGGGCGCCCCCGCGTACCGATGATCCAGGGGTATGTAGCACGCGCGCCCGGGCTCGATCGCCAGCGATACGCCGATGATCCGCGCCTGCATCGGATCGAGGCTGGTCGTTTCGGTATCGAACGCCGTGATCTCGGCACGGTCGATTTCGGCGAGCCAGCGTGCGAGCGCGGTCTCGTCGAGCACCGTTTCATAGTGGATTTCGGCGGGCGGCGCGGGGACATCGCGCGAGGTGTCCGCAGCCACGGCATTCGGGTCCCACCGACGGCCCGCATCGTCGGTGGCCGCGCGCTTGGCGATCGCGCCCGCGGCATCGTCGGCGCGATCTTCGCTACCCGGAATATCGCGCAGCCAGCTCTTGAACTCGTACCGCTCGTACAGCGACTTGAGCGCCGCCGCATCCGCGGCCGCAATCGCAAGCTCGTGCGGCTTCAGCGGCAACGCGCAATCGGTTTTCACGGTCAGGAGCCGCCTGCCTTGCGGCAACCATTCCAGCGCCTCGCGCAGGTTGTTGCCGACGACCCCGGGGATCTCGTGCGCGTGCGCGACGAGGTTGTCGAGCGAACCGTATTGCGCAAGCCATTTCGCCGCGGTCTTGGGCCCGACCTTGGCCACGCCGGGGACGTTGTCGATGGTATCGCCGATGAGCGTAAGCAGATCGAGAATCTGGTCGGGGCGCACGTCGAATTTCGCGCGCACGCCGGCCTCGTCGAACGTCTCGTTGCTCATCGTGTTGACCATCTTGATGCGCGCTGTGACGAGCTGCGTCAGGTCCTTGTCCGACGACGAGATGATCGTATCGATGCCGGCCTCGGCGGCCTGAAAGGCGAGCGTGCCGATGACATCGTCAGCCTCCACACCTTCGATCATGAGCAGCGGCCAGCCCTGGGCGCGCACGCACGCGTGCAACGGCTCGATCTGCGCGGCCAGATCGTCCGGCATCGGTGTGCGGTTGGCCTTGTATTGCGGATACCAATCGTCGCGAAACGTCTTGCCGGGCGCATCGAACACGACGGCGAAATAGTCCGGCTTGCCGTCCAGGACCATTCGGCGCAACATCGAAAGCACGCCGCGCAGCGCGCCGGTTGGCTCGCCTTTCGACGTGCGAAGATCGGGCAAAGCGTGGAACGCGCGGTACAGGTACGAAGACCCGTCCACCAGAACGAGCGAAGGCATGCGTCAGACCCCGAAGATTCCCGAACTCATCGATCCGCAAGCGTTGTACACGACCAACGGCCAGGAAGCGTGGCGGGTGTTGGGAATTATGGCAGAGTTCGCGATCGCCACCGAGCGATTGCGCGGCATCCGTCCAGCGATAAGTATGTTCGGCAGCGCGCGGATTCAACCGGGCCACGCGTATTACGAAAAGACCAAGTTGATCGCGCGGCTTCTGTCCAACGCCGGCTTTTCGGTGATCTCCGGCGGCGGCCCCGGGCTCATGCACGCGGCGAACGAAGGCGCGCAGGCCGGCTCGTCGCCGGCGATCGGGCTCAACATCCTGTTGCCGTTCGAGTCGACCGGCAACGACCATCAGGATATCTCGGTCGATTTCCGCTATTTCTTCGCGCGCAAGATGATGTTCGTGCGCTTTGCATCGGCGTACGTGATCCTGCCGGGCGGCTTCGGCACGCTCGACGAGCTGGGCGAGGTGCTGACGCTCGTGCAGACGGGCAAGAGCCGGAAGATTCCGGTGATCCTCGTCGGCGGCGATTTCTGGCGCGGACTCCTCGCGTGGATGGAAGACAAGCTCGTCGGCGAAGGCATGATCGCGTCTGCCGACATGCAGCTGATGCAGGTGATCGAGGAGCCGGAAGCGATCGTGGAGGCGATCTTCAAGTTCTACGAGAATCGCGGCTTCGTCCCGACTCGCGAAGAGCGCGAGAAAATGCTGAACTTGTAGCGTGCGCAAATCGCGTGTGCGGCCGCTTCGCGGCAGGCTGCGCGATTTGCGCCCGAAGGAAGTCAGGGAGGAAAGCTTCGGGCGGCCGCGCGCTTTCCTCCGGAAACTGCACGAAGCGCGTCGATCATAAGCCGCTGCGCGGCCGTTCAGTAACGCGCAGGCACGCTGATAGCCTTCGACGGGCGCATATGCTCATTGGGGCTTTCAATACGCATATGCGCGCTACCGAGCCTCGGCGAAGCCGACCGCGATCGGCGCGCTTCGTGCCTTTTCTACACGAAAAGCGCGCGGCCGCCCGAAGCTTTCGTGCTGGCTTCACCGGGCGCAAATCGCGCAGCCGGCCGCGAAGCGGCTGCGCACGCGATTTGCGCACGTTGCGGTAGAATTG
>Ga0207689_10000508_pt1 | contig 36815 bp, 30 predicted proteins | sample KBSMisM52_FD_184312 | JGI IMG/M metagenome (GOLD analysis project Ga0207689, IMG submission 184312) | Miscanthus rhizosphere microbial communities from Kellogg Biological Station, Michigan, USA - KBS Miscanthus M5-2 (SPAdes) (version 2) | ecosystem: Host-associated > Plants > Roots >...
GGGACTCGAGCGCTGTCAGTATTATCACCGGTCCGTCAGCGAGGGTCGACAGCAGCTTCGCCTCCGGGGGAAAGCGCAATCGCCGGTCGAACACCACCCGCACGAGCGGCCGCTCGCGGTAGACCTCACGGGCCGTCAGCAGAGGATCGTCAACGATTACGGTCTCGGAGCCCACGGCAAGCGCGTCGATCTGCGCTCGCAGGTAGTGAGCGTGCGTGTTGGCGGGGGCCGAGGTGAGCTGCGTGCGTTGTCCCGGCGCCGCGGCAATCCGTCCATCGAGGCTCGTCGCCGCCTTCAGGATCACGAACGGACGGCCTTTGCGGGTCGTCGTCAAGAATGGCTGATTCAACCGGACCGCGGCGTCATAGCCAATCCCGGTCTTCACTTCGATGCCGTTCGCGCGCAGCATGGCGAAACCTCTTCCGCCGACGAGCGGGAAGGGATCCTCCATCGCGGCCACGACGCGACGAATGCCAGCGGCGATGATGCGCTGTGTGCAGGGGCCGGTCTTGCCGGTGTGCACGCATGGTTCCAGCGTGCAGTAGAGCGTAGCGCCGCGCGCCTCACTCCCCGCCTCTTCGAGCGCGTTTACTTCCGCGTGCGGCTCACCGGCGCGTTCGTGCGCGCCCTGTCCGAGGACCACGCCTTCATCGGACACGATGCACGCGCCCACGACCGGGTTCGGCGTCGTGCGACCCAGCCCACGGCGCGCGTGCTCGAGCGCCCGCCGCATCCACCGTTCGTCGTCTACCACTTTTCCTGAAACAATGCGTCGACGTACTCCTGCGGCGAGAAGGGAATCAGATCGTCGATGCCTTCTCCGACGCCGACGTAACGGATCGGCAGCTTGAGGTCGTACGCGATCGATACCGCGACTCCGCCCTTCGCGGTTCCGTCCAACTTCGTCAACACGATCCCGGTCACGCCGGCGACGCTGGTGAACTCGCGCGCCTGCTGCAACCCGTTCTGGCCCACCGTGGCATCGAGCACCAGCAGCACTTCGTGTGGCGCGCCCTCGGTCGCTCTGGCTGCCACGCGGCGAATCTTGTCCAACTCGTTCATCAAGTTGACACGCGTGTGAAGACGGCCCGCTGTATCCACGAGAATTGGATCGCGGCCTTTCGCTTTGCCTGACTGAATCGCATCGAACACGACTGCAGCGGGATCGGAACCTTCGGGCGCACGGATGATGTCGACACCGGCGCGCCTGGCCCAGATTTCCAGCTGTTCGACGGCGGCCGCGCGAAAAGTGTCGGCCGCGCACACCAGCGGCGTCTTCCCCGACGCCTTGAGCAGATTCGCAAGCTTGCCGATCGTCGTCGTCTTCCCGGTGCCGTTGACGCCCACGATCAGCGTGACATGGGGACGATGGCCGTTCGGCGCCGCCGGGCGCTCGACCCCGTCGAAAATCTGCCGGATCTCGTCCTTCACCAGGTCGCGCAGGCTTTCGCCGCGCCGCGATCGTGAACGGACCGCGGCAACGATCCGCTCGGTTGCGGGCAGGCCGACATCGGCCGAGATGAGCAGCTCCTCGAGCGCTTCGATCGTGTCGACATCGATCGGGCGCGTGCGCTTTTCACCGGCGTCAGCCTGCTGAACGATTTCTTCGAAGCGGCCGACGATCTGCTGCTTCGTCCGCGTCAGCCCTTCACGAAGTCGATCAAAGAAACCCAAAATTCACTCCACCTCTCGACGGCGGGTCTAAGACCCGCTACCCAGCTACCAAGCCACCCAACTGCCTAGCTACCTAGCTACCTAGCTACCTAGCTACCTAGCTACCCCACTTCCGCCCGCTGCGGCCGCACCATTAACTCGTAGAGCGCCGTCTTGGGATCCTTGCGGCCGGCGAGCAGCTCCCCCACCTGCGCCGCGATCGGCAACTCGACGTTGTACCTCGCCGCGAGCGCGAGCGCCGCTTCCGTGGTTCTCACGCCCTCTGCCACCATCTTCATGCCAGCGAGCACGTCGGCAACGGCGCGGCCACTCGCGAGTTCGATGCCGACATGGCGATTCCGGCTCAGTGCGCCGGTGCACGTCAGCACCAGATCGCCGAGACCGGTCAGCCCGGCCAGCGTCTCTCGCTTCGCTCCCGCCGCACATGCCAGGCGCGACATCTCCGCCAACCCGCGCGTGATGAGCCCGGCCAACGCGTTGTGTCCCAACCCCAGCCCTTCGACCATTCCTGCTGCGATGGCAATGATGTTCTTGAGCGCGCCGCCGATTTCGACACCGACCACATCATCGGTCCCGTACAGCCTCAAGTACGGCGCTCTGAACTCCGCCTGCACTCGTTGCACCGCTCCCGCGTCGCGTGATGCGATCGACACGGCCGTCGGCCGCTCGCGAGCCAGTTCTGCCGCGAAGCTGGGACCAGACAGCACGGCGATGTTCACGACGTCTCCGAGCTCCTGCTCGATAATCTCCGATATACGCAGCAGCGTGTCCCGTTCGAGCCCCTTGGTCCCGCTCACGATCGTCGAGCCACGCTGCACGTGCGGGGCCGCACGCTTGAGAATGTCCCGCGTCCCATGCGAAGGGACGGCAGAAACGATGAACTCTGTACCGGCAAGCGCCCCGCTGAGATCATCGGTTACCGAGAGATTGGCTGGAAATCGTACGTCGGGCAGATACACGGCGTTGGCCCGACGCACGCGCATGTCGGCCACGAGCGCTGGGTCGCGCGCCCACAAGCGCGCGTCGTGGCCGATCCGCGCGAGGTGGACAGCCAATGCCGTACCCCAACCTCCCGCTCCAAGAATCGCAACCTGACGAATGGGAAACTCCTTTGTTACCGCTCGCGTGTGTGGAGGCTTCTTCGACGGTCAGACGCGTCCGTTCAACACCCGCTGGCCGATGCGGCGCTCGGTGCCGGCGACGAGCCGAGTCAGATTCCCGCGGTGTCGATACACGATGATGAGTGTTGATGCGGTTGCACCGATGGCCACCACGCCAGGCACGTCAGTGATGCCCGCGACGATCACGAGCGTGAGCGCCCCCGCGATCGAGCCAACCGAGATGAAGCGCGTCAAGATCACGGCGATCAGAAAGACCGCGGCCGCGATTCCCATCGCTTCCGGGGCGAGCAGCGCGAACGCGCCGGCCGCCGTGGCCACACCCTTTCCGCCCCGGAACCGAAGCCAGACGGGGTACACGTGCCCAAGGATTGATGCAAACGCAGCCGCGACTGTCGCAATGAGACTGCCTGACAGCAGTTGCGCCATCAGGACGGCGAGGGTGCCCTTGACTCCGTCGAGCATCATCGCCAGCACCGCCGCCCACACACCGGTCGTGCGCAACACATTGGACGCGCCGACGTTGCCGCTCCCGGCGCGGCGTAGATCAATGCCGTGGCGCCGCGACAACAGGTAGGCAAACGGGATCGAGCCAACCAGGTAACCCAGCGTGACGGCGAGGACAGCGTTCATGGCGTGAGCGGAGTACGACCGAGCGCAACGTAGGTTGGTCCGGCCGGCGACAAATGGCTCTCAAACAGTGTAACCGCCCCGACTCGCACTCTTCCGAACAGGGCCTGTTCGAGCCCTTTGAGCAGCACAGCCGGGCGAAGTCCGGCCGGATTCTTCACGCGCCCGAGCGTCAGGTGGGGATGGTAACCGCGGTCGTCGCCGCCAGGAATCAGGGGATCCAGGCGCGACCTCACCTCGTGCTCGACGGCGTGCAATCGATCGAGACCTGCCGCAATGCCCGCCCAGATTACGCGAGGCGGCCGCTTCGGGGGAAAGCTGCCCGTCCCTTCAACCGTGAGTTCAAATGGCGACACCAGAAGCGGACGTGCCAGCGTCGTCAAGATGATCTGACAGAGATCCGGGGCCGCCTGACCGATGAACCGGACGGTCAGATGAAGGGCTTCAGGTTTGACCCAGGTCACACGCGCGTGCGGAGCCAACTGCTGTGTTCGACGCTTCAGATCCTCAATCACGCGCGATGCCACGGCTTGAACGTCCGGATCGATCTCGACGGCAACGAACAGCCTCACACGTCAACAACTCCCAATTTCCAACTCCCAACCAACCGCTTTGCACTTTCGACTTACCTATCGAACTTTAAACTTCGACCTTCCCACTTTCTCCGAGCATCCTTCGGACCATGTCGAGAGCCGCCTGCGACGCCTGAAATTTGACCTGCTCGCGCTCGCCGAAAAACCGGAACGTACGCACACGGCTCTCCGCGTCAGTGACAGCTGACACCACGACGGTGCCGACCGGTTTCTCTGGCGTCCCACCCGTTGGGCCGGCAATGCCCGTTACTCCGACGCCAATGCCCGCACGCGCCCTGGCTTTGATTCCCTGCGCCATCGCCAGCGCCGCGGGTTCGCTGACGGCGCCATGCTCCCGCAACAGATCCGGCGGCACGCCGAGCAGCTCGGTTTTTGCCTCGTTCGAGTACACGACCACCGCCTGATCTACATAGCGAGAACTGCCCGGTATGTCAGTCAAGCGAGACGCGATCAATCCGCCCGTGCACGACTCGGCTACTCCAATCCGCAACCCTCTCTCTACGAGGAGATCGCCGACCACGGCTTCAAGCAAGCGGCCATCGGTGCTGTAGACATCAGCTCCAAGGATCGCCACCGTCTGCGCGACGGCCGACTCGAGCGCTATGGCTGCGGCTTCGCGCGAAGCCGCACGCGTCGAGATGTGCAGCTCAATCGAGCCCAAGACGGCAAGAATGGTGGCCGCAATGGGCGGCGTCGCGCGTTCCCACTCCTGATAGAGCGGATGCATCGCTTCATCGACGTGCGATTCAATCCGGCCGGCCACTCGGACGACTCGTCGCAAGAGCGACACGCCGGCGCTGCGTGCCTTGAGCGGGCCCTCGCGCAACTCGCTCAACATCGGTCGAAGCTCTCTGGGGGGACCGGGCAGCAGCAACACGAGGCGATCGTCATGATCGATCCACAGCCCGGGGGCGCTCCCTTTCGGATTCGGTATCACGCGCCCGCCAAGCGGGACCATCGCCTGCCGCCGGTTGCTTTCCGGCATTGGCATCGGCAGGTTGCGGCTCGCAAAGCGCGCGCGCAGATGGGCGGTGATCGCCTCGTCTTCAGCAAGGGGGCGATCCAGGACGGACGCAACGGCCTCCCGCGTCAGATCGTCGTCGGTCGGTCCAAGCCCGCCACAGAAAACAACGAGATCTGCACGAGCAAGAAAAGATCGGAAGACATGCTCGAGTTGTGCTCGTTCGTCACCGACGACGGCCTTCGCCTTCACGTCGATGCCCAGGATGTTGAGTTGTTCAGTGATGAAGAGAGAGTTCGTATCGATCTTTGCCGGCGTCAGCAGCTCGCTGCCGACAGCAATGATGGCGGCCGAGACGATGGGCCCTGGCCTCGTCGGAGATGTCACGAGAGCCATCCCGCAGGCACGATGGCCACCAGTAAGCGCATGATCAGATTGCCGTATATCGCCGCCATCGCATCGTCGGCCATCACGCCAAGACCGCCGTGCAGCGCTTCGAAACGATTGGCGGGCCACGGCTTGATCACGTCGAGAAGGCGGAACAGCAGAAAGCCGGCAATGGCTCCAGGCAGGTTGACGGGGATGAGCGCCAACGTGATCAACATGCCGACGACCTCGTCGAGGATCACTGGTGCCGGGTCGACTCCCCCGAAGTACTTCTCCGCCGCGTTCCCGCTCCACACGCCGATTGCCAGCAGGATGGCAATGACCGCCAGTTCGAGGCCAGGAGAGCCTGACCACCGCACTGCGGCAAACACAACGAGGCCGGCGGCGGAACCGAACGTGCCAGGAGCGATAGGTACGTAACCGAGGTACCCGAACGTTGCGACGAAGACACCGAAATGCATCAGAAGGAGGCCGCTGTCGGCAGGATCCTGGCCGGACAAGCCGGCTTGGGGTTCAGGCGGATGGTAGATCGATCACGTGCGTGTGCGCCACGCGGTCATGAAAGGCGCGCCGCTCGGGGCCGATGAGCGCCGGGATCAGCCCGAGGCCAAACGACGCCAGCGATACGGCCCCGGTCAGTGTGCGCTTGATGGCGCGCGCAGGGTCCATCATCAACTGATCGTCGGCGACGACGCGAATTCCTGCGGCCATCTTTCCGATGGTCTGACCACCCAGCGCGGTGAAAGCGGCAAAGTACGACAGCTTCACCAGAACGAGAAAAGCGACGAATGGAAGCAGCGGCAGCGTGCGCCATTCGTCGGTCGTCAAGGCCGTCATGCGGAGCGTCGAGTAGAAGACGACGACATCGATACCGAACAGAATTGCATGATCGATGATGGCGGCTACAATCCGACTGCCCAAGCCGGCCACGGTCTGTGGTGTCGACGAGACCCGGGCGCCGGCCGACGGATGAAGGACAACGGTTTCCGATCTGATGGCGGGAGGCGGTTCGATCGAAGCCGCTTCTGCAGCCGGCGCGTCTTCAGCGAACTCGAGCGTCAGCCCTGCCTCGATCGTACGGGGAGCGCGCGAAGCAATTCGTGAACGGGAGAGGTCCGGCGCGCGTCGAACCGAGAGCGGTGGCCGCGGTTCGGACGGCGTCTTGATCAGCGGCTCGTACTCTTCCCCGGCTGGCGAAAAAAGCGGAAACGACTCGATTGGAGACGCGGCGCTCGCCGCAGACGACGCCGGCGTCGAAGGGGCAGAGTTATCGAGCCACAGATCGCCAATCGGAACGTCGTCGCGCACCGATTGCGTCAGCGCGAGATCCGCCGGTTCACTGACTGGCGCGGCCAGCAGCGAGAAATCGTAGCCGCAGTTCTTGCAGCGATCGCCGGTCTCAAAGCCCAGGTAGTTGCATTTCGGGCATTTCATCGAGCTCGCTCTCCCGTGAGGATGCCGCTCCTTGCCGTCGACAAGAGCACATGTTGAATGTCGGAGCGCAGGCGATCGGCTTCGACTCGACGTGGATCGCTCAACTCGATGGCCTCCAGTTCGTGGAGCGCCTCGCGCAATCGACCGGCTCCACGAAGAGATCGGGCACGATCGAGTCGACGCTCGCCGTCGCGGACGATCGGGAGCGGCTCGCGCGACGCCGCATCGCCCGTACGAACTTCCACGGGTAACTCGCGGAGCCAGGAGGCTGTGCGAAGCGCACCCAGCAGGATGACGGCGGTGATCGCGACGCTGGCCGCACCAGTGGCCAGCCAGCCGCGGCGCCGATTCGCTGTTACTGCCGGTCGCCGCCGGACCGGCGCGGACCGTGTCGTCGAACGCTCGCGCGCAGGCGCGGCCGCCACGCTATCGACGTGCCCCAGGCGTTGCAGAAACACCAGCGCACTCTCGTTGGGTCCGCCCTGCTCGACGGCCCGGGTCAGCAGATCGCGGGCTCTTTGCAGATCGCCAGCCTGGTATGCGGCGATTCCCTGATGGAGGCTCTCCTCTGATTCGCGTTGACGCTCGGCCAGCGCGCTGCGGGCGCGTTCGATGTAGGCACGCGCTCGACCGTGACCCCGTTCGAGGAACGCCACGCGCGTCCACACGTTGATCGCTTGTTCGTAGTTGCCGCCAAAGTAGTGATCGAGGCCCGACAGCAGTAATTGCTCGATGCGAGCGGCGCGATCGGCCTCACTCAACGGGCCGGCGTCGGAAGGTTCAGTGCGGAGTGGCTCCACGCCGATGTCATTATCGGACATGAAGTTAGGCGGGTCAATGAATCTCGCATCTTTACAGACCTTGGCGACGGGAGTTACTTTCTCGCCAGGCCGGGTGAGGGCGCATGACTGAGCTGAATGGACAAGTGGCACTTGTCACAGGTGCGAGTAGAGGTGTCGGGCGCGGCGTTGCGCTGGGTTTGTCTCATGCTGGCGCGAAGGTTTTTGCCACGGGCAGACGAATCGCGGAAGCGGAGCTCGAGCCGAGTATCACTGCCATCGTGTGCGATCACACCGACGATGAGGCGGTGACGAAAGTATTTGAGCAGATCGAACAGACAACTGGCCGGCTCGACGTCCTCGTCAACGTGGCGTGGGGTGGCTATGAGCGTATGGTGGAAGACGGACGGTTCACGTGGATGTTGCCGTTCTGGGAGCAGCCGGCGTGGCGGTGGGACGCCATGATGACCACTGGTGTTCGCGCGGCCTACGTTGCCAGCCAGCACGCCGCGCGCCTGATGGTCTCGGCGCGACGGGGACTGATTGTTCATGTCTCGTCGTGGGCGGGAAAGAAATACGGTGGCAACACCGTGTGCGGGCTCGCGAAGGCGGCGACCGATCGTATGGCGTCGGACATGGCGCATGAACTGACGTCGCACGGTGTGACGGTGGTCTCGCTGTATCCGGGTCTCGTGCGCACGGAAGGCGTCCTCGGCGCCGGTGTCTTCGATTTGAGCAACTCCGAAAGCCCCGAATTCATCGGCCGCGCGGTCGCCGCACTCGCAGGTGATCCCGATGTGGCGCGATGGAGCGGATCGGTCGTCGTGGCTGCTGCGCTGGCGACCGAGTACGGATTCACCGACATCGACGGCAAGACGCCCCGTCCACTCACCTGGGCCGAGGTGTAATCACGCCATGGCACGTCTCGGACGCACTGACCTCGACATCTTCCCGCTCTGCTTCGGCGGCAACGTTTTCGGCTGGACCGCAGATGAGCGCGAGTCCTTTGCCGTCCTCGACGCGTACGCAGGGGCCGGCGGTAACTTCATCGACACCGCTGATTCCTACTCGGCGTGGGTGAAGGGGCATGTGGGTGGCGAGTCGGAAACGATCATCGGCCGGTGGATGGCTGCTCGCGGCGTCAGAAACAAGATGGTCATCGCCACCAAGGTCGGGAGGTGCCCTGGCCGCCTTGGTCTCGCCCCGAAGAACATCCGCGAGGGCGCCGAAGCGTCGTTGAAGCGGCTCGCGGTGGATCGGATCGATCTCTACTACGCGCATGCGGACGATCCGGCGACGCCGATCGAGGAATCAATGCGCGAATTCGACGCACTCGTTCGTGAAGGCAAGGTGCGCTACGTCGCGGCATCGAATTTCACTGCTTCGCGACTCGCCGAGGCTCTGGCCATCTCCAAACGCGAAGGGTTGACCCCTTATGTCGCCCTGCAGCCGCACTACAACCTCGTCGTGCGCGACGAGTACGAAGGGGCGCTGTCGGATCTGTGCGCGCGTGAGGGACTCGCGTGCCTGCCCTATTTCGCGCTTGCGAAGGGATTTCTCACCGGCAAATATCGCCCGGGGGCGGCGGTTCAAAGCGCCCGGGCGAAAGGCGCGCAGGAATATGTGAACGAACATGGGCAGCGTGTGCTGTCTGCGCTCGACGAGATCGCGGCCGCGCATGACGCGCCGGTTGCCGCCGTCTCCCTGGCGTGGCTCCTCGCCAAGCCGACAGTCGCTGCGCCTATCGCCAGCGCGAGGACGGTGGCGCAGCTCGACGAGCTGATACCTATGGCGACGCTGAAACTGAATGCCGAGGACATTCGTCGGCTCGACGCCGCGAGCCGTTCAACGTAGAGCGGCCTGCCAGGCCTCGAGATACTTGTAGCCGCTGCCGGTGTTGAACAGCACGACGGATTCATCGCGAGCGATCTTCCCCTGCCTGATCAGGGTCTGAATCGCGGCCAGGCCCGCGCCCCCCTCCGGCGCGGCAAAGATGCCCTCGAGTCGAGCCATGTCCCGGCATCCGTCGAGCAGCGCGTCTTCGCTCACCGCAACTGCCTCGCCACGGCTCGCATAGATATCCGCGAGGATCAGGAAGTCGCCGAGCGCCTTCGGAACGCGAAGCCCCGCCGCCAGCGTCGCCGCGTTCTCCCACCGCTCCGACGATTCAGCCCGCTGCTCGAACGCCTTGACAATCGGCGCGCATCCCTCGGCTTGCGCCGCGATCATCCGCGGACGATGGCTGCCGGTCAGGCGCATCTCCTCGAGTTCCTCGAACGCCTTCCACATCCCGATCAATCCGACCCCGCCACCCGTCGGATACACGATCACGTCGGGCAGCGTTCCTTCAAACTCCTCCCACAGCTCGTATCCCATCGTCTTCTTGCCTTCGATGCGATACGGTTCCTTCAACGTCGATACTTCATACCAGCCGCGACGTGCAGCCTCTTCGGCAATGAACGCCCCGCAGTGCGAGATCAGACCATCGATGAGCCTCACATCCGCGCCGCACGCGCGCGTCTCGAGCACGATCGCGATCGGCGTATCCGACGGCATCGCCACGACACAGCGCAGTCCTGCCTGCGCGGCGTATGCGGCGGCTGCCCCACCTGCATTGCCGGCCGTGGGCAGGGCGATTGTCTCGACGCCAAGCGCCTTCGCCATGCTCACTGCGGCCGACAGCCCGCGCGCCTTGAAGGAACCCGTCGGATTTTGTCCCTCTTCCTTGATGTAGAGCTTCTCCAGCCCGAAGTGAGCGCCCAGGTGACGCGCGTGGATCAACGGTGTCATCCCTTCACCGAGCGTCACGGGAGCGGAATCGGGAAGCACTTCCTCGTACCGCCACATCGAATTCGGTCGATGCTGAAGCGCCGCGAGCGTCAGCGTCGCACGCGCCCCTGCGAGATCGTAGCGAGCCAGAAGCGGCGCCTGGCAGACCGGACACAGGTTGTGTCGGACGCGGTAGTCGACGGCATGTCTGCATGCCGGCCGTGAGCATTCCAGTCTTATCAGTGTCGAAGGCACGGAGCCGCAGTCTACCTTGGACCTCGAACCTTTGACCTTACTTTTGACTTTTGACCTTTGACCTTTAGTAGACTCTTGATCCTGTCTACCTTGCAGGTCTCTCACCGCTCGTCACAGCTTCGCCCCACTGCCGTCAATACTGTCCTCGCCGAGATCCGACAGGCGCAGGCCAGAGGCCAGACGGTGGTTTCACTCATGCGCGGCGAGCCCGACTTCGACACGCCGCCGCACATCATCGAAGCCGCAACGCGTGCCATGAAGGGTGGCCGCACGCGCTATCCCGATAACCGCGGCGAGATCGTGCTGCGTCAGGCCGTGGCCGATAAGTTGTCACGAGAGAATGGGGTCACTTACGATCCCGGCTCCGAAATTCTCGTCACGACGGGAGCGACGCTCGGCATCCATTCGGCCCTGCTCGCGCTGTTGAACGACGATGATGAGGTTCTCGTCCCGGATCCGATCTACGACGCGTATCACTCGCCGATTCTTCTGGCTGGTGGCCGGGTTGTGCCCGTGCGGACCTCCATCGAGGACGGGCGTTTCGTTCTGACCGCGCAGGCGATCGACGAGGCCGTCACGCCACGCTCACGCGTGTTGCTGCTCAACACGCCGTGGAATCCGGTCGGCACGGTGATTCGCGAGTCAGAGCTGCTGGCCATCGCGGATGTGTTATCGCGGCGAGATCTCATGCTGATCAGCGATGAGATCTACGAAGCGATCACGTACGACGGCTGCCGCCACGTATCTCCCTCGTCGCTCTCGGCGGGCCTGCGCGAACGCACGGTGCTGTTGAACAGCCTGTCCAAGACCTACGCGATGACGGGCTGGCGCGTCGGCTATTGCGCCGCTCCAGCGCCCATTATCCAGAGCATGTTCCTGGCCCTTCAGCAGGCGAGCCGCGGACCTGCCACGTTTATTCAGGATGCGGCCGCCGTCGCGCTGACCGGCCCGCAGGACGCGGTCAGCGACATGCGTACGGAATACACGCGTCGACGATCGCAGGTGATGCACGCGCTCGCCAGGATCCCACGCGTGCGTGTCCTGCCACCCGAAGGCGGCTTCTTCGCGATGGTGGATGCGCGAGAGACGGCCGTTCCCTCCGAGCAGATTCGACGACGGCTGCTGAACGAGGCCGGCGTGGCCGTCATCCATGGCGCTGCCTATGGTCCCGGCGGTGAAGGCACGCTGCGTGTCTCCTTCGCCAGCGGCGGCGACACGCTGACTCGTGGTCTCGAACGACTCCGCGCCGGGCTCGAGGCGCTGTGATCGCTCCGGCAGTCAGGGTCTCCGAACTTCAAGACGAGCTGGCGACTGCACTGCGCGGTGATATCCGCTTCGACGCGGTCTCACGGGCGCTCTACTCGACCGACGCCAGCGTCTATCAGATCGAGCCGGCCGGCGTTGTGCTGCCTCGATCGCGGGACGACCTGCGTCGCATCGTGGAGATTTGCGCTCGACGCAACTGTCCGATCACGATGCGGGGCGGCGGCACGTCGCAAGCCGGTCAAGCCATCGGCGCTGGCCTCATCGTCGACACGTCGAAGTACCTGACGGCGATCCTCGAGTTGAACGTCGAGCAACAATGGGTTCGCGTCGAACCGGGCGTCGTCCTCGACGAATTGAATGCGCAGCTGCGGCCGCACGGCTTGCGCTTTGCGCCCGACGTCTCGACCGCGAGCCGCGCCACTGTCGGCGGCATGATGGCGAACAACTCGAGCGGCGCACGATCGGTCATCTACGGTAAGACGATCGATCACGTCATCGAGCAGGAAGTCGTGCTGGCCGACGGGTCGGTCGTGACCTTCGGCCCGCTCGCCGAGGGCGAACTCGCGGGCAAGTGTGCCGGCGATACGCTCGAGGCCAGGTGCTATCGGACAGTCGCGGAACTCGCCTCCTTGCACGCGCAGGAAATCGAGCGCCGGTTCCCGAAGGTGCTCCGCCGTGTGGGCGGCTACAACCTGGATGACTTCGTCCCGGGGCGCCCCTTCAACCTCGCGCGCCTGATGGTCGGTTCCGAGGGCACGCTCGGCGTCGTGTTGTCCGCGAAATTGAAGCTCGTGCCTCTGCCGCGAGCCAAAGCGGTCATGGCGATCCAGTTCGCACACTTACTCGAATCGCTGGCGGCGACGCCGGTCATCTTGCGGCACCGCCCGTCCGCGGTCGAGGTCATGGACAAGTCGATCCTCGACCACACTCGCAAGAGCGCGGCGCTCGAGGCCATGCGGCAAAGCTTCATCGAGGGCGATCCAGCGTCGCTCCTCTGCGTCGAGTTCTACGACGATCGCGCGGAGAACCTTCCGCCGCGGCTCGACGCGCTCGAGCGCGATCTGCGGGCGCATAATTTCGGCTATCGCTATCATCACGCCCTGGATCTGGCTGCGCAGGCGCGCGTCTGGAGCCTGCGCGAGGCCGGCCTCGGCCTGTCGATGGCGATGCGGGAGGATGCCAAGTCGCTCTCGTTCGTGGAAGACACGGCAGTTGCGCCAGAACGGCTCCGTGACTACATCGAGCGCTTCCTCGGTATCGTCGCCCGCCACGGCACCACGGCTGGCGTATACGCGCACGCCTCCGTTGGATGCCTGCATGTGCGGCCGGTCGTCAACATGAAGACCGATGCCGGGGTCCGCCAATTCGAGGCGATCGCCAACGACATCTCGGATCTGGTTCTCGAATTTGGCGGCGCGCTCTCTGGCGAACATGGTGACGGGCTCGTGCGCAGCCCGTTCATGGAGAAGATGTTCGGGCCGGTTCTGTACGGGGCATTCCGCACGATCAAACAGACCTTCGATCCCAAAGGGATCTTCAATCCCGGCAAGATCGTCGATGCTCCCCCGCTCGCAGCCAACCTTCGTTTCGGACCGAAGTATGCCGCGCGAAACCCGATCACATTTTTCGACTATGCGGCCGGCGGCGTCGCCGGCGCGATCGAGATGTGCAGCGGCCTGGGTGCCTGCCGCAAGACGCTCGAGGGGACGATGTGCCCGTCGTATATGGCGACGCGCGAGGAGCAGCATTCGACACGCGGCCGCGCCAATGTTCTGCGGTTGACCATCGCCGGGCGGCTTGGCGAATCCGGGCTCGGCGATCGCGGCGTGTACGAGACGCTGGACCTCTGCCTCGAGTGTCGCGCCTGCAAGGCGGAGTGCCCTGTCGGAGTCGACGTTGCGCGTTTCAAGAGCGAGTTTCTGTCGGATTACTGGCAGCGCCATGGCACCTCGCTCGAGGCGCGCGTGCTCGGCAACGTCTCGTCTCTCGCAGCCTGGGGCAGTCGCTTTGCGCCGTTGTCGAACTGGATCGCCGGAAGCGCTCCCGTGCGCCGACTCAATCAGCGGATGCTCGGTGTCGATCAGCGGCGACGCCTGCCGCAATTCAAACGACACACGCTGCGTCACCTGGCGCGCGGTGATCGAGGTCAGGCCGACGCACTCCTGTTCAACGACACCTTCACCAACCACTACGACCCCGAGATCGGGCTTGCCGCGATTCGAGTGCTGCAACGCGCCGGTATTCGGACTGCGCTCGCACCGAACCATTGTTGCGGACGTCCCCAGATCTCGAAGGGGTTGCTCGCGAGCGCGCGCGAGATGGCCGAGCGAAATACGAATGCGTTACACGCGGATGCGGCGGCCGGACGCCCCATCGTATTCTGTGAGCCGAGTTGCCTCTCGGCAGTCCGCGAAGATGCGCCCGCGCTGCTGCGCGGTGAAACGCGCCGGCGCGCCGAGCAGGTCGCTGCCGTCAGCGTGTTGTTCGAGGAATACGCCGCGACGTTGAGGGGACGTCTGACGCTCAAGCCCGGCCCGACCTCGGTCTTGTTGCACGGCCACTGTCACCAGAAATCGATGGGCCTCGTTGGCGCCGCCAGGACGATGCTTTCGCACATCCCGGGGGCGAGCGTCGTCGACCTGGATGCCGGCTGTTGCGGAATGGCGGGATCGTTCGGCTACACGCACGCCCACTACGACGTGTCACGCGCGATCGGCGAGCGTAAGCTCTTTCCAGCAGTGCGCAAGAAGGCTGAGGGCTCGGTGGTGGTCGCGGCGGGCACATCGTGCCGCCATCAAATTGCCGATTTTACGGGCGAGAAGGCAATTCACCCTGCGGTACTTCTGGAGAGTTTGCTGCGGTGACGCACTTTCCACGGACTTAAACACTTTTGAACTTCAACCTTTCCACTGACCTATGACACTGGCCTGGCTGTCGCTCGGTGCCCTCGTAGTCGCCATGATCGTCAGCTGCTTCTCGACGCTCAATGTGGGCGTGCTGGCTCTGGCGCTCGCGTGGATCGTCGGCGTGTACCTCGGGAGCATGAGCCTCAACGACGTGTTGAGCGGCTTCCCGACGCAGCTCTTTCTCACGCTGGCGGGTGTCACGCTGCTCTTCACCCAGGCACAACTGAACGGCACGCTCGATCGAGTCGCGCATGCTGCCGTCCGCATCTGCCGCGGCAATACCGGTCTCATTCCGGTGATGTTCTTCGTGCTCGGGTCGATCATCGCGTCGCTCGGGCCCGGGAATGTGGCAACGGCGGCGATGCTGGCGCCGATGGCGATGGCGATCGCGGCTCGCGCGTCGATCCCACCGTTCCTCATGGCCATCATGGTCGGCAACGGCGCGCAGTCCGGCGCGCTTTCACCGGTCGCGCCCACTGGCATCATCGTCACCGGCCTGATGGACAAGATCGGGCTGGGCGGTTACGAGCTCAGGACGTACATCGCCAATCTCCTCGCCCACGCCATCATTGCGTTCGGCGGCTATTTCCTGCTCGGCGGCCTTGGCCTGTTTCGTCGTCGTTATGCCGGTGGCGAGAAGGAGGGCGAGGCGACGCGCCTGACAGGATCGCATTGGATCACGCTCGCGGTAATTGGCGTCGTCCTTGTGACGGTGCTCTTCATGAACGCCAACATCGGCATGGCGGCGTTTACGGGAGCCGTCATGCTTGCGGCGCTTCGGGTGGCGGATCACGAGCAAGCCATCCGCAGGATGCCGTGGATTCCGATCCTGATGGTCAGCGGCGTCAGCGTGCTCGTGGCACTCCTCGACAAGACTGGAGGCCTCGATCTGTTCACCGCCATCCTGGCTCGATTTGCCACACCGGGGACGTTGACCGGCGTGATCGCGTTCGTTACCGGCCTCATTTCGGTATACAGCAGCACCTCAGGTGTGGTGCTGCCGGCGTTTCTCCCGACTGTGCCTGGCTTGATCGCACGCCTCGGAGGCGATCCCTTCGGCGTCGCCTCGTCGATGAACATCGGGGCGCACCTGGTGGATATGTCGCCGCTCTCCACCACCGGCGCGATGTGCATCGCAGGAATCAGCGACGTCGAACAGGTGCGGCCGACTTACAACAAACTGCTGGCGTGGGGCCTGTCGATGACGGTCATCGGTGCAATCGGGTGCTGGCTGGCATTCTGAAGCATGGCGGGTCCGAAGAGCAGGACCCGCCCTACGCTTGTGCACGTCGGGTTGACCGGCGCTACGCGGCAACGTAGTGTCCGGCTTTAGCCGGACTCGTGGACAGTGGTCAATCACGAGCGAATGGGCTATATTCCGGGCCGTATGAAAAGGCTATCCATATTCGCGCTTTCTGCCGGCCTGATCCTTGTGTCCGTTCTCAGCTTCTCGAGCTTTGTCGGGCAGGCGCAGGCGCCCGCCGGTCAGGGCCGAGGCCAGGCGGCTCAGCAGCCCGCTCCTCCTCCACCGCCTCAAGCCGGACACCCGTCCGGAAAGCTGGTGATATGGGGCGACACTGCGATCTTCATCAACCCAACCGACCCTGACAATTGCCTCCTGACCAATCGCTTCAGACGAGGACAGCGCGTCGGCTTCCGTATGACAGCACTTGACGGCGGCACGGGCGAAGTCGAGCAAACGGCTGCGCTCGTCGCGCACGTCACGTATGCAGGAAAGACCGTCGATGTACCGATGCGGTGGCGTGGCGAGGCGGGTCCGAAGGCACCCGCGCCGCGTGGTTATATCCGCTCGCCGTACGAGCTCTGGACCGGATCCTGGACGGTCCCGAACGATGCGCCGGTGGGTCGAATCAGTTACACCGTTACGGCGACCGACAAATTCGGGCGCAAGGCCGAGTTCACGCCGTTTTCTGCCGAAGCCTCACAATTGGTGATCGTCCAATAGCGTTCATGAAGATCCTCGCTCGATCGGGTGTTCCACTCCTCACGCTGATCGCGCTGGTCGGTTGCTCGGGTACGGCGGCATCTCCATCCGAATCGCCATCGACATCGGAGGCGCCGGCGGCAGCTTCGTCGTCGCCCCGCCAGACGCTGTCCCTCATGTACAAGACACCGACCGTCGGCGCCGACGTGGCGGTACATGCGGCCGGACTCCCCGCCGGCAAGGCGGTCGATCTAACGTGGGGCACCGTCACTGGCGGATGGGTGGTCGAGGACTACTACCGTTTCCGCGGCAAAAAGTACACAGAAACCACTGTTTCGCTCGGGAAGTTCACTGTTGACACCAGCGGGACGCTCGACGCGCGGTTCACGATCCCTGAGGATTTCGGCGGCGTGCACGAGGTGATCGCGCTGATCGACGGAAAACCCGTGGCGCAAAATGGCATCGAGGTCACGCAAAGCTTCGAGCTGAGCCCGGTCTCCGGTCCGCTCGGAACGCCAATCGAGCTGAAAGTGAAAGGGCTCGGCTGGCGGACCATGGAGAGCACGTGGGTCGTCAACTGGGACAACAAGCTGGTCGGCTTTGTGTCGGCCGCCGGCACCAAGGGATCCGCGGTGGCGAGGTTGCGCGCCGCAGGCCCCGTGGGCGATCACATCGTCCGTGTGCTGACGGGCTACCAGGGCCAAGGCTATCTGAATTACGAGCAGTCACCCGTCGCGCATCTTCCGCGGCCGCAGTTCACGTTCCGCACAACGCCAGGTCGAGCCTCAACGCCTCTTGCCTACGCAGAGCCGTATCAGCGACAGCCAGTTCCGAAGACTGAGGTCTTCGTGGAAGACGCAACGTTGTCGCTCGATGCGACGCAAGGACCTGTGGGATCGCGCACGACCTTGCGCGGCGAAGGATTCCCCGCGAATGCCACGCTACAACTCGCGTGGCAAACGTCGGTAGGCAGCCGCGTCAGCGGCAATGGATTCGAGTCGCAGGAACAAGAATTCGGCACTGTCAAGGTCGGCGCTGACGGCCGGATCAATCTGCCGGTCACGATCCCTGACGATCTCGGCGGCCTCCACGGTCTCGCGGTCCGCAACGGCGACAAGACTCTCGGGCGCGTCTTCTTCGTCATCGAGACCAGCATCGCCAGCATCTCGCCAACGTCAGGCCCCGTCGGCACACCCGTCACAATTCATCTGAAGGGTGTCGGGTGGACCGAGTACGACAACATCTACGTCGCGACCTACGACAACGCCTACATGGGTTACGCGTGCGGCTTCAACAGCCAGGGCGACGTCGTGATCAATTTTCACGCATCGGGGACCCCGGGCCAGCACATCATCGATCTGTATCCGGGCATCTACCAGGGTCCGCCGACCGAAACGCAGCTGCTCTATCGCCAGCCGCAGCTCACGTACGCTGACGATCATCCCGGAAACAAGATCCCCGCGCTCCGCTTCACATTCGAAGTGACACCGTAGAGACATCGCAGCTGTCACCGTAGGGCGGGTCCTGCTTTTTGGACCCGCCATGATCCCAATGAGACGTAGTCGTAGGCCGGGTCTTGCCGTCCAAGACCCGGCATCGCGGCCGACCGAATTACCACGACGCTACGAAGCGCGTGCGATGCGCCGCAGTTCGCCCGGATCCAGCCAGTTCACGTCACAGCTCTCGCAGGTGTCGATCACCAGGTTGCCAGGGCCGCCGTAGAAGTGGCTCACCATAGGCTGCCGACATGCCGGGCATGCGATCGTGCGGTCGCCAGGTGATTGACGACGTGGTGGAATTCCTCGAGACGGTTCTTCGTACGCACGCGCGGCGTCGATGATCGAAACGAAGTGCGGCATCTCGATCAGCATGCCTTCGCAGCGCTCGCACAGCAGCAGTGGAAACCCATCAAGTCTGGCCTGGGAGAGCGGCATGGCGCATGACGGACAGGTTTTCTCGCTGGCGGATCCGATGTCGAGTTGACGAATGATCTCTGCCTGCTCTTCGATCGAGCCGCAATGGCGGCACGTGAGCGCACCTTCCGTCGCATCGACCTGCATCGGCGCGCCGCAGTTCACACAATTGGCCACGAGGATCTTATCGGCGCTCGTCGGCCCCTTCTGGAGTCACATTGAATTGTTGGCTGGGAGTCAGGACTTGAGGGTGGACCTTCGTGTTTCCAGGACCGGCCGGCTCCCGAAGGAGACCGGCCGGCTTGGACGGTGGGTCTGAGACCCGCCGCTACTCAGAAGGTGAAGTCCACGCTGATACGAGCCAGTCGCCCGGTCAGCACGGAGTTGGCCTGCAACCATGTCCCGTTCGGAACGAAGTTCGTGTTGTAGGTCAGGATGGCACTCGCATTCATCACGTTGTAGAGATCGACTGACACCATCGAGCGCGTCGCGCCGAATCTGAAATTCTTCGCCATGCGGAGGTCGAGCTGATTGATCCGGTCTCCGTACATCGACCCTGGCTCGATCAGGTTGAACGTGACATTGGAGACGTTCCCCGAGGGAGGCCGCCCCAGGAACCGCGCGACGTCGGACGCCGGCATCGCGTAGTTGGCAGAGAGAAGCGCTCCGGGCTTGCTCTGGAATACGGCGCTCACCTGCGCGTCAATCTTCGGGATGACATAGGAACCGAGGCCCCGAAGCTGAGTGAGCCACCCGTACGCCACATGGCAGTAAGGACTGGTCATGCTGACGTTCGAGCCAACGAGCCCTGCTCCGATTCCGACGCTGACTTCGGGCAGGTTGTTTCGGACGTCACAGTTGTCTGCGACGTTCTGACCCGTGCTCGTTCCTCCCTGTAACGTCAGGCCGCTCTGCGTTCGAAGATTGAGCGTGATGTCGACGCCGTTGAAGTACTGATACCAGTCGCCATACTTGTTGGCGAGAGTCGCCAGGTTATTGACCTGCCCCGACTTCGCCGGGACAGTGTTGTAAAGGCCGTCGATCGTGTACCCACCACCGTTCGGCAGTCGCGGATCGAGCGGCGCGACGATGCTGTAGGGGGTGAGGTCCGCGGGCGTCAACGCAAGATTGTCGTTGAGAGTGAAACCGTCGAACCAGCGACGGTAGTAACCGACTTCAATCGACATGCGCGCCATGAGCTGCTGCTGAACGGAGACGCCGAGACTCCAGTCCGACGCCCTGACACCCCAGCCGTTGAGGAGGTCGGAATCGTAGTTTCCCGTCAGCACTGGCTGGCCGAAGCTCACGTTGGACAACTGCCCGCAGAAATCCGCCCCGCCACCGCCGTTGACTGCGGCAGGATTTCCGTTGGCCAACGGGTTCGACAGATCGCAGTTGGGAACGAGGTCGCCATTCGCATCGATCCAGGTCCTGGACGCACCCACGACACCGAAGGGACCTGTCGTCGTCGGCACCCGCAGAGTCGGATTCGAGTTGGCGTAGGTCAACTGAACGCCGACACCTTCGAGATACTTGCCGATGTTGGCTTTGACCGCGGTCTTGCCGTTGCCGAACACGTCTATCGCGGCGCCCGCCCGTGGCGTGATGTCCTTATAGCTGTTGACACCCTTCGTTTCCGGGAAGTGGTACGCGATCGGAAGGAATTTGTCCGGACCGATATTCTGCTCGGGGAACCAGCTCCGCGCGACGTCGAATCGCAGCGCGCCCTGCAACGTCAGCCGGCCCATCGTGAACTGTTCCTGGCCGTAGACGGCGTCCCATCCCGCCCGCGCGTTGTTGACCCACGGTGAGATCGTCTGAGTCAGCTGGTTCGGGATGCCGTTGTTGAAGCGATACCACAGATCGTTGTTGTTCGAGTACCACGTCCGGTCGTCGGTCATCAGCGTCCCTTGGTAACCAACCTTCAAGCTATGACGGCCGGTCACGTACGACATCGATCCTTTCCACGTGTACGATCCGGTGCGGTTGTCACCCCAGTCCTGCGAACGGTAGACGAGGTCCGGACGACCTCCATTGTTGGGGCATCCGGCCGCGCACTGTTCGGTGACGCGAATGAGATCGCGCGTGTTGTTATCTACGCGCTCGAAGTTCCCCCATCCGTAGTACGTCCCGCCGAATCCGGCATCGAAGAGCAGCCGATTCGTGACGGGTGAGTTCCAGGTGACCTGCGGCACGCGCAGCGGCAGTGTCTGTCCGGGGCCGATGGCTTCAGGCGAGGCGACTGGCGGAGTCGTAATACCGATCGTCGCGCCCTCACATTTCCGGCACACCCACTGCTCGTCCCAGTACGCACCGAACTTGTTACGCGGTGTGACCTGCCACGTGACGCGTCCGCTGATATTTTCCCACGTGCGGTCGGAGAAGCCGGGATCGCTGATGCCAGGTCCTCCGACGTAGAGCCATTTCGTCGGATCACCGGCGTTGAGGTTGTAGAACATGTTCGCGTTCACGCGCGTGCTTCCCTGAGTTCGCGCGGTCGCGAAGTACCACAACTTGTCCCTGAGGATCGGGCCGCCAATGGCGCCGTTCACGTCGTAAATCTTCGTTAGTGGCGTCGGCGCCGCCACTCCCGGTATTCCTTCCGTGTTGTCGGCCTGCAGGTTCTTGCCGCTGCCACTGTAGAAGGCAGATCCGTGGACGGTATTCCCACCGGTCTTGGGCACGACGTTCATGACCAGGCCAGCCGTCTCCGACTCACCAAGTCCGCCGGAAGTAGTGAACGAAATCTCTTCCGAGTTGCCGACATCGACGGAGAAGCCTGGTGGCTGATTGCCACCGGGAGGATTCCCGACGTTGAGGCCGTCAATCGTCATGCGGCCCTCGTTGTTGCGGCCGCCATGAATCGGAAACTGTGTCGTGGCGGTCCCGGTCGCGACGTCGTTCGTGTTGGTAACGACGCCCGGAACCACGACAACGAGCGCGTTATAGCTGCGGACGGTCGGAATCGCCTTGAGCACCTCGTTGCTCAGCACCTGCTGCCGTCGAGCGCTTTGCACGTCGACGATTGGGCTTTCTCCTGTGACCGTGACTGTTTCTTGAAGATTGCCAACGCGCATATCGGCGTTGATGGTTGCGGTAAATGAACCGGTCAGCTCGATGCCTTCGCGCTCGAAAGTACTGAATCCCGGCAATGTGAACGTAACTTTGTAGACGCCCGGCCGGAGATCTTCGATGCGGTACTGTCCGTTGCTGTCACTGATGGTTGTGCGAACTTTTTCGATCAGCGCTGGACTGCTGGCTTCTACGGTTACACCGGGAAGCACGGCCCCTGAGGTATCCCGAACCGACCCTGCGATGACTGCCTGTGCACGGGCCATGGTTGGGATGAGGATGATCAACGCCACTATCGCCAGCGCTTTCACGCCTAAGCGCATATGCCACCTCTCATTTGGTTGGGTTCCGTCCCGACTAGGTCACGCCGATGCTGATTCCTCCGCTACCCTGAAATTGGTATTTCCAGGCCGCTCAATGGATTCGCACCACTGGAAAGGGCGCACTTATCGCCGATGGGTTGGCACACTACCCCGGTAGTCTTCCCGAATCAAGCGTTATATACGAACGGGAGTAACGCGCACGGCCCGGCAGTCGTAATTGCTAGATTTCGCCTTCGCTGGGATCTTGCACATAGCGGCGAGGTCGGATGACGACGGCATCGTTGAATGCGAGTTGACAAGCGCGACGCGCTGGTGCTAATTTTTTGGCACCGATGGTCAAGAACCTCGCGCCACCCGATTTGAGCCGCCGCGAGCGACAGATTCTCGACGTGCTTTACAAAGCCGGGCGTGCTACCGCCGCCGAAGTGCAGGAGGCCATGCCCGCCGCGCCAAGCTACTCGGCCGTCCGCACGTTGCTCCGCATTCTGGAGAACAAAGGACACGTGCGTCACGAACAGGACGGGGCACGTTACGTCTATCTCCCAACCGTGGCCCACGACGCCGCCAAGCGATCCGCCTTGCGGCATCTGCTCAACACCTTTTTCGAGGGGTCCACGACACAGGCCATCGCGGCCCTGCTGGACGATGACGCAAGCCGCATTTCGAATGCGGATCTGGACCGTCTCTCCGTTGCGATCAAGCGCGCACGCAAAGAAGGAGCCTGAGATGTTTGCCGATGTGATGGCCGCCCTCGTCGAATCCTGTATCCGCGCGAGCGTCGTGTTGTGCGCCGCGTGGGCGATCACGGCAGCGATGCGGCGTGCCTCTGCCTCCACTCGACACTTCGTCTGGATCTGCGCACTTGCCGGCTCGATCGTCGCCTCCGCGATGAGCTTCGCTGGTCCGACCTGGATTGTGCCGGTACCGTCGTCGTTCATCTCGACAAGCGCCGCGATCGTGCCGCCGGCGAGTCCGGAGGTCGCGCCCTCGACCGCTGTCGCACCTCCCATCGCACCCGCTTCGGGGACCTCACCGTCGCAGACATCCAGCTCGCCGGCACCAGCCCACTCCCGTGCGATGGATCTGACGCTTGTCGGAGTCTTCTTGTGGGGTGCGGGTGCGCTGGCTGTCCTCGCCTTTGTGATAAGTGGCCTGATCGGCACCTGGTGGATCCGTCGCTCCGCGGCGCCCTTGAAGGCGACGTGGGTCGACGAGGCGCATGTGCTTGCCGAGGCTTTCGAGATCGGCGGATCGATTGCGGTCGTGGAGTCGCACGCCGTGACAATGCCGATGGTGTGTGGAGTGTGGCGCCCGCTGATCGTGATGCCGCAAAGCGCAACGGAATGGACCGAAGAACGGCGACGCGTGGTGGTGCTTCATGAGCTGGCCCACATCAAGCGCCGCGATTGCCTCACGCAGGTACTGGCACACATCGTCTGCGCGGTCTACTGGTTCAACCCGATTGTCTGGGTGGCCGCACGCCGCCTTCGCGCGGAACGCGAGCGCGCGTGCGACGATTTCGTGCTGGCCGCAGGCGAGAAGGGCTCGGACTACGCCGCCCATCTGCTCGACATCGCTCGAGCGATGCGACTTCGTCGCGCGCCGCTCGTCGGGTTGGCCATGGCGCGACCCTCACAGCTCGAGGGGCGCCTGCTTGCGATTCTCGATCCGGCGATCCGGCGCTCGTCAACGATTCGCACTCGCCTGGCACTCCTCGGCTTGGTGGCGTTGATTACGTTGCCGGTTGGAGGTGTCCGTCTGCAGGGTTCTCAACCGCCAGCGGAGGTTGCGGAATCCGCGGTCGTCGTGGACCCGGTGGTTCCGGCGCCTCCAGCGCCACCCTCGGCGCCGAAGGCCGCGCCGATTCAGAAGCCAGCGTCGACGCCGATCGCGCGTGCAGAGACTTCTCCGGGGGCTCAGGCATCGACTGAACCTATATCAAACGCCATTTCCGAGCGTGTCAGTGGCGAGATCGGTCAGGCTCTCGGTGCTCAGCTAGGGCAGCAGATTGCGGCGGCCCTTTCTGCACAAGGCGCTGTCGCGGCGGATCCGAAGACGGTTGAAGCGCTGATAGGGGCACTCAATGATGCCGACCCCGATGTTCGAAAAACGGTGATCATGACGCTGGGACGGATGCGCGATCCGCGCGTCGTCACGGCACTCCTGCCGCTGTTGAAAGATAGCAACGCGGACGTCCGCGAACAGGCGGTGTTCGCGCTCGCGCGCACCGGCGACGCGCGTGCAACGGCCGCGGTCGCGACGCTGATCGATGACACCTCACCCGACGTGCGCGAGCAAGCGGTACATCTGCTGGGCCAGTCACGTAACCGCGACGCCGCGCCGGTCTTGATCAAGGCGCTCAAAGATTCATCGCCGGACGTGCGCGAGCAGGCGGCGTTTGCGCTCGGTCAGCTGCGCGACCCTAGCGCTGTCGATCCGTTGCTCGGGATGTTGACGGACTCCTCGCCGGATGTGCGCGAGCAGACGGTTTTCGCGCTGGGTCAGCTTCGAAGCGGCAAAGCCGTGGACGGGTTGATCGGTGCGCTCATGGATTCCAACGCCGACGTGCGCGAGCAGGCGGCGTTTGCGCTCGGCCAACTTCGCGATCCCAAAGCACTCCCCTCGCTGACCGCGGCACTGCGTGACTCGGTCGCCGATGTACGCGAGCAGGCCGCATTCGCGATCGGTCAAATCTCCGGCCACGAATAGTTCAATCAGACGTGCTCTCCGCAGGAAGGGACAGCCATGCTCACAAGTGCCAAAATATTAGCAGCTGGTTTACTCGTCACGCTTTTCGCCGCTGCGCCGGCTGAGGCCCAGACGGCGTCGGCTGCGACCGTTACGGCCCTCGGCGATGCCCTCAAAGACAGCGACGCCGGCGTTCGTCGTCAGGCGGCGTGGGCGCTCGGCCGCATCCAATCGGAACAATCCATAGATGCACTCATCGCCGCGATGCGCGACAGCGATCAGCAGGTTCGACGGCAAGCCATCTGGGCTCTTGGGCAGATCGGGAGCGCCAAGGCCGTGGATTCGCTCACCGCCGCCTTGAAAGACGGCAGCAACGAAGTTCGCCGGTCAGCCGCACAGGCACTCGCGCACATCTATGGCAGGGGCGGCCCCAATCCGAACCCGAATCCGAATCCCAATCCCAACCCGAGACCGCGTCCATTCTGATGGAGGGCCCAATGAAAGTAACCGCGCGGTGCCAATATCTGAATGCTGTCGCGGCCTGTCTGGCAGTGGTATCTGTCGGGGCGCCGGCCACTCGCGCACAGCAGCAACCTCCAACAGCGAAGGATCTGTCCGCCGTGATCGAGATGCTGCGGAGCCCGGATCCGGTTGTGCGCGTCAGCGTGGCGTGCGCGCGCGATGTGTTCAATTCGAGTGCGACCGCCGCCATTCCATCCCTCATCGACCTGCTCAACGATGCCGAACCGGTGTCGCCCGAGGTCTGCCGGGAAGATCATCGGCGCTGGTGGGGTGATGAGCACCCGATTACGCCCGGCCAGGAGGCTGCCCGGGCACTGGTTCGCATCGGCACGGCATCGTTCGACCCGCTCGTCAAGGCTCTCGGAAACGGGGGAGTAACCGCTCGACGAAATGCCGCGTGGGCGCTCGGAGCGCTCGACGATCAACGCGCGGTCACGCCATTGACAGCCTCGTTGCGCGACACGGACGAACGCGTCCGCGAACAGGCCGCGTGGGCGCTGGGCGCGCTCGACGATCCGAAGGCAGTGCAACCGCTCATCGGCGCGCTGCGCGACCCGGCAGCCATCGTGCGGCGGCAAACCGCATGGGCGCTCGGAGCTCTCGACGACAGCGCAGCGGTGGACGCTCTCGTTGCGACGTTGAAGGATATCGACGCGGACGTACGAGAACAGGCCGCGTGGGCCCTTGGCGCGATCGGCGACGCCCGTGCACTGGCAGGATTGACGTCGGCGCTCAAAGACAGCGCATCGAGCGTGCGCCGCCAGGCCGCTTGGGCGCTCGGAGCCATCCAATGACCACCTTGCTCGGTGACATCCGTTTCGCCGCGCGATCGTTTCTAAGAGCGCCACGGTTTACGATTCCCGCTGTGCTCGCGCTTGCGCTCGGCATCGGCGCGACATCCGCGATCTTCAGTGTCATTCGCGGCGTGGTGCTCCGGCCGTTGCCATACTCCCAGCCGGACCGCATCGTCGCGGTGTTTGAAAGCAACGCGCGACGGAATCGCAACGTGATCGCCTCTGGCAACTTCGTCGAGTGGCGCGCGCGAAACCGATCCTTCAGTTACCTGGGCATGACCGGTCCCATGCGTCTCAACCTCGTAGTCGGTGACCAACCGGAAGAAGTGGCCGGAATGATGGCATCGTCCGACGTGTTTCCCGCGCTTGGCGTCCAGCCCGCGATCGGCCGCGCGTATGGCCCGGCGGAGGACGAAGAGGGCAACGACCGCGTCATCGTGGTCAGTCACGACTTCTGGCGTACTCGTTTGGGATCCAGGTCCGACGCCATTGGCACCACGATTACGACCAACGGTATCCCGCGAACGCTCGTCGGCGTGATGCCGCCGGACTTCACGATGCTCGGGCAGAGAGCCGATTTCCTCATTCCGTACGGCTGGACGACGGCAGCTCTGCGTTCGGCACCGGGACGCGGATTTTCGTACGGACTCGCACGGCTGCGTGACGGCGTCTCTTTCGACCAGGCCTCGAGCGACATGAAGGCAATCGCCGCGCAACTCGAGAAGGAGTTCCCGCAGCGTAATGCGCGATGGTCAGTCACCCTGGTGCCCGTGCACGAGCAGACAGTCGATCAGATTCGGCCCGCATTGCAGGTCCTCGGTGGCGCCGTCCTCCTCGTATTGCTCGTGTCGTGTGTCAACGTCGCCAACCTTCTGCTCGCGCGCAGCGCGGTACGTCAACGCGAACTGGGTGTGCGCACCGCTCTGGGTGCCCGGCGAAGGCGCCTCATGTCGCAGATGATCACTGAAAGCGTGCTGCTTGGAGGCATGGGCGGTATCGCAGGACTCGCCCTCGCGTTCTTGTTCCATAGAGGGCTGCTCGCATTGGTCGCGAACCGGTTGCCTGTGCCGAGGCTGGATCAAGTAAGCCTCGACTTTACCGTCGTGGCGATGACGATGGGCCTCTCGCTCGCGACAGGACTGCTCTTCGGGCTTGTGCCGGCAATCGTGTCTTCACGTGCGGTGAACGAAGCGTTGCGAGAAGGCGGCAGGCATGGAGGAGGTCCGAGAGCACGCCGTGTGCTGGGCGCGCTCGTCGCTGCGGAAGTCGCGCTCTCCCTCGTCCTCCTGACCGGCGCGGGCCTGTTGATACGGAGCTTCGCCCGTCTGAGCAGCATCAATCCCGGGTTTCGCGCCGAAGGACTTCTCACAGTGCGTGTTCAGGTCCCCGGCGTTCGCTACGACTCGCCCGAGCGATCGTCGGGTTTCTACTCCGACGTCCTGACGCGGATTGCCGCACTGCCAGGTGTCGAGAGCGCAGCGGGCGTCACGTTCTTGCCCATGGGGGGCGGTGGCATCGGAACGAGCTTCTGGCGAACCGATCGACCAACTCCCGGGCCGGGACAGGCACCGTCGACTGACGTCAGGCCGATCACGCCAGGTTTTTTTCGCACGATGGGCATTCGGCAGGTGATGGGCCGTGATTTCGCCGCATTCGATCGCACCGATTCCCCCGCCGTGGCCATCGTCAACGAAACGCTGGTGCGACAGTACCTTTCCGATGGCGACCCGATTGGAAAGCGTCTGCACGTCAACGCCGGCCAGACGCCCGATCGCTTGGACTACGAAGTCGTCGGCGTCGTTGGAGATATAAAGCTCTCCGCGCTCGACACTGAAGTGCGACCCACGGTCTATGTTCCGCACACGCAGCTCGCGATGGGCGTCATGACCTTCGTCGCTCGCACCACGATGGACCCTCTGTCACTCGTCAGGGGCGTCGGCGACGAGGTTCATGCGGTGGACCCGCAACTTCCTCTCGCTGGAGTTCAAACGATGGACCAGGTCGTGGACTCCACGCTCGCCAGGCCACGCATTGTCACGGTTCTGCTCGCAACCTTCGCAGTCATGGCGCTCGCTCTGGCGGCCGTCGGCGTGTACGGAGTGATGGCGTATTCAGTCGCGCAACGCACCCAGGAAATCGGCGTCCGAATGGCGCTCGGCGCGACACCGGAGTCGCTGTTCGAGCTCATTCTCGGGCAGGCGTTGCGCCTGGTCGGCGTTGGCGTTGTCGCCGGTCTGGCTGTTGCCGCGGCAGTAACGCGCGTCCTGTCGACGATGTTGTACGAGACGACACCGCTGGATCCCGCGACGTTTGCCGTGACGGCGATTGTGCTCACGGTGGTCGCGACGCTCGCGGCGTTCATCCCGGCACGCCGCGGAACGAGGATCGCGCCGGTCGAAGCGTTGCGGGCTGAATAGAAGCGTCAAATCCCAAATCCCAAAACCCAACTCCCAATAGCCAGGCACTTGGGAGTTGGGAGTTGGAATTTGGGCGTTGTTACGTTTTCAGCGTTCCATCAAGCGCGCCGTGAATCAAGCGCCGCAATCATCCGCTTCTGGGCGACCAGGCGATAGCTGCGATCGACGAGGTCTGTCACAGCCTTCCAGTCGAGCGCGCCGTCCGCCCATAGGCTGACCCACTGCCCGCGCCCATATGGCGTGACGAAGAACTGTTTTCGTGTCAGCAAACGCTCAACGTCCGACGGCTCGAGACGAAAGGCAATCGACGGTCGTCCCTTGAGAGGCTCGAAGGCGACGAACACCTTTTTGCCAGCCTTGAAGTTCGGATGTCCCCAGGACGCTGTCTCGCTCGTCGCGGGATACGCCAGACACATCTTGCGAAGTTTCTCCAGCGCCGCCTCGGTCTTGTTCGCCACGTCAGAACGTCGCGATCGGATTGAGCGGCGATCCCGTACCGCCTGGAATGGGCAGCGGCGCGGCTGTCAGCAGGAATTCCCATCGCTTGCGTGATGCGGCGGCCTGGGCGAGCGCCTCGAGATCGCAGTTGTCGAAGAGATGCACACCCAGATAGACCAGGGCGAAGTCATGGACCGCGCCTCTCGGCGCTCCGGCTGTTCCAGGCGCCACGTACTGGGGATGGTCACTGCCAAGCAGCGCGATGTCGCGCGCCTTCAGCCACGGAAGCACTGATGGGTGGAGCCCGGCCGATTGTCCACCCTCGGCACGACCGCGCAGCCAGGGGCCGATCGCTTTGCGTCGCGCCCACACGCCCGTCCGGACGAACAACGCGTCGCCGGCGGAGACTTTCACGCCGGCCTGTTTCTCCCACGCCTCGAGATCCTCGACGTAAATCGGCGTCCCCGGCTCGAGGTACGGCACGCCCTTCAATCGCGGGATGTCGATGAGTATTCCGCGCGTGAACACGCCATTCTTCACGTTGTGGATCGAGTTCCTGGTGTGCCGATCCTTGACGACGGCGTCCGCGTCTGGTTTGTAACCGTTGTAGAACACTCCCTGCTCGTTGATGTGGGCGAGCGAGTCGAGATGGGTGTGGGCGATGCCGTGATAATTAATCGCAATCCGATCAGACCCGATTCCCTGCATGGTGACCTCGTAGGGATTCGGGTTGTCCACCGCCTTGACCGTGTCCGCGTCCGCCGCCAGCGACACGGAGACGCCTTCTTTCACGAGTGCAGCCGCCTGACGGCGCTTGGCGGGCGTGATGAGATTCAAGGCTCCGATCTGATCGTCCTTGCCCCATCGTCCCCAATTCGAGAGCTCCGTCTTCCAGCGCTGGTACTGCTCAGCGCTGACCGGGTGCTTCTCCTCGCTCTGTGCGCGCATCGGTCCAACCGATGCCGTGACGGTGAGCGCGATCGAAACGCCGAGATATACGAGTCGGTGCGCCTTCATGAGAGCTCCTTCATCATGTTTCGATGTTCGACGTAGCCACGTGCCGCAATCGGCCAGAGGTCGACGACCTTCCCTTCCTCGACGACGTAGAAGACGTCGTGGAGGTTAATCGTCGGATCGATGTGCGACGGCAGCAGCTCGAGGAGGTCGCCGATGGCCACGGTCGATTCTGGCGGAAGCGCGATCGTGGCGTGTTCGTCGTTGAGCGATGTCACGTGCGCGCCGATGATCCCTCGCACACCCGGGAGGCCATGGTCCTTGGTCATCGACTTGTGACCACAGTCGACCACGCAGCGGTCGCGGGTCGGACGACTCACCACCGTCCCGATTACCCAGAACGCGTGCTCGAAGGGAACCCCGACATCGGCATAGTCGGTATCCATGAGCGCGTAGGAGCCTGCCTGAATCTCTGTGATGCCTTCGATGCGTCCGCTGATGTCATAGGTTCCCGTTCCGCCAGCGGACACGATCTCGCACGGCAGACCGGAGTCTCGAATCTGCCTGGCTGCGTTCACGAGTCCGTTCATCGCCTGCCGCGTACGAGACTCGCGCTCGGCGCGATTGCGGACCGGTTGCAGATGACCTTCGTAGCCCATCACCCCACGAAGCGCGATGCCGTCCGACTGAGCCGCCTGCCGGGCGAGCGTGATGACCGCTTCACCCGGCTCCACACCACAGCGCCCCTGTCCGACGTTGAGATCCACCAGCACACCCACCTGCGCGCCTGCCGCACGCGCCGCACGGGTCAGCGCATCAAGCCCCGCCAGGGAATCAATCGCCGTTGTGACGCGAATCCGCCGCCCGAGCGCCGCGATGCGGGCGCACTTCGAAGGCGTCACGACCTCATTGGCGACCAACAGATCGTCACAGAAGCTCGAAGCGATCTCGGCCTCTCCAACGGTCGCACACGTCAGCCCGGTACACGAACCGGCGGCAAGTTGACGCCTGGCGATTTCGGGGGTCTTGTGCGCCTTGAAGTGAGGCCGCAGCCGACACGGCCCCCCGGCAAAGAATGCCGCCATCCGCGCGATGTTCCGATCGAGCACGGCGCGGTCGAGGACAAGTGCCGGAGTCTCGATCTCGTGACGAGTGCGCTCAGGCGACATCTTCATCGTCACCTCGTCGAGTCGGCGCAATGCCGAACGCCCGCATCTTCTTATACAGGTTGCTGCGCTCGACGCCGAGAACCTCCGCGGTGCGAGACATGTTCCCGTGCTGGGCGGCCAACGCTCGAAGGATGTACTGCTTCTCGAATTCGTCGCGCGCGTGGTGAAGCGGCGCCAGCGCCGCCGAGCGCGCCACGGGCTGCGACTCGTGCAGGAAGCCGTGCTCGAGAAAGACAAGATCGCGCGACGAGACGCGATCGCCCGGCACCATGATCATCAGACGCTCGATCAGATTCCTGAGCTCGCGTACATTGCCGGGCCACTTGTGGCGCTGCAAGGCTGACATCGCATCAGCGTCGAAGGTCTTCGGTAACCGGCCGTATTCCCGGGCCAGCACTGCCATGAAGTGGTCCGCCAGCAGCGGCACATCCTCGATGCGCTCGCGCAGCGGCGGCACGGAGATCGGCACCACATTGAGCCGGAAGTACAGGTCTTCGCGGAATCGTCCGGCGCGAATCTCCCTCGGCAGATCCTTGTTGGTCGCGGCCAGCACGCGCACGTCGACGCGGATCTGCGTCGAGCCTCCAACCGCTTCCATCACCTGCTCCTGAAGCACACGCAGGACCTTTGCCTGTGTCTTCAAGCTCATGTCACCGATCTCGTCGAGGAAGATCGTCCCGCCGTGAGCGACCTCGAACTTGCCTCGCCGATCGGCGAGCGCACCCGTGAACGCGCCGCGGACGTGGCCGAACAATTCGCTCTCGATCAATTCCTCCGGGATGGCAGCGCAGTTGACCTCGACAAATGGGGCCGTGCGCCGGCGGCTCATCGCGTGGATGTTCCGTGCGACCAGCTCTTTGCCGGTGCCGTTCTCGCCGAAGATCAGCACGCGTCCGTTGGTCGGAGCCGCGGTGGCCACCTGGTCGCGCAGCTTCACCATGAGGTAGCTCTCGCCAATCATCAGGTGCTGCGCGTCAACCTTCGCCCGCAGCGCCAGATTCTCAGCTTCGAGGCTGCGCTGACGAAGCGCATTCCGGACGACGAGCATCGTCTTTTCGAGGGACAGAGGCTTCTCGACGAAGTCGAACGCCCCCATCTTGATCGCCCGCACCGCCGACTCGACGCTGCCGTGACCGGAGATGATGACGACCTGCGAGTCAATCTGACGCTCGCGCATGCGCGTCAGCGTGGCGAGTCCGTCCATGCCCGGCAGCCAGATGTCGAGCAGGACGATGTCGTAGGGCTGGCCGGCGAGACGCTGCAGGCACGCCTCACCGCTATCGACTGTGTCGACACTGTAGCCTTCGTCGCGCAGGACCCCTCCCAGAGCGCTGCGCACGCCCGGCTCGTCATCAACGATCAGAATGGACGGCATATCTGTAATGACACCGGGTGTGATTTTCGTCCGGAAGCTCCGGAAAATCACACCCGGTGTCTTAGCAGGGTAACTCAATCGCGAATCGTGTCCCGCGCGGTTGGTTGTCGGTCACGTCGATGCTCCCGCCATGTTCCGCCACGATGCGGCGCACGATCGCGAGGCCGAGGCCGCTGCCTCGCTGCTTGGTGGAGTAATACGGCAGAAACAGCTTCTCACGCTCGGCCACGGGGATGCCTGGCCCGTTGTCGGCGACGACGACGCGCACCAGATTGTTGTTTACATCGTGTCGCGTTTCGATGTCGATCGCCCCGCGCCGGTCCATCGCCTCGATCGCGTTGTCCACGAGGTTGAGGATCACCCGCCGGATCTGCTCCGGGTCGATAGACACCTTGGGAAGGGCCTCAGCAAAGTGCGTCCTGATCTCGATCTCCGCCAGCAGGCCGCGATACAGCGACAACGCATCGTCCAACACGCAATGGAGGTCGGTTGGCACGGCCCGCGGCGCTGGCATCCGCGCGAATTGCGAGAACTCATCGACCAGTCCTTTGAGCGACTCCACTTCGCCGACGATGGTCGTGGTGCACTCGTCGACCAGGTCGCGCGTGCCGGCTGGCGCCTGCGAAAAATGACGCCGAAGCCGCTCGGCGCTCAACTGGATCGGCGTCAACGGATTCTTGATCTCGTGTGCGAGGCGACGAGCGACTTCGCGCCACGCTGCGACCTTCTGCGCCCGTACCAGCGGCGTTACATCATCGAACACGACGACCACGCCCTCGGTGGAGTCGTCATCACGCTTGAGCGGCGTTGTCATGACCGCGAGATGGACTTCACGCCCTTCGCGCGTAATCGAGACTTCCTGCGGCCGCACGTCCTCGCGGTGGCGGCTCGCCTCTTCGATGGCGATGGCAAGCGGCTTCAGATCCGAAGATCCAAGCACGTCAGAGACCGGCAGTCCGGCGACGCGCTGTTCGATGCCCAGCAGCCGTGACGCCGCGGCGTTCCACGTCCGGATGCTGCCAGCGACATCGACCGAGACCACGCCGGTCGCCAGGCGATCGAGGATTGTCTCGACGTAACGCCGGCGGCTTTCCACGTCGCTGTGCTTGCGTTCCAACTCGATCGACGAGAGCTCGAGACGCCGGCGGCTCGCCGCCAGCTCGCCAGCCATGCGATTGAATGCATCGATCAACGAGCCGAATTCGTCATTGGCTTCTGCCTGGACGCGATGGTCGAGGTGACCCGCGCCGATTTCGTCGGCAGCGGCCGCCAGTGTCTGGACCGGACGTGTGATGCGCTTAGCGAGATACAGGCCCATCCACGTCGCGCCGACGAGAATCATCAACGTCAACATGAAGAAGAACGAGAGATAAACGCCGGCGAGCGGCTGCTTCAGGACGCGCAACTGCTGATAGGCCTCGTACGCCTCGGTCATGCCACGCGCGCGAGCCGCGAACTGGTCGGTCAAGTATTCGCTGGCAACGACGACGCCGGAGACCGGGCCGTTGGACGAAGAGCGAATCGGCACGGCAGTGCGAATCAAGTCGCCTCCGGTCGACAGTTGTTCGACCACACGCGCTTCCGCGGCGCTGGCGGCGGTGCGCTCGGCCAGCCGATCGGCCGAGGCGCGCGAGTATGTGCGCGGCAGCGACGGCGACGCCACATCGACGACTGGCGTGACTTGTGGACGCCCGTCGGAACCGGCGGTCAGTCGATACACTTCGACCAGGTCGATGCGCTCCTGCCGCACGTCGGGCGCCACCAGATCGCGTACATCGGACGGATTGGCAGCCAGGTTCACCGATCCAAGCGCCCGCGCAAAGCGTTGTGCCTGTGCGGAGACGAGCGCCTGCTGCTGCGCGTAGTAGTCACCGGCAATCGCATTTGCGGACGTCAACATGACGTCCATCGGCTGGTTGAACCACCGATCGACGCTCGTGCGAATCAATTCACTCCCGACGAGCAACACAAGAAGAGCGGGCACGACCGCCATCCCCAGCAGCACGGCCACGAGTTTGGCTCTGAACCTGGCAAACGGAAGGGCACGCCGCCTTTCGACGACGAGCTTCAGGATGTTCCTGGTGAGCACGAACGCCAACGCCACGAGAATCGTCAGGTTCGTCGCCCACAACGCCGACAGCACGAAGTCGGTGAGGAAATCGGGCGCCAGCGTGGACGAGCCCCGCCCGATCAACAGCAGGACGGCCAGCGCAGCGATCAGCGCAAGAATTCCAGCAAGCAGTAACGGGGTGTTGTCGAGGAACGGCTTCCGCGCGGGAGAACTCCGCTTCGGCGATGCCGCCTGCCTGGTTGACGCCGATCGCGGCTGGAGTGAAAGGGACACTATTCCTTCGCGTTCAAGAGATCCTTCAGCTCCGTCATGAACTCGCTGATATCGCGGAAATGACGATAGACCGACGCGAAACGGACGTAGGCTACCTTGTCCAACCGCTTCAGTTCGTCCATCACGAGGCCGCCGACCTCTTCTGTGGCCATCTCTTTCTCGGGGCGCTCCTGCAGCGTAGCCTCGACCTTGTCGGCAACGGCCTCGATGGCCGCGATGCTGACGGGGCGTTTTTCACACGCCTTGAGCAGCCCCGCGATGAGCTTCTGCCGCTCGAATCGTTCCCGCGTGCCGTCTTTCTTGATCACCATGTACGGGATCTCGTCGATCCGCTCGTAGCTGGTGAATCGACGTCCGCAATCGAGACACTCCCGTCGCCGCCGGATGACCTCGCCTTCTTTGCTCTCACGCGAGTCGACGACCTTATCGCCCAGATGACCGCAGAACGGACACTTCATTGGCGGTGGGACCTTCCTTGTCGCGTGCTGATTTAGCCAGAGCTCCGAGGCGGCCAAAGCTGAGGCCGTCCTGAGCCATGAACAGAATTCCACCAACAACCGGCGGAATGAACGAAATCAGGTGCGTCACGATTGCGGCTGCAACCGCTTGATCGCCGGTGGCGCCGAAAAACGTGGTGACACCCAGTCGATACGCTTCGTGGAAGCTCCCGACCCCGCCGGGCGTCGGAACCGCTACACCGATAACGAGCATCGATTGAAGCAGGAAGGTTCCGGGAAACGACATCGGAATCCCGAACGCAACCGTGACGGTCCAGGATTGCGCGGCAATCGCGAGCCAGGCGCCGAATGACCAGATGACGGCCATCACGAATTCGCGGGCGCTTCGAGCCGCGGCAAAGCCGCTGCTGAACGTACTCGCCAACCGGCCAACCCGGTTGGACAGCTTGCCCGGCAACAGGCGCGCGATCGCCTCGGCGAAACGGCCGATCCGCTCGGGATGTGTGGCGAGCACCCACATGATCACCAGGAGCGCACCGGCAATCGCGGCAGCAACCGTGGCCGACGCCTCGATCGGTTTGAGCAGACGAGGCGGCATGTGCGAATACCCTGCAAAACCCCAGACATACACCGCCAGGAGAGCCAGCACGGCCACGAGATCCAGCACCCGCTCCATCACGATCGTCGCGAAGACTGAGGAGACCGGTAGTCCTTCCTGTCGCGCGAGCAGGTACGGCCGAATGACGTCTCCGACGCGAACGGGCAGGACGGCCAACGCTCCGAATCCGATTACCGTTGCCCTGAAAACCGATCGCATGCGTGTGTCGCCGATCGGGGTGAGGAGATATCGCCAGCGAATCGTGCGCGCGATGAAGGTCAGACCGACTGAGACAAGCGAGGCAACGAGGAGTCCGGCACGAACCTGCCGGACCTGAAGCCACACGTCGGCGAAATTGGTGCCGCGAAGAAACCACGCCAGCAGCGCGAGCGCCAGCAAAGAAACGATTCCGGTGCGTAAGTTCATCGATTCAGAGTGAGCCCACAATATATCAGGCTCCTTGTGTGCGACGGCCGGTGCTGTTGCGTACGGTTGCCTCTGTCGTGACAGCCCGGTAAGATGCCTCTTTCCCGCGCTCCTTCGGCGTAGCTCAGGGTTGGCCGGAGCATCATCGGGGTCAGGACCACCACGTTGCCACTCGCCGCTCCCCTGATTGAAACGCGTCTCAATGACCTTGTTCCGCAAAAGCAAGGGAAGGTTCGCGACATCTTCGACTGCGGCGACACCCTGGTCATGGTGGCGACCGATCGCATCTCGGCATTCGATTACGTCCTCGGTTCAGGTATTCCCGATAAAGGCAGGGTCCTCACGCAACTCTCGTCGTTCTGGTTCGAGCGCACCGGCGGCATCGTACAGAATCATCTGCTCTCAACCGACGTGCGCACGTATCCAGAGCCGTTGCACCGATATGGCGAGGTCCTTCATGGCCGATCGATGCTCGTGCGTAAGACTGCACCGGTGGCGATCGAATGCGTCGCGCGCGGCTATCTTTCGGGATCGGGGTGGAAGGAATACGTCGCGACGGGATCTGTGTGCGGAATCCGATTGCCAGATGGCTTACGCGAGTCTGACA